>Ga0247722_10002085_pt1 | contig 10552 bp, 7 predicted proteins | sample MSEWelMarce3H_FC_FD_189094 | JGI IMG/M metagenome (GOLD analysis project Ga0247722, IMG submission 189094) | Subsurface sediment microbial communities from gas well in West Virginia, United States - MSEEL Well Study Marcellus 3H_FC | ecosystem: Environmental > Terrestrial > Deep subsurface >...
ACTTATTATTTTCAAAAGTTGGTAACTGGACTTTATTACCAATAGATATAAATAATTACTCAGAAATAATTTACCATATGAAACACGGTTTTGAAAGTAAATACGGTGCCTTAAACAGTTTATTTCCAACTAATGTTCCTCAAAGAACTCCTTATCATTATCCTGAACTTTGGCTTACTGCTTCTTTTCAAACAATCTTCTCAAATCTTAAAATTGGCTACACACTTTTATTTATAACCTATCCACTGCTAGTGTCTGTATACTTAATAGGAATAATTTCTTTGTTTAATAAATTTAAATGGCATATTCACATAATTTTAGGGCTCTGTTTTTTATTTATAGGAATTATTGACTTATCGTTTATTCGAGAATTATTTCAAGATGGACATCTCCTTTCATCCAACACAGTAATTTTTGAGAATAATGGTTTTTTCTTCAATATACTACCATTCAGTTATCACGGTCAAAAACATCTCACCTTTTACATTGTTTCATTATTGTTTTTTATTTTGTTAAAAAAATCATCATACAAACACGCATTACTAATTCTTGCATTTACTCCACTTATCAACATTGGTTTAATGCCAGGTATTTTTGGAGGTATAATAATCATGCTGACAATTAATTACATAAAAAACAAAAAGGTTCTAATTTCTTTAAAAAACTTATTACCTTTTATTTTAGTCATTCTTTTTGTGTTAATATACTACAAATTAAATGGTGGATATGACATTGAAAGACAAACAAGTTTAAATACACTTTCATCAGACTTAAACTTAAAAGGTGAACTATTTAAAATAGCACTAAAACTAAGTTATACAGTAATTTGGATTGTCATTATCTATGGAGTTTATTCACTACTTTTAATAAAAAACAGAACAATAGTTCATGAAAACCTGGAAATATTATATTTTACTATAGCGTGTTTAATAGCAGGAATAACTACTAGACCTTTGATTGAAGGATTTAATTCAGCCCAATTCCTTACTTACCTTTTACCTTTATTGAATGTCTCGATTATCATCCTGTTTATTGAAACCATTGAATCAAAAAGTAATTGGATTGTGTTCGGCCTTGTTACTTTTATTTTATTAATTGCAAGTATTAACTGGTCCAAAACCTATTTTAATTGCACTACAAGAAGAGAAATAAACATAGATAAACTGCATGGTGAAATTTTTACTAAAAAAGCAAATTCATTACTTTTAAACTATAATGAACCGAAAATTGCTTACTTACTTAATGATTTAGACGTAAAAAATATTCAACCCGGATTTTGGTACGTTTACTATCCTTGTGAGTTTCTACTTACTCATGATTATTTCAATCTATACTCGTTAAATTACCCATACTACAGATATCCTAAAAACTCTTTATCAAGTAGGTACACAAATTGGAATCATCAAATCTACCTGTTAAAAAACAAGAAAATAAATTCAAAACAATTTGAAATTCATATTGCAAATTTCATTAAAAATTATAAAATCAACATAATAATAGCTAAAAAACACTCATTTATTAATCAATCAATTCAAAGACTGATAAAAGATTCTATAATTGACAACAAAACAGGAGATCGTTTATATTTAGTTAAATGACAATAGTTTCTTAATTTTAACCAAACGATTTATAATATTTACATAAGAATTGTATTTTAAATGACTTATTGGAGGATTCTGCATAAATTCATCAAATTCTAGTTCCGTGATTCCAATTTTTTTACAAAAAAACTGTTTGTCATCGCTGTACTCTAAAAAATTATATGCAGGCTCTTTCATTACTTCAATGGCTTCATTTTTGTTTAGTTGACCAGATGAAATCAATACTGATAAATGAGAAATGCGTTTGTCAAAATTAAACTTTTGAGGCAAAATAACACCTTGATAAAATTTAGTAAATACATTTTCATAATGTTTTCCTCCATAATCTCTCCACCCAAATTGACTAATTAATGTAGTTTTAGCTTCATTTTTATTGTATTCAATAAAATCCAAGGGAGCGCAAAACTGTATATTTCTTACACGAGTATTCCACAAAAAAGATAGTGGGCTAATAATTGGAAAATTAGTTAACTTTATTGAGCCAAATCTACGTTGTATTGACATGATATTTAACGAATCTAATTTATAATGACTAAAATCGTTAGGCATCCAACCTTCTGTTGCGGTATTGACTCCTGACAAAAGGTATTTAATTCCAAACTTTTTGGCAATTTTAAATTGGATTGCCATAATCGCATTATCCATTGGAAGGTCAATGTCCACTACAGAAGACTTTAAAAAACTCAATTGAAGATCTTTCATTTCCCTCCAATTAATCACATAAGTATATAAATCAAAACCAAGTTTTTTTACGATATGTTCAATATTCATTGATGCCAATTCAGAATTCCAACCATTATCAATATGTAAAATCAAGGGATTTAATCCCCATTCTTTTGCTTTTAATGCTAAATAAGAACTATCAACACCACCACTTAATCCAATTAGACAATCATATTTCTTCGATGATTTTTTTTTGATTTTTGATAATAATTCATTCAATTTTTGTTCTTTAGTGTTTTTGTCAAAAAGTGTTTTTTCTTGCAATTTTTGATTGGCTTTACAGACATTACAGACACCTTGAGCGTCAAATGAAATGTTAACATACATTTCTGAGTTAAACAGGCAAAGCAAACATTCTTTTGCTGGTAATAAAAGTTTTTCACGTAATTGAATGAAATTTTTTACCCCATGAAATTTTTGTTGCCAGGTATCGAACGCATTTTTTTGAAAATCTAATCGTTTAGAAAAATCTAATTTTAGATGAGAGACAATTTTTTTCGTTAATTCATTAATCTCGAAATTTACTGGTAATAAGTATCCATTCAAACCATGATGAATAATTTCAGAAACCCCTCCTACATCTGTACCTATACAAGGAATACCAAAGGACATTGCCTCCATGATACTTATAGGTAAGCCTTCATAAAAGCTTGTATTTATAAATAAATCAACTGGATACGTCTGATAATAAGTTTTTATTTCATCATTTAAAACGAATCCTTTAAAATCATAGGATAAATTAGATGTAATAAATTTAGATTTAGCAAATTCCTTTAATTCGCCCATCAATTTCCCACTTCCAAAATGCACCCAATGAATTGAAATGTCGGACACTTTTGAAAGTGCCTCGATAATTAAATGAATGCGCTTCAAAGGTATTAATGCGCTACAGCTAACAATAACAAATGTATTAGAATTATAAGAGATGGGAGAAAGCACATCTTCTCTTTCTTTAAAAACACCCAACCTGCCAACAGTACATTTAGTTGATAAATTAGCATCTAAAAACGGGTACCTATCGATAAAATAATTCAATCCTTGTTCGGATACAAAAACCAAATTAGCAGCTGCATTGAATATTTTAGAGCGAAATGGCAAGTAATTTGGTTGATGTCTTTCTTCGTACAAATCATAAGCATGCATTCTGGAAATTACAGTTAAACTTGGAAGTTCATCTTTCAGAATCGAAGCTGCCAATGTTGCTTCTGTACACCAATAGCTGTAGAAATAAAAATGGGTAAATTCAGAAGTATACCTATCTGTTAATCCTTTTAAAGATTTTTTATTCTTTAACGCAAGAGTAAGATAATTTAACATTATTTTCCAATGATTTATACCTAATGAAAGCCCTCTTTTTTTTGAAGCGGACCTTTCCTCGGAACAAGCAGGATGAAAAAATGAAAACAAGCCTTTAAATTTCTCAAATACAGTTAATTGATCTATTAATTGAACAACTTCAACATTAGTAGGTAAATCACAAATTAATTGACTTGAAGTAGATTTAGGTTGCAAAATAATTACCTTGTCAAAATCATTTGTATACTTAATTAAATCAACTAATAATGGTTCAGCATATCCAAAGGGAAAAGAGGTAGTTGATAAAAACAACACTTTCATAGCTCAAATTTTTGACAAATCTACACAAAATGTAAACTTAAATATTGATTCAATTGATTTTGAATTCACTTTTTAGATGAATTAATTAATTTACTAGTGAGATATTATCTAAGAGTTGCTTATTTTTACATAAAAAATCAAAAATGATTGTCATTATAGACTACGGCATGGGGAATTTAGGTTCTCTCAAAAATATTATTAAAAAAATTGGACACCAAGCGATTGTGTCAAACAATCCAAAAGAGATTCAAAATGCATCAAAATTGATACTGCCAGGTGTTGGACACTTCGCAGAAGCTATGTCTAACCTAAAAAAACTAAACTTAATCGAACTACTAAATCAAAAAGTACTCATTGAAAAAACACCCATTCTTGGCATTTGTTTAGGAATGCAATTAATGACGACTTTTAGCGAAGAAGGTAACACTGAAGGATTAAAATGGATCAAAGGTAAAACAGTCAAGTTCAATTTTGGTGACAATAACACAGTCAAAATACCTCACATGGGATGGAATGAAATCAACATTGCGAAAAATCATTTGTTAAACACAAATTTTGAACAACTAAGTCGTTTTTATTTTGTTCATTCCTATTATGTTACTTGTGATGATAAAAAAGATGTTTTACATACAACACACTACCACTCAGAATTTACCTCAGCATTCGCGAATGAAAACATTATTGGGGTACAATACCATCCTGAAAAAAGTCATGTATTCGGAATTCAATTAATGGAAAATTTTATCGAATTATGTTAAGAACAAGAGTTATTCCTATCATACAGATAAATAATCGTGATCTCGTAAAAACAGTTCAATTTCAACATCCTAAATATTTGGGAGATCCATTAAATGCTATCAAAATATTTAATGAAAAACGCGTGGATGAATTGGTAATTATCGACATTAATTCCTCTAAAAATAATGCTCCAATCGATTTTGACTACATTGAATCCTTATGTTCGGAGTGTTTTATGCCAATCTCTTATGGAGGTGGTATAAAATCAATGAGTGACATAAAAAATTTGTTTTCAATAGGAATAGAAAAGGTAATTATCAACTCACTACTTATTGAAAACCCAATAATTGTCGAAGAAGCTATAAAAACATTTGGTGCTCAAAGCATAGTTGCAAGTATAGATTACAAAAAGCATTGGTTGACAAAAAAAACACATCCCTACATCCATTCAGGCACAAAAAAAATAAAAAAAGAGGTACATCAATTTATAGAAGATTGTATCTCATTTGGAGTTGGAGAAATTTTACTTACAAACATTGATCATGAAGGCACATTCAAAGGGTATGATTTTGAAATAATTAAAAATTTAAATACAACAATACCGATTATTTTAAATGGTGGAGCTAATAGTTTAGAAAATCTGACCAAAGGCAAAAAAATGGGGGCAGATGCATTAGCTGCTGGAAGTTTATTTTGCTTACAAAAACCACATTTAGCTGTTTTAATTACTTACCTTAATGAAAATGAAATAACATATTTAAATAAGTAAGCTAAATGATCCCTGAAGGAACTTTTCAATTTCTAGGTTTTTTTGATGCTTTAGCAATAATCATCTGGCTAGTTATTTTAGTAAGTGTAGTTTCTTCTACCTATACCAAGAATAAAGAAAAATCGTATTTCAAATATTACAAAATAGGTTTCTATGTAAAACTAATGGCGTCAATATCTTTTTCTGTGATTTACATTCTGAAATATGATGGTGGAGATACAGCAGCATATTGGGACACTGCGCAAAAATTCAACAATCTATTCTTTATTAAACCTTTAAATTATTTTGAAGAACTATTAAGTCCTATACCAATGTCAAGTAGATATTATAGCTTTGATGTTACTACAGGGGTTCCTCCAAATTGGATTTATTTAGAAAAGGAAGGCTTATTTACAGCAAAAATATATAGTCTTCTAACTTTTATTACATTTAGAAGTTATTTTGCAATGACATTTATTTGTGCATTCTTTTCTTTTAAAGCAAGTTGGAAATTATTTGAATTAGGCTTAAAATACAACGCAACCTCCGAACGAAATTTAGCTATCGGAACATTGTTTCTTCCTTCAACTGCTTTTTGGTGTACCGGAATTTCAAAGGACACCATTGTTTATTGCTGTGTTATTTATGCTATTTCATACCTTTTCAACTATTTTGATACGAATAGCAAAAAAGGATTTTCATTTTATTTTAAGCTATTTGTAATATACTATTTATTATCAAATATTCGTGATTTTATGTTAATAACAGCGTTTGGACCTTTTATTTTTGCACTTGGAATTAAATTTAGTAACAGACCTGGTGTAAGTAGCAATTCAAAATTTTTTACGCAATTCCTATTATTATTAGTTGTTTTCATTGGTATTTCTATATTTTTTAGCTCATCAAAAGCAACAGAAATAACCCAAGAAGCACAAATCATTCAAACTGACCTTCAAAACAATACTGAATATGGGGGAGTAAGGTATGACCTTGGGATTACTGATTTCACCCCTATTGGAATGATTAAAGCTATGCCTATTTCAATTTTCACTGCATTATATAGGCCTTTTTTATGGGAGGCTGGAAGTTTATTCATTTTAATTAGTGCTATAGAAACATTCATTCTTTTAATACTTTCAATAAGATTGATTTTTAAATCTGGTTTAATCCTATTTATAAGAAAAGTGAGAGAAAATGAATTCTTGATAGCTGCACTTGTTTTTACATTAATTTTAAGTTTTTTTGCGGGTTATACCTCCGGATTATTTGGAGTTTTAGTTCGATTTAAAGCACCTTTACTTCCTTTCTTATTCATACTATTGACTATGGATCTTAAATCTGAAAAAATAAGTTTATAAATGAAAAATCAAATAACGATAAATTATCCTATTAATTTAAATCATAAAGATGTTCATATTTTTAATTATGTTAAAAACTATACGATTGAAATTCCTAGTATAAAAAAACTAAAAAACGTTTTTGTTACAAACAATGGTTTAGTATTAAAAAATGGCATTCTAAATTCGAAAAGTGGATTAAATCTTAGGACAAATTACGATCATTCATTTTATTTTGAATACTGGAAAACAGCACTAGAACAAAATTTAGTATGTAAATTTGGAAAAAGTATACCTTCAATTCATTTAAAGGAAAAAACTTACTTATTGATCCATTCTAAATGGTTGAACTATAGTTTTTGGGTTACAGAATACCTTCAACGATTAGTTCGAGTTGAAAAAGATATCGGATTCGACAATTTGATTTTATTGTATCCTGAAGAATGGGACTCTATACCCTATATTCAAGAAAGTTTAAACGCTTTTCAAATCGAAAAATATAAAATTCCAAGTGGACATCATTTATTTATTGAAAACTTAATCTTCCCTGAAACTAGAACACACACTAGTGCATTTATTCCAGAATTTATTAAATTAACAAAGGAAAGACTATTGATTGAAGGAATAAAAAGAATACGAAATATAAACAAACCCAAATATATATATATATCAAGAGGTCATGACATTAGAAGAAAAATAATAAATGAAAATGAACTTCAAACATTTTTAAAAGAAAAAGGATTTTGTATTATTTATTTTGAAAATTTAAATTTTTGGGAACAAATAATATACATGAATAATGCTGAAATCATTATTGCAAATCATGGCGCAGGACTTGCTAATATTTTATTCATGAATTCACATAAAATTGTACTTGAATTTTTAGAAAAAGATTTTGCCCACTACGCAAATCCATTTCCGCATTGGAAATTAGCAGCTGCTGTAAATGTTAAGTATGCCTACCAACTCTGTAGGAGTAATGAAACAGAAGATATTCCTTATACTTGTTTAAAAAAATCTAATAAAACTATAAGAATGGATCTTGTAAATAGAAATATAATTGTAGACTTAAAAAAACTTGAGGAAAATTTAAAACTATTAATGTTGATAAATACAAAGTAACTAATAATATAAAAACTAAGAGGGTATAAATTGACCTATTATTTACATTTATACAAAAGCTCTTTTTCGTATGAAAACTACATTAATTAAATTATCTTAATTATTTTTTTATTCCTTCGATTATTAAAGAATTTGGAATTCTCAAAGATTTACCTTCTTGATCCAAAGACATATATTCTTTCCAATCTTCGATGTAAGAAGTTTCTCCATCTCGAATTGTTATTTTTGTATACCCAATTTCATTCAATAATTCAACTAACGAAAAGTCGTCATACATCCATTTATGTCGTTCTCCAATCGAATAAAATTTTATTGCTTGATACTGTTCCCAAGAAATACCTATTTTGGATAAAATAAATGCTTTAACCTTTTGATTAAAACCTTTAGGAGGATTAATTTCAGGAAATTTATAATTTTTAAATTTATAAAAAGTGGTTCCGACTCTGCTTTCTAATTTTTTAGAATTAATGATGTTATCTTTTGCCCAATACCTTAGCATTTCACCTCCTGATTCTTCACGTACAAACTGATCTATTAACTCAATTACTGCCCATTGGTAATTGGCTATTGTTAATTCATTTTTGTTTTCCTTTACATTTTTATATGCTTCTACATATTCGTCAACAGCTTCTTTTAAATCGGGGATTACAATTCTAATTACACCATCATTTTCAGTTACACGATAACATTCTTTTAAAAAATTGATTGCATCAATTTGATTAAAATGTTCCAATACATGGGAATGATATACTAATTTAAATGAATTATCATCATATGGTATCCCCTTTGATAAATCGTGTATTTTTACTGATGGTGAATCTGAAGCAAAATCTATATTCACCCAATTTTTATGGAATGTATTACCGCAACCTAAATTTAAATACATAGTTGAATTTTTTAAAATAAAATTATCAATAATTAATAATACTTGTAAAGTTACACTTTTTAATAATTTATTAGCGAACTATTCGCTTATAAGGTGGAAAAAGGGCTGCTTTTTTACGACAGTTTAACCCAGATTCAGCATTAGAAAAAAATCGTTATTTTCATTATCAAATCTCTAACGCGTAGCGTTAGAAAAATTAATGATATGAAATTTGAGTTATCCTTTACAAATAAAGAGATTACACCTTGGAGTGGAATGGTATTTTTGAAGCAAATGTTGGATAAAGTTGAATTTAAGAATCAAATTTATAATTGCAAATCATTACCAACTCAAAATTCAAATCGAGGCTATGATATTTCAGTAATATTAGAATCCTTTATAACGAGTATATGGTGTGGAGCAAATTGTTTTTTACATACAGAAGTCACACGTGCTGACAAAGCATTAGGTACAATTTTTGGATGGAAACAAACTCCGGCTCAAGATGCATACAAACGTTATTTTTCAAAATTTACTCAAGCTACAAATCAAGAAGTTTCTAACCATTTTTTCAGTTGGTTCTTCCAGAGTTTAAATATTAACTATTTCACGCTTGATATAGATTCTTCAGTTATTACTCGCTAAGGTTCACAGCAAGGTGCTAAAAAGGGATATAATCCAAATAAAAAAGGGCGTAAAAGTCACCATCCAATAATCGCTTTTGTAATTGATGTAAAGATGGTTGCCAATTTTTGGCTTAGAAGTGGTGATACAAGTTCAGCCAATAATTTTGTAGGTTTCTTAGAAGATACTATCGCAAATTTTGGCAGCAAAAAAGTTGGTTTAGTTCGATTAGATAGTGGTTTTTTTCAAAAGGATATTTTGGATTATTTAGAGCAAAAGGTACTTAATTACATTGTTACTGTTAGATTTACACATCCAATTCAACAGCTGATAAACAAACAAGATTTATGGTTAGAAGTAGATGATGGAATTGAAATTTGTGACAAAACATACCAAGCAAATTCTTGGAAAAATGAGCGGAAAATAGTAATTGTAAGACAAAAGATAGCCAGTCGTCCAAATGCTACAGGAAGAAAACTAAGCTTATTTGAAGAAGATGAAATACATAGAAACTATAGGTATTCGGCATATATTACCAATATCGAATATGCTGCTACTGATGTATGGCGGAACTATAGACAAAGAGGAGATGCTGAAAATAGAATTAAAGAATTAAAAGCAGATTTTGGCGCAGAAAGTTTCAATCTTAAAGATTTTTTTCCAACTGAGGCTTCACTGATTTTTTCTATGATAGCCTATAATTTAATGTCATTATTTAGAATCTTTATTTTACAAGAAAAAACACAAAAAACGCTATCAACATTAAGGTATAGGACTTTTACCGTTGGTGCTTATTTTGAAAAAGTAGGGGACAAAATAAAACTCAAAATTGCTTTAACTAAAAAACGAAGAAAATGGTTTGCTAGCCTGTGGGATTTTCCAATAGATTTATCTCAAAAAATTCCTAATGCGTAATCTGGGTTTAAAAATAGAGTATTAACTTCGAAACACCTATATTTGTTATGGAAAAATTATTCTTTAACCCAGAAGTTGCATTTGTAACTTGAATTTAGCCTGATAAAATATCAGAATCATAATGTAATGCTAAAATAATTTAGAAAAAATAGAGACTAATTGTTTAACAGTCCATTTTGATTTAAAAGTTATTGCACTTGAAATTAAATAAAAAAAGTTTTTTAGAGTAATATTTTGAGAACTAACAAATAAATCTTTCCAT
>Ga0247722_10002086_pt1 | contig 10550 bp, 12 predicted proteins | sample MSEWelMarce3H_FC_FD_189094 | JGI IMG/M metagenome (GOLD analysis project Ga0247722, IMG submission 189094) | Subsurface sediment microbial communities from gas well in West Virginia, United States - MSEEL Well Study Marcellus 3H_FC | ecosystem: Environmental > Terrestrial > Deep subsurface >...
CTTTATGACTTTCTACTATTTTTCAACTGAAAAACAATTCGTCTATTTTAGCCCCGGTAGAGCCGATATCCTCCTGTAGTCCCGAAGGGCAAAGGAGATAAAGGCGATAACGGGACAAAATGACTACTGAAACGGTATTGTGTGCTTCTTAAAAAAAAATAGAAAAAACTTGTGCTTAAAAAATTTGCGAAAATGTTTATATTTGCACCATCAAAATAATAAATAATCTCCAAATGAAATACAATAGAATTCTTCTGAAACTGAGTGGCGAAGCGCTGATGGGTGAAAAACAGTATGGTATTGACCCGAAAACTTTGGCGGAATATGCTGCTGAGATTAAGGCAATTCATGATGAAGGGGTAGAAATTGCTATTGTAATTGGTGGCGGAAATATTTTTAGAGGTGTGGCTGGTGTGAGCTCGGGAATGGATCGTGTGCAGGGTGATTATATGGGGATGCTTGCTACGGTGATTAACGGCATGGCGCTGCAAGGTGCTTTGGAAGATGTTGGGCTTAAAACGAGATTGCAAACGGCCTTAAAAATGGAGTCGATTGCGGAACCTTATATTAAAAGACGTGCTGTGCGCCACTTGGAAAAAGGCAGAATTGTGATTTTTGGTGCAGGTACGGGTAATCCTTATTTTACGACTGATACTGCTGCTGTTTTGCGTGGTGTGGAAGTAAATGCTGATGTGATTTTGAAGGGTACTCGTGTGGATGGGGTTTATACCGCTGATCCTGAAAAGGATAAAAGTGCTACTAAATTTGACTTTATTTCGTTTGACGATGTATTGAAAAAAGGATTGAATGTAATGGACACAACGGCTTTTACATTGAGTCAGGAAAATAAGCTTCCAATTGTGGTGTTTGATATGAATAAAAAAGGGAATTTACTTAAAATTTGTGAAGGACAAAACGTTGGAACGGTTGTAACTATTTAAATAACAAAGAAAAAAACTCATAAACTCAAAATCAAAGAAAAATGACTGAAGAAATTGAATTTATTATTGATGAGGCAAAAGAATCAATGAATGGTTCTATAGATCATCTTGCAAAAGAATTTTTAAACATTAGAGCTGGAAAAGCATCGCCACAAATGTTGGGGAGTGTTTTTGTTGATTATTATGGATCGCAAACTCCGCTTTCGCAAGTTGCTAATTTAAATGTGCCTGATGCCAGAACGATTACGATTCAGCCGTTTGAAAAAAGCATGTTGCAGCCAATTGAAAAAGCAATTATGATTGCAAATATTGGGTTTAACCCGATGAATAATGGTGACATAATTATTATAAGTGTGCCACCACTTACTGAGGAGCGTCGTCGTGACTTGGCAAAACAAGCCAAAACTGAGGCAGAAGATGCTAAAATTGGTGTTAGAAACGCCCGTAAAGATGCAAATACGGATATTAAAAAGTTGGAAAAAGAAGGCACATCAGAAGATGCTTGTAAAAGTGCCGAAGACGATGTGCAGAAACTTACTGACGCTTTTATTAAAAAGATTGACGAATTATTAGTGGCTAAAGAAGCCGAAATAATGAAAGTATAAATTGAAAAAAATCCGCTAGTAGCGGATTTTTTTATGATTTAAAAACGGTGAGTACTACTAAAATTGAAGCCCAAACGACTCCATGAATAAGCATACATTTGGTATGGTCTTTTTTGCCAAATAATTGACGAATTAAGTGCACCATAAAATAAATAATGCTGATTGGAATGAACAAATACAACATTAAAACACCTCCGTTGGGTTGTTTTTCGTTGCCAGGAAAAAGCTCAAACATAAGTCCCGCGATTAAAATATAAATAACATAAAATCCGAGTAGGACGTTTTCTTTTGAATAATTTTTAAGCATGGTTATAACTGAATTTGACGTTCTATTTGTTGTTCCAAAGATATAAATGTTTCGGTTCTTGATACACCATTTATGGGTTGGATTTTTTTATTTAACAGTTGCATTAAATGTTCGTTGTCGCGGCAAATTATTTTGATTAATATACTCCAATTACCTGTTGTATAGTGACATTCAAGCACTTCGGGTATTTTTTTTAATTCTTTAACGGCTTCGTAATTACTTGAAGCTTTATCCAAATACACCCCTACAAACGCCATTGTTTTGTATCCTAAAACTTTATGATTAATTATAAATTTACTTCCAGAAATAACGCCAGCATCTTCTAGTTTTTTTAACCGTTGGTGAATTGCAGCTCCCGAAATCCCGATTTTGTTTGCAATTTGCAAAATAGGTTTGCGGGCATCCTCCATCAAATCACGAAGGATTTCTTTATCGATACCATCAATTTCAATTTGTAACGAATTAATCTTCATTATGTTTATAATTTAAAACAAATGTACTATTTTTAGTTTAAAAAATAAACCAGCTCTGCTTAAAATTGTACAATTAATTCCCTATCAATCGATCAGGATTATACCCTATATAAGGCATGTTTGTTTCTTTAAAAACAACTCCTAAGGTTTCTAATTCTTTCAAAATGGGTAAATACACTTCTTTTTGAGTAGGTAATTGCACCCCTGGAGTAGTTATTTTTTTGTTCAATATTAGCAATGTTGCCATTGCAACGGGCAGTCCAACGGTTTTTGCCATAGCGGTATAGGTTTGATCATCGCCAATACAAACCATTTTGGAATCAATTTGAAATTGTTTTCCGTCTAGTTCATATCCAAATTTGTGGTACATTACAATCATGTCTTTATCTGTAGGTTGTAACGTCCATTTGTCGGCTAAAATTTTTTCAAGGATTTGAGCTGGAGTCGCATTTTTTAAACCAACAATTTTAGTTGGATTGAACAAATCAAGCTCAAGCAACTTGTCCCACATAATGTCATCTTGTTCAATGCCTAATGACATTCGGGTTTTAATTTCAACCGAATCGGTAGGCGAATAAGGTAAAAATAAATTGATAAAATCGCGATGACTTATTGTTTCCGAATTGTCAATTATATACGAATCGTCGGTCATTCCAAGTTGTACAAACATGTTCCAAGCTTTGGAAAACCCTACCTTTCTGATGGTGCCACGGTACATGGTTAGCACGTCAGTCAATCCATATATGCTTCTATATTTTAACGAATCCCGATTGGCATAACCTTCAAAACGCCCATACCCTTCCACTTCAAGAAACTCAGTTCTACGAAAAAGTTTATGGTACGGAATGTATTTGTATTTGCCTTCCTGAATAAATTTTGCTGTACCGCCTTGACCTGCAAGCACTACATTTCGGGGTGCCCACGTAAATTTGTAATTCCAAAGATTGTTATCCGATTCAGGAGCTACAAGACCGCCACAAAAAGATTCAAACAGCAAAAGTTTTCCACCATTTTCTTTTATTTCATCAATGATTTTCATGGCACTCATGTGATCAATTCCAGGGTCAAGCCCAATTTCATTCATAAAAATAAGATCGTTTTTCTTGGCTTCTTCGTCCAATTCTTTCATAGCATCCGAAATATAGGAAGCTGTAACAATATTTTTTTTCAAAAGAATACAATCTTTAGCCACTTCAATATGTAAATGAGCTGGCAACATGGAAACCACAATATCGGATTTAGCAATTTCGGCTTGTCTTTGTTCCGCATTAAAAATATCAATTTGGATTGCCGTAGCATTAGGATGGTTGTTTGTTTTTTGTAGAGCTAACTCCAAGGACAAATCAGCTATAGTAAGATGTAAATTTTCATCAGAAGATTTTTGTAATAAATACTGAATCAATGATGATGCAGAACGACCAGCTCCAAGAATTAATATAGATCTCATTTAAAATTATTTTGAAAGGCAAATGTAACAATTTGAACTAATTTGGAAACAATTTTTATGAAAATCATAATTTTAAACCTCAATTTGTTTTTGTTTTCATTAAATTCAACTAATTTTGAAGTATAAAAAAACAGTTGTAATGGAAAACAAATTGAATATAACAGGAGCTACTCTTGGTTTAACCGCAATAGTATTAGGAGCATTTGGAGCACACTCATTAAAGGATGTATTGAGTTTACAACAACTTGCAACCTTTGAAACGGGAGTAAAATACCAAATGTACCATGCGCTTTTCCTATTATTTTTAGATGTAAACAACAGAATTTCAGAGCGTTCAAAAAAAAACATATATTACTTTATTTCATTTGGAACTTTATTTTTTTCAGGGTCAATTTATTTATTGTCAACCTCAAATGTAACGGGAATAAATTTTAAACCCATAGGAATAATTACACCTATTGGTGGATTACTATTAATATTAGGCTGGGGACTATTTGCAAAAGAATTTTTATTCAGAAGTTCAGAAAAATCAAATTAATTACAACGTTGTAGTTAATTATTTTTACCTTTGTAAAAAATTTACAACTAGACAATTTATTTTTTATGGACAACTTCACACAAACCACGAAAACGATTTCGTTAGAGAAATACGGAATAAAAAATCCCACAGAAATAATTTATAACCCATCCTTTGAAACTTTATATAATGAAGAGTTAGATTCAAATTTAGAAGGATACGAAAAAGGTCAAATTTCAGAGCTTGGTGCCATTAATGTAATGACTGGTGAATTTACAGGAAGATCACCTAAAGACAAATACATAGTTGAAGATGCCATCACAAAAAACAGTATATGGTGGAATTCTGAAAAAGCACCAAACGACAACAAACCAATTTCTCAAACAACTTGGAATGCCCTAAAAGAAACATCTGTAAACCAATTATCGGGTAAAAGATTATTTGTTGTAGATGCTTTTTGTGGCGCTAACGAAAACACCCGATTAAAAGTACGCTTTATTATGGAAGTTGCTTGGCAAGCTCATTTCGTAAAAAACATGTTCATCAGACCATCAGACGAAGAACTGGAAAACTTTGGCGAACCCGATTTTATCGTTATCAATGCATCAAAAACTAATTTTAAAGATTTTGAAGCACACCACATGAACTCAGATGTATATGTAGCATTTAATTTAACCGAAAAAATGCAACTTATTGGAGGTACATGGTACGGCGGCGAAATGAAAAAAGGAATGTTTTCAATGATGAATTACTATTTGCCTTTACAAGGAATCGCTTCCATGCACTGCTCCGCAAACAAAGGAAAAGACGGTGATGTAGCTGTATTTTTTGGACTATCCGGAACAGGAAAAACCACATTGTCAACCGACCCAAAAAGAGAATTAATAGGCGATGATGAACACGGATGGGATAACGAAGGTGTATTTAATTTTGAAGGTGGCTGCTATGCCAAAACTATCGATTTAAGTGCGGCTAACGAACCCGATATTTATGCCGCAATTAAAAAAGATGCTTTATTAGAAAACGTAACTTTGGATGCAAACGGAAAGATTGATTTTAAAGACGGATCGATAACCCAAAACACCCGCGTTTCGTACCCTATAGACCATATTCAAAACATTGTAAAACCGGTATCTAAAGCTGGTCCTGCAACAAAAGTAATATTTTTAACCGCCGACGCATTTGGTGTAATGCCACCTGTTTCCAAGTTAACCCCTGAGCAAACAAAATACTATTTTCTCTCTGGTTTTACAGCCAAATTGGCAGGCACAGAAAGAGGCGTAACCGAACCACAACCCACATTTTCTGCATGTTTTGGAAAAGCATTTTTGTCGCTACACCCAACTAAATACGGGGAAGAATTAGTTAAAAAAATGGAAGCTAACAACGCAACTGCCTACATGGTAAATACCGGCTGGAACGGAACAGGTAAACGAATTTCCATTAAAGATACCCGCGCCATTATTGATGCAATTTTAGACGGATCAATTGAAAAAGCGGAAACAAAAACAATTCCTGTTTTCAACTTTGTTGTCCCGACAGCATTGCACGATGTGGACAACGCCATTTTGGACCCCCGAGCAACCTACAGTAACATAAATGAATGGGAAGAAAAAGCCAAAAATTTAGCCCAATTATTCATAAACAACTTTACACAATATACAGACAACGAAGAAGGAAAAAAACTAGTTGAAGCAGGACCAAAATTAGACTAATAATAAGGAGCAACACAATCCCGTTTCAATACAAATTAAGTCCCGCTCCCGACGCTTCGGGACCTTTATCTTGCTCGCCCTTCGGGACTTCGCAAGGATATCGGCTCTGTCGGGGCTACAATAGACGAGTAGTTTTTCAGTTGCTGTTTTTTGAAAAACCTTAACTAATTAACACCAAATTACAAATAAGTAATTGTAACCTTTTACCAAACAAAAGCAAACCGTTACCCCAACCACAAAAAAACCCAAATTTTATCAAAAATTTGGGTTTTTTATTAAATGTATATTAAACTTTTATTTTCCTTTATTCGCTTCAGCAACATATTTTTCAAGTGCCATAGTCATTGATGGTGTTTCTGGAGTTGGCGCCAAAATATCAATTCGCAATCCGTTATCCAAAGCTTCTTTTTGAGTAGTACTACCAAAAACAGCAATTCTAGTATCGTTTTGTTTAAAATCAGGAAAGTTTTTAAATAATGACTTAATTCCTGTTGGACTAAAAAATGCTAAAATATCATATTGCACATCAGCCAGGTCAGACAAATCACTCATCACCGTATTGTAAAAAATTCCTTGAGTCCAATTAAGCTTTAAGGCATTTAATGTTTGTGGAATATCAAAATTTAATTGATCAGAACCAGGTAATAAATACTTTTCTTCTTTATATTTTTTAAATAAGGTTGTCATATCAGCAAAATCTTTTTGCCCAACATAAATTTTACGTTTACGATACACTACATATTTTTGAAGATAGTAAGCAATAGCTTCAGATTGACAAAAATATTTCAAATCCTCAGGCACTTTATAGCGCATTTCTTCTGCTGCTCTAAAAAAATGATCTACTGCATTTTTACTTGTGAGGATAATTGCCGAAAAATTATTCAAATCAATTTTTTGTGACCGAATATCTTTAGCACTCAAACCTTCTACATGAATAAATGATCTAAAATCAATTTTTACTTTGTGTTTTTGCTGCAAATCAAAATAAGGAGAATTCTCCACTTTAGGCTCTGGTTGCGACACCAAAATTGTTTTCACTTTTAATTTTGACATGTACTTTTTAATTTTTTATAATCAAATAATAAATGAAATAGTAAGGTGCTATTTCAAAGGTGCAAAGATACAAAATAAAATAAAACAATTTGTCAATAATATTATTTTGATAACGCACCATTGTTATGCCATAAGTTAACGCATTTAATATCAGTAAAATATAGGCAACTGGTACAACTAATACTTCCAAAATAGCCGCATTATAAAACATTACAATAGAAATTGGCAACAAAACCAGTCCCATATAAGTCCTGAAATTAACTTTACTTAAATTATATTCGTCCACAACATCCTCTATTCCAAAAATAGTTGCTACAATTTTTTCAAGCAAAAACTTTATCAAAATAAAAACCATCAAAAATGAGAATGACCTAACAAAAAATACCCAATCTGTTTTGTTACAAATTCCATTTACATGTGCCAATAATTGAATAAACAATGCAAACGAAAATACATTCACAATAAAAACTAAAATTGTAAATGGTGTTAAAAGATTACTACTATCCTTGTAAGTACGCAAGTATTTGTCCGAAATAATGATTCGAGTAAAATCATAAAATCGTTTTTCAAAAGAAGATTTTATAAATACAATTAACAACAAGACCAAGACAAAAACAATAAATGTCCAATCTTTATCTTCTATTATCCTGTTTTTTAATTGTAGTAAAATCATGTGGCAAAATTAACAAATTTTCTTTGTTGATACTATTATAATATAATTAAGATTAACAAAAAATAAAATGTTTATTTTTGTAAAAATTTTATTTATCAACTATGAACTGCGGCATCGTAATTATTCCAACTTATAACGAAATTGAAAATATTGAGGGCATCATTCGTGCGACCTTGTCTTTACATAAAGAGTTCCATATTTTAATTGTTGATGATAATTCACCCGACAAAACATTTGACAAAGTAAAATCACTTCAAACAGAATTTCCAGACCGCCTTTTTCTTGAGGTTAGAACCAAAAAATCGGGATTAGGAACAGCTTACGTTCATGGTTTTAAATGGGCTTTGGCCAAAAATTATGAGTATATTTATGAAATGGATGCCGATTTTTCGCACAATCCAAATGATTTAGAAAAACTATATGAATCGTGTCATTTCTCAGGGGCTGATTTAGCAATTGGTTCCAGATATGTAACCGGAGTTAACGTTGTCAACTGGCCTTTAAACAGAGTGTTGCTTTCTTATTTTGCCTCAGTTTATGTAAGATTAATTACCGGCATGAAAATTATGGATACTACAGCAGGTTTTATTTGTTACAACAGAAAAGTTTTAGAAAGCATTAATTTGGATAAAATAAAATTTATTGGCTATGCTTTTCAAATTGAAATGAAATACCGAGCCTATTCAAAAAAATTTAAATTACATGAAGTTCCTGTAATTTTTACTGACCGAACCAAGGGGCAATCAAAAATGAGTGGATCCATCATTAAAGAAGCCATTTTCGGGGTACTTTCGTTACGAATTAGACAACTATTTAATCAACTATAAATGAGTATTACTTTAATTAAAAACGCAAAAATTGTTAACGAAGGTATTATTATTGAAGGAGACGTCCTCATAGAAAATGAATGTATCATTGAAGTTGCAGAAAATATTGCATCTAAAAACTATTATACAATTATTGATGCTGAAGGTAGTTATTTAATTCCAGGTGCTATTGATGACCAAGTACATTTTAGAGAGCCCGGATTAACACATAAAGGCAACATTGAAACCGAATCAAGAGCAGCAATTGCAGGCGGAATCACTTCGTTTATAGAACAACCAAACACCGTTCCAAATGCAGTAACACAAGAATTACTGGAACAAAAATACGAAATTGCAGCCGCCACTTCGTATGCCAACTATTCGTTTATGATGGGCGGAACCAATGATAATTTAGAAGAAGTTTTAAAAACAAATCCAAGAAATGTTGCTGGAATAAAATTATTTTTAGGATCCTCAACAGGCAACATGCTTGTTGATAATGAAGAAACATTAGAACGAATTTTTTCAAGTGCAAAAATGTTAATTGCCGTTCATTGCGAAGATGAAGGAACAATAAGAACAAATACCGAAAAATACAAAAATGAATATGGTGATGCCATTCCTGTTACCGCCCATCATTTAATACGAAGCGAAGAAGCCTGCTATTTATCATCGTCAAAAGCAATTGAATTAGCTAAAAAAACGGGGGCTCGACTGCATGTTTTTCATCTTTCAACAGCCAAAGAAATGGAATTGTTTACAAACAAAATTCCGTTAGAAGAAAAACAAATTACTGCTGAAGTATGTATTCACCATTTGTGGTTTACCAACGATGATTATGCTACAAAAGGAAATTTCATTAAATGGAATCCAGCCGTTAAAACCGCTACTGACCGAGATGCACTTTGGAAGGCATTATTAAACGACACAATTGATGTTATAGCCACTGACCACGCACCGCACACCTTGGAAGAAAAATCTAAAAAATATACTGAAGCACCATCAGGTGGACCACTTGTGCAGCATGCCTTGATTGCTTTGTTTGAAGCAAGTTTACAAGGTAAAATTTCTGTTGAAAAAATTGTAGAAAAATTTTGTCACAACCCAGCAAAAATTTTCAAAATTGAAAAAAGAGGGTTTATTAAACCCGGATTTTATGCTGATTTGGTTTTGTTAAAAAAATCAAATAGTTGGGAGGTAACTAAAGAAAACGTTTTGTACAAATGCGGTTGGTCACCTTTTGAAGGCACATCATTTAACACCAAAATTTCGCACACTTTTATTAACGGTGAATTGGTATTTGAAAACGGAAAAATTACTGAAATAAAAGCTGGAAAACGTTTACTTTTTGATAGAAAATAAAAAAATGAAAAAATACATCTTAATTATAACGCTACTTTTAATTGGTTCAAGTTGCAAAAATGAAATTATAAAAGAACCTAAAATACGAATTGAAAGAGATCAAATGGTTGAAATCATTTATGATTTAGCTGTACTTGAAGCCCTGAAATCTCAAACAATGGGACAGCAAACTAATTACCCAAAACCTTTTGAATTAATTAAAGAAAAATATAAAGTTGATAGTTTAACTTTTGTTCAAAACACCCAATTTTACGCATCTAATTTGGAGGAATACAAAAAGATTTACAACGACGTTAAGAAAAAACTGGATGCAGAGTCAGCTAAACTTAACAATGGATCTGAAATTGCACCCGAAAATATTGAACAAGAACTTGATAAATAAACATCTAAATCATTAAAGAAAATTTTATTAGTTGTTTTAGCTACAATTAATCCACCCAAAATAACTCTGCAGCAATGCCGTCAATAAAAAACTTGCCTTCGGATGTGGCTTTTAATATGTTATTTTCTAAAATTAATTGCTTTCTATCACAAAATTTTTGAGCATTTTTTGAGATGTAATTTAGAAATTTTAATCCGAATTCATTTTCAATTTTTGAAAAAGAAACACCCCAAATTGTTCGTAAACCCGTCATAACGTACTCGTTATAC
>Ga0247722_10002087_pt1 | contig 10549 bp, 7 predicted proteins | sample MSEWelMarce3H_FC_FD_189094 | JGI IMG/M metagenome (GOLD analysis project Ga0247722, IMG submission 189094) | Subsurface sediment microbial communities from gas well in West Virginia, United States - MSEEL Well Study Marcellus 3H_FC | ecosystem: Environmental > Terrestrial > Deep subsurface >...
GTAAATGCACCCAATCTGCAGTCATTCCATCAGTAGAAGAAACTGCTCTCAACGCTACAGCATTTTCATACGTTCGTTCATCGCCCATAACCCCAACGGATTGAATCGGTAAGAAAATTGCCCCTGCTTGCCAAACTTGATCGTACAAACCATCTTCTTTTAATCCATTGATAAACAATGCATCTACTTCTTGTAAGATTCTTACTTTTTCTGCTGAAACTTCGCCTAAAATTCGAATACCTAAACCTGGCCCAGGAAACGGATGTCTTCCTAAAATAGCATCAGAAATATTCAATGATTTTCCTACACGTCTCACCTCATCTTTGAATAACAATCTCAATGGTTCAACCACTGTTAATTTCATATAATCTGGTAATCCTCCAACATTGTGATGAGATTTAATAGTTTGTGAAGGTCCGCCATTGACAGAAACTGACTCAATCACATCTGGATAAATTGTCCCTTGACCCAACCATTTCGCATCTGTCACCAACTTTGATTCTTCATCAAAAACATCAACAAAAACTTTTCCGATCGCCTTTCTTTTCAATTCTGGATCAGTCAAACCCTTGAGAGCAGCATAAAACTTTTCAGAAGCATCTACCCCTTTCACATTCAACCCCATTCCTTTGTATGAGTCTAGTACAGAAGAAAATTCGTCTTTTCTAAGCAAACCATTATCAACAAAAATGCAATGTAAATTTGATCCAATCGCTTTATGTAATAATACAGCAGCAACCGAAGAATCTACACCACCAGACAATCCTAAAATGACCTTATCTTTCCCAATTTTAGCTTTAAGTTCATTTACTGTAGATTCAACAAATGAATTCGGAGTCCAAGATTGTTCGCAACCACAAATTGAAACAATGAAATTCTTCAACAAAATAGACCCTTCCAAGGAATGATAGACTTCAGGATGAAATTGAATTCCGTAGGTTTGCTCGCCCTCTATATAATATCCTGCAACTGAAACATCTTCAGTACTTGCAATAATTTTATAATTACTTGGAATATCTTTTATCGTATCGCCATGTGACATCCAAACTTGTGAACCAAGACTCATGCCATTTGTTAACTCATGACTAGTGTCTACGAATGATAAATTCGCACGACCATATTCTCTGATAGTAGAAGGCAACACTTCACCACCATAATTACCAGCTAAATACTGTGCACCAAAACATACACCTAACAAAGGAAATTCGCCTTTAATTTTCGATAAATCAGGCTTTGGAGCTTGAGGATCTCTAGTTGAAAAAGGACTTCCAGATAGGACAACCCCTTTGATATTTGAAGTTAATTCAGGAACATTATTCCAAGGGTGTATTTCACAATAAACATTCAATTCCCTTACTCTGCGCGCAATTAACTGAGTATATTGCGAACCGAAATCAATTATTAGTATCATTTCTTGCATTTTGCAAAGATAAGTCGTTTCTTTTAACTAAGTTAAATTATATATAATTTTATGACGCAAATTATTTGTTATTTTGTAAAAGCTAGAAAAGCAATCTAAAATTAATGGCTGATATAAAGAAAATCACAGAGAATTTCGTTAATTATTTTTCAAGTTTTAATCCTATGACAATTAAATTAAATCTGTTAATTATTCCACTCTTTTTTTTATCCTATTTTTCCAATGGTCAAGAAAAAAACAATTTTACTGCAGAAGAAAAAGCATATTTATTCCACATTGTAAAAAAAAGTCCAATTCTTGAAAAAAATATCGGTAGATATTTTGAATACAAGGGTCCAATGATAGAATTTGCAAGTGGTGATATTAATTATGACTCTATTGAATCAATCATAATTAATCAACCCTATCATTTATTCATTCGAAGTTCTGAAATTTCAAAGTCTCCCAAAGGATTATTGAGCGAGGCTGCAAACAAGATGGCTTTATGGGAATTGAACAAAATGTTACTTGCAAAAAGATTAGAAGATGAAACTGAACTGCCTTTCTACCAACATAAACTTGAAGAATTTGAAAATATATTAACCAAACATTTACCAAATGCAGCTCTAAAAGAAGACAAAGGACTTAAAAAACCTCATAAAAAACTATATAATCTATTGGACCCAAGCTTAAGTTTAGACGATAAGGTAAAAATGATTGAAACATTTCATTTTTTAAATTCTAACGAGCAATTAGGTACACTTTCAGCAATCAATCTTTCTATCAATCAGTATGTAAAGAAAAGAACATTTACCTTTTACATAAGTCTTGGTGGTGAAGCAGAAATTTTTGAGAATATATTAGTTGCAGCAGGAGATGGCAGTAATACCACAGGTTTGCTTGAAGAACGAGAAAAAGATGAACAAGGTAGATGGAATAAAGGGTTACCAAAAGCTGTAGGATTATTTCCATATCAACTTGAATTCAATCGAGAAACAAACAAGGGTTCATCCATTGAACCACTTAGATACACAAAAAATAAATTCAAAACAGTAGGAAATAACAAAATTACAAATCTTCATTTTGATGTTTGGGGTTATAATTCAAAAAAACAAACAACAGTAGTTATAGAACGTAATGGCCTCACATATCATCTTTTTGGCTCAGGAAAAACTCGTTTTTTATCTCCTGATTCATCTTTTTCTGACGGTGCAACTTTCCAAAGTATCATCAATCAATTGAAAACAGATAAAATAAAATTACTTACAGATAAAATCACTGGTAAAAAAGGGTTTGACTATTGGATTTCTCATTACGAGAAAAAGAAAACAGAATCTGCGAAAAAAATCAACAAATACGAACGGGAATATTCTGAATATGGGTATACCGCAATTACAACTAAGAATAAAATGTCTCGTAAAGACAAAAAAGAACGTGAACGAATGATTGAAGAAAATCCAAATCAACCACTAAAAAAGAATTTTCAACCAAAAACTGATTCAAATAAAGATAAACGCAGTCAACTTCAAGAAGCAATCGTAAGAGAAAATGAAGCCTACAAATCCTACTTAAAATATATTAGCGACTTAAAATATGAAAAAGAAAACGCGCAAAAAATTCTTGCAGAATATCAGCTCAAACTGAATGAATACAACCAATTAATGGGCGAAAAATGGGCTACATTTACCTATAAAGATGGTGTTTATACATTTGAAGATTCCACTCAATTTGACATGCTTACACAAGAATTCCAGTTTAAGGAAAATAACAAAGAAGAAGATTTTGAAATTCGATTATTATCCATTCCTTACTCTTGTTTGTCCAAGGATGCTGATGAAGTTATGCTTCACATTCACCTCGCAGATGCTGAACCTACTTATGATGCACGACTAAAAATCCAATTAGAAGACGCCTTTGATTCAGATAAATTCACTCTGAACAAACAACTTATCACAAAGAATGATAGTGTAGCAGTAAAACAATTGTTTGAATCAATAATGAATAAGAAACTACCCATAATAATCACTGCCAAAGGAAATGGTATCGGAAAATGGAATGGACAAAAAACCATTAAGGATGAAAATCCAAAAGAATTAACAAACTATCCAGGTGTATCAGAAACAGAAAGACAACAACAAAAAATGGATAGTACCTTTAGTCGATTACGTAAAACGGAATTGATAATTAAAACAAAACAAACTATTCAATTTGAAATCAACTCTTATACTGATCCAGTCAACAGTAATTTAACAATCACAAATCCTTTAATTCAATCGTTAATTACAAAAAATAATTTGAGTAAAAATGATGTATTAAGTGCTTATAGAACTGGATTTATCTTAAAGAAAATCAAGCAAGAATTAAATATTTTAGCCGGAGAATATCTTGATCCGCCAACAGCTAAAATTGTTATTGACCGTTTAAATACAGAAATTGAAAAATCAAAAGTATTAATTGGTAAAGCATCGATCAAACTAATTCAACTCCTACCATAATTACCGGTCAAAAATCGTATCTATCTCACTTTTTTCTTTTTCTTTTTCTTCTTGTAGTATTCTTTTTGTAATCGAGAAAAAGACTTTATCAATGGTTTCATAATCTCCGTTTGGAGAAGGGCCTAATGCTGGAATTGAAGAAATAATACCCGTATTATCAATAAGAACATACTGTGGAAATGATTTTATCTGATACTTTGCAAAAACATCATTCAAAGAACCAACCGGAGTAATCATCCATGGTAATTTTGACAAATAATTTCTTTGTTCTTTAGAAACATTTACCGTTGAATCATAGACTGTTATGAATTCGAAATATTTTTTATATTTCAAATACATTGGACGTAACAATTCAAATTCTTTCATTGATTCTACACTTGAAGGATCAATGAATTGAATATAAATAAACATATTTTGAAAATTATTTAATGAAATACTGTCTTTGATACCTAGATTAAAATTTGGAGCTTTGGTTCCTGGTGTTAAAGCTGTCAACCTCTCCAAAATATTTCGGGCAATTGAAGCATGTGCTTTAAATAATGAAAAACTTGAAATACTATCTAAAATAGATAGTACATTCGTTTTAGGGAAGTTTTTATCATAATAAATCTCTGAAAGTGTTTGAATCATAGCTAATTCACGTATTCTTAAATTTTTCAAAGAATATTCTTCCCCCATAGCACTTAACAATGAGGAGGGGCTACTTCTAATTACAGATTTATACACCTTAGTATTTAACGTCATCGGAAATCTGCCGATACTATTTTTATAAAAAATTGAGAAATATTTCATATACATCTCATTCTCATAAGCTACGGGAAAATCTTTTAAATAAAACTCAAATTTTTCGTAATGACTTCTTGAGCCAAAAAAGTTGATGTCGTCTATTGCAGCAATTGAATAACGAACATACGTTTTAAAAAATGAAGAGGTATCAGATTCATAATAAGTTTGTACACTTTTTTTAAATACATCTAAAGAATCAGAAAATTCTCTTGTTTTGGTGGATTTCAAACTGAAATTAACCGCCAAAAAATTATTTTTCCATTGATTAAATTCTAGTATTTTGTAATTTATATCGGATTTACCAAGATCAAAGAAACCAATTTCGATTTGATTTCCATAGGGACGATACGCATTATAAGGATCTCGATCTGGCACAATTACATTGTATTCAGCATTTGGTTGAATATAAAGTACGCCTTGGTTTTTATGTGCTTTTAAAACAATCTTTTCAATTTTAGTACAATCAAACTTTAATTCAAAAGTACTGTCTTGTAAAACCGATGTTGAGGCTATTAAGCTGTCTTTGTATGATAAATAATCTAAAATCTTATAGATTTCAATTTTTTTTCCTGGATAGGCTGGAGCAGTTCCTTTAATTACAACTTTCTGCTGTGAAAAAAACGTATTCCACACCATAAAAAACAAAATTGAAAGTAACAACCTATTCATCTTTACTAACGATTAAAAATGCTGACTTCTGAAACAAAAGGACTAATATCACCTTTATTTCTTGCGATTTCACGAACAATTGTTGCACTTATAGGGGCCACAGCAGGGTCTGTCATAAAAAAAACAGTTTCAATACCAGAAATAGCCAAATTCATTTGAGCAATTGCTTTTTCATATTCAAAATCATTCGTGTCCCTCAAACCTCTTAGAATATATTGAGCATCAATATCTTTACAGTATTCAACTGTTAGCTTTTGATACGTTTTCACCTCAACCATAGGAAAAGATTCATAAATTTTAGATATCTGTGCTTTACGTTTTTCTAAATCAAAAAAATAGTTCTTACCACTGTTAATACCTATTCCTATCACAATCTTATCAAAAAGTGGAATTGCTTTCTGAATAATACTTTCATGACCTTTTGTAAAAGGATCAAATGAACCTGGAAATAGAGCGGTTTTTGAAGTCATAAAACGAATATTAATCTTGTTTATAAATAAGCCAACTACTAAAATTATGCATTAAAAAAACTAAAATTTACATTCCCATAGTTTTTAACACGTTCAAAATTTGCATGATTTGAAAAGTCTGTTTTTTTACCATGTTCTACTACTAAAAGTCCATCTTGAAGTAATAAATTTCGTTCAAAAATTAAACCAATCAATTCATCGTAAAAAGATATCTCATAAGGCGGATCCATAAAAATCAAATCGTACTTTTGATCACATCTTCGGACAAAATCCCTGACATCTCCTTTAACAACGTTCATTACTTGATTTAAATTGTTCTCATCAATCATTTTTTGAATAAAACGACAACAATTAAAATTCGTGTCAACACTTGTTATCACACCAGCTTCTCTAGAAGCAAACTCCAACGAAATATTTCCTGTACCAGCACACAAATCTAAAATCTTCAATTCAGATAAATCTATTGCGTTCTCTAACACATTAAACAAGCCTTCCTTTGCAAAATCAGTCGTTGGTCGTGACGGAAAATTTTTTGGTGGACTGAATCTTTTTGACTTTAAAAAGCCTCTTACTATACGCACGACAAATGAAATTTAGGTAAAGATGGAACTTTTTGTTCCAAACATTGTATTTCTTTAAAACTTTCAATTTTCAACCATTTTTCAGAAAATTCAGCAAACTTTATATCAATCGCTTCTTGTGAAGTATGGAAATAAAGTTTTCCTTTTAACAATGGAATTGCTGATTGCTGAAGTGTAAACGCTACAAAGTATAATAAATCATCACAATTTGTATACTCAAACGTGTTAGCAAACAAAAACTTACTATCATGAATTACCTCTAATAGAAAATAGTTTTTATACAATACAACTGTAAGTTCTAATCCTAATTTTGATTTTTCAATGGACTGACGTAAAATATTTGAAAATGCATGTTGGATTATAATTCGAGGATATTTAATCACGAAAAAACTTTTGACCCATAGTGGAATTTCAAACACATTTACTACACCAATTTCTCCGATCGAATTATAATCTAAATTAGATAATGTTGCTTCTTTATTAAAACATGTCGAAAATATGGTGCTTAAATCACTTGCTTTGTGAACTGTTGATGGAACAAAAACTGTTTGTGAAGAGATCCATGCTAATGAATAAAAATCATATGACCCTAAATTCAACTCATTCAATAAGGTTGCTATTTGTTCTTTTTGATCTTTTTCATTGTCTGATAGAAATGTAACAACACCCTTGGTATCTGTTACATTATTCGGTTTCAATTCGTAAACACCAAACGAATGAGCACTTAATTCAAAAACAATATGTGATTCAGCCATAAAATTCAGAAGAATGAATTTAAAATTAAAACAAAGCTACTATTTTTTAAGCGTTGAAAATCAAAACATGAAGATAAATCTAGGATATTTTAGATTCTATCAATTAACTTTCTATTTTGTACTTAAATTTGCTAACTATGGAAAAAGAGAACGAAAATTCGAGATTATTCAAAAAAAAATTCGAAGATAATTTTCCTTTCATTCCTTCTGAAGATCAATTAAAAGCCATTCAACAATTAGTGGAGTTTACCTTTGATTCAAATCCAAAAAAACTACTAATAATCAATGGATTTGCAGGAACAGGAAAAACTACCTTGCTTGGAGCTTACATCAAATCAATGGATGAATTCAAACTTAAGAATAACCTTTTAGCCCCAACTGGTAGAGCCGCAAAAGTATTATCATCAAAAGCAAATAAACAAGTATTGACTATCCACAAAAAAATTTACTATAAAAACATTCAACCTGGAGGGAAAATCACCTTAACACTTTCTCCTAACCTCCATCGTTCTACAATTTTTATCATTGATGAATCCTCTATGATTGGAGACGAATTAATTCCATCAGAGAATCAATTTTCACAACGTTCCTTACTAGATGATATCATTACTTATGTTTACGGAAACAACAATTGCGCACTTATTTTTATTGGTGACACGGGACAATTACCTCCGATAGGAAGCGAACTTTCACCTGCGCTTTCAATAGAATCATTGAACTTTAACTACCCACATTTAAAGATTTCTCATATAAAACTCTCAACTATTCTTCGACAAACCTTGAATTCTGGGATTTTATATAATGCTACAACAATTCGTACGTTTGAAAAAATGAATGACTATGTCTCTCTAAAAATCAATCAATTCACTGACACAAATCAGATTAACGGGACGGATTTATTAGATTCATTAGAAGATAGTTATGATAAATATGGACTAGATAATGTTATCGTGATATCTAAATCTAATAAAAGGGTTAATCTATATAATCAAAACATCAGAAGTAGAATTCTATATATTGAAGACGAATTGGTCCGAAATGAGCGTTTAATGGTTGTGAAAAATAATTATTATTGGCTAAAAGAAACCTCTAAAGCTGGGTTTATCGCAAATGGAGAAACCATTCAAGTCAACAGAATTTTAAATTACGAAACAAGATATAATCATCGATTTGCGCGGGCTGAAATAACATTGATTGACTATCCAGAAGATGGAGAAATAGAAGTATTATTACTGATAGACACACTAAATCTAGAGTCTGCTTCATTGACTAGAGAATCAATGAAAAAATTATTTTTCACCATTGAAGAAGATTATCTTGATGAAAAAAACAAACGAAAAAGGTATGAATTAATTGTAAAAAACGAATATTTTAATGCACTACAAATTAAATATGCTTATGCAATAACGTGTCATAAAGCTCAAGGTGGAGAGTGGCCAATTGTTTATATCGATCATGATTATTTAATTCCTGAAATGTTAGATTCTTCTTTTTACAAATGGTTGTATACCGCATTTACAAGAGCTAAAGAAAATATCTATTTAATTAATTTTGATAAAAATTTTATTTCAGATGCGCCTAATCAATAAAACAAGTAACAATAGTTATTTCATCAATTAGATGAAACAATATGCTATAACGAAAAAAGGTGTCCCTGATGAGACACCTTTAAATAGTAAGCATTAGTTTATTTACTTATAAACTGTTTTAAAATTTTCGTTCAATGCAACTTTTGCAAATTCTTTGTCTTTTGCAATTTTCTTTTTGTAAGAAGCATCTTTGTCTACAGCATTTTTCAAGAAATTAATACAATCATCTGCTTTCTCTTTTCTAGCGCTTATGATTGCTTTTAAATAATTTCCTTGTGCGGTATTATTATCAGTAGAAGCTTCTAATGTCTTCATCGCACCATCATAATCCTTATTCAAGACCTGTGCTAAGGATTTATTGAACGTTTGATTCTCTGAAAAATTAGAGATGGCATCAGCATAATTCCCTTCAATAATTTTAATTATACCTTTGTTATAATTACCTTCCATACCTGCACCTGAAGCAGTTGACAACATTTGTTTTGCTTTTTTCAAGTCACCGTTTACACCAGTAATTGCAGCTAAATTATTTTTTACAATACCATCTTCCTTGTTTAATTCAGCAGCTTTTTCAAATTTAACTTTTGCATCTGCGAATTTACCTTGATTGAATAAAATCACTCCCTCATTGTTAAAAGCTCTGTAATCTTCAGGATATTTTAACTGAGCAAATGCATAAACTTTATCAATTTGAACTGGATCAGTTAGTAATGTCGCACTGTACATCAATTGCTCAGCGTCAAGAACATCTGGTGAATTTAAAGCAGCAGCTTTATACTCTTCATCAGTTAAACCAATTGTCTCATACTTTACTCTAATTTCAGCACGTCTTAATTTAGGGAAAACATTGTCATCCAAATAAGTAAATGTTTTTGCCATGTTTCTCATTTCAGTTTCACGTTGAATTGGATCTTTATACATCTCTAAAACACGAATCACCAACTGTTTTTCATCTTGATTCATGGTAGATTTTTCAAGCTCAACTTTAAAACCTTCATAATCTTCACCACGACCTAACATGGTGTAAATTTCAGCTTGAGCAGCAGTATTACCTGATTTTTTAGCCAACTCTATTGCAGTATTTTTTCCTGTAGTGGCACGATCTGTAGACAACGTATTATTCTTATTTTCCTCTCCCTCAGGCGAAGCGTACCCAACTACATCAATAGACTTAATTGTTACTTTAGGATTGTCTTTATTTTCAGACAACCAAGTTTGGAATTTTTTTAAATAATCTTGTTCTAATTCAGATGCTCTAAAATCAGATTTGCCTTTCAAAAACTTTACTTGTGAAGTGAAAACTGCTTCTTTTGTTTTGGAATGATTTTCCTTTTTAATTAAAGCAACTTTAAAGTCTTTATTAACTAACAACGGAGTTACAATAGTACCTTCAGCCAAATTTTTTGTTGGAATTTGTAACTTTTCTTTTCCAGCAATTAAAACTCTTCCTGAGACAGTCAATTGCGTTACTTCATAGTCAGGCTTGTACGCAATTACATCTTCATAAGTGAATATCCCTCCTGGCTTGTAGGCAATAGTAGTACCATTTCCGGTACCTTTTTCTCCGATAACCGTTACTGTATTCAATGCATCGTAACCAATCATTGGAGTAAATTCTACAGTTGCTTTCTTATTCAATCCTTTTGCAGGGAATGTTCCTTCAATTTTTACTCTAACACTATCTCCATGCATTTCTAATGGAGATGGTGTAACAGTGTAAGTGACATCTTTTACTAAATCACAACTCAATATAGTAAAACCAGTGAGAGCGAGAATAGAAATATTTTTTAATGGTAATGTTTTCA
>Ga0247722_10002088_pt1 | contig 10548 bp, 10 predicted proteins | sample MSEWelMarce3H_FC_FD_189094 | JGI IMG/M metagenome (GOLD analysis project Ga0247722, IMG submission 189094) | Subsurface sediment microbial communities from gas well in West Virginia, United States - MSEEL Well Study Marcellus 3H_FC | ecosystem: Environmental > Terrestrial > Deep subsurface >...
TACTCTCATCATCACCAAAAAAAACATGAAGCCTCTCACATCATTCATCCTTACATCATCAACCGTCGCCATTGCATACGAAACATTGAGGGGGATAAATATGTCGCAACGATTAAACGCCGGCAAGTATGCTGAGATATCGGCCATAGATGCTTGGATGTCGAAGAAGAATCTTATGTTCACCAATCGTTATCTGACGACGGCTGAACAATCATGGCGACCAATCGGCTATGAGTTCGAAGATGTCATCATCTTCTCGGTCGGTGAAGACGACATGAAGACACATTATGACAAGGAGATCATCAAGAGATGCCTGCCAAAGTTCATGAAATAATCATGGCGTTATTGATTGCATACAATCACAACATCACACCCCAATCGTCGCATATCTTTTCCCCAGTCATTGACGAAGATTCGTCGAAACTTTACATGGCCCGTGAGATCAACATTATACATCGGGATGAGTGTTCTCATATACCACCTGAACACCCAATCGCTCATAAACATCCTTTTTTGGCAGAGTATCCCCATTAACTTGCAGCTGATGAAATCACCGCTAAACATTTCGATGATCTCTGCATCGGAAATCATCCGCCTCCATGATTCTTCTGTGATGTATTTCAGCGGATGTTCAGCAAGAGATCGTCTTTTTTTAACTGGCTTCGGGACGATGTGCGGAAAATAATGATGAAGTGTCTCCTTCATTCTGTCTCTTACCGTAAACCATACATGTGGCGTATTGAGGATGGCAGTCACCATTTCATCGGTCCAAAGTGGCAACTCGGTAGTAACCTCTATACTCTTTATCGCTAACGATGATACGAAATCGACGGGAGGGCCGCCGCATAACTCGTAAAATGCTCTGCGGAATGGATAATCTATAGTGTCTAAACTAGCGCGGATCTTGTAGTTCTTGGTTATCATAAACGTCAAGAAGGTCCCATCATACTCAAACGGGATCTTGCGAATCATTATCTCATATGCGCAAATGAATGCAGCCTCATTAGATGTGCACATCGAGCCACATCCGTGTATAAGCACAGATATGATATGCTTACTCGTTAGAAGAGATGCTGCGTAGTGTGTAAAGGTGACTATACCATCCTTTTTTGCGAGCGTTAGGGCGGCCTTATAACTTATACCTCTTAACCATTCTCTTGCATCGTACATCATTAACGATTTCATTATCGCTCTCAACTTCATCTCATTGGGTCCCTTAACCCTTTCGAGACGGTCGATGAACACGTGCGGGTACATCGAGAGGGTATACATCTCGGAGAGAAATTTACAGTCCTTCGTTGCCAAGAACTCTCTGTAACATCTCTCCGTCATGAACGTTGGTCTTTCGGGATCGGTTTGGTTCGCCAGATTAACATCGTCAATGAGTATGTGTTTCGACGCGATATATTTACCGCCAATGACGAAGCAATAGTCATCTCTGATATCATGGAATATTATCACGTTCGTCAATATATGCGCAAGGGTCGGTGCGAAGGCAGCATTCGTCGACATATCCTCCATGAATATCGTGGGTGTTAATTCGGGCTGCACGGTTTCATGAAACTCGGCGAAATGCCGTGCGAAACGTTCGAGGAATATGTTAACGCGTTGTACATCGCCGTCGGCGATCCAATGACGGATGTCGTAAATGTTGACCCCAAATATATCGGTGGACATTTTTTGTTCCTGGCGAGATCGTCAAAAAATAGCATGGAGTAAACTTAATCGTGTCGAACCCTTCTCATGACGATATAATCACCGCGTGCATCGATCATTCTGAACCCAAAGCGTCTATATAACTCGATGGCTCGATGATTATCTGCGCTGACTTCAAGGAAGAGACATGAGTATGTAGGAATGATGGCATGAAGAAGTTTGCTACCAACACCGCATCCTTGAATGGATGGGTCAACGATGATGAGCTCTAATGTCGAGATGATGTACCCATCCCCATTGGCTGAGGAATTGTTAACGATCGCAACTCCCGCTACCTTCCCGTTTACATAGGCCAGATATACATCGACGTTTGGTGATATATCTCCCATATCATGAATCCCACGCAAACATCTCTTATACCAGTAACCCATCACTGACTTCGGGTTTGGTAGGCTTTCAGCCACCATTCTAACATCTGCCGAGATTTCCATCGTCGGTCTACTTCTTACGATTAATGACGCCATTTTTGTACCATTGATATACCATCGCAGATAAAGAAGGTTGTCACCGAAATATGACGAGGATGTCCCCATGATAAAAACATGGCATCTCACATCATTTCCACACTTTCTATCATCGCTGCGCTTGGCGCATATGAGTACGATCGAGTAACGTCGGCTCAGCGACGATTGGCGGCAAGGGAGTATAGGGTGGTATCTTGTATCAACGCACTTGACGCCAAAAAACGATTGTTCATCTCTGAGGGTTATGATAAGAGTAATGAACCATGGAAATGTCAGTGTCATGAATTCGACGAAGCCGTCATCATGTCCATGAACGATGATGATATGAAGAAATGCTACGATAGAGAGATCATCATGAAGCATGTGCCATCATTCCTGAAGTAATGCGATCTCTTGAGCAACATCTTTTTTGTCACCAAGCCCGCCCCACATATATACATGTCCTCACCAAGGAATATAGTTGATGAAGCCACGAAGTTCGTAAACATCATGAAAGAGTTGATGCCAACGCCCCGTAAGGATTATGTGGTCGATGGCGTCATACATTGCGCCGCCCTCCGAGAAGATATAGAGACGATTAATCAGGCAGTAGAGGCATTCAACATCATCAAGGACACACTCGAAGATCTGTCATCGCGGATAACATCGTGCGCCGAGAGTCACGTTAAGGCTAAGAAGAAGCTGATGGAAGAGTTGGCGCCAATGGGGAAGTTTGCTGCCAAGAGTACGAAAAGGGATGACGTGAGCATGGACGGGATTCCACGTGTTGATTACATGACCGATGGGCAAGTGCATATGAGGACGATGATCAATGCCGATGGAAGTATATCGAAGGTTCCATCCTCTTCCTCACCAGCCTCGGAGATGAAGGCATCTCTCAACGCCATCCATGTCGAACATAAGAACCAGGTTCGTAGCGATGGCAACCTTTACTTTGTCCGTTCCATCAACCGTTTCGCCCTACGCGTTAACGGTCATCTGCTCATGGGTAACATTGGCGAGGTATACACACATGGTGGCTCTCCGCAAAAAATAAAGCCATGCTCCAATGGTCGCCATTGTCGCGACGCTTCATGCACATACTATCACTCCGATGCTGGTGATGTTCGTAACTACATATCTGGGTCATTCTCGTATCAACGACGAACCGATGGCATATCACGAAAGATCGGCAATCGGTCAACGCTGGCGGTCGACATCTCAAAAGCGACGAAGCCTGAAATTGAGCTATATCAAGATCAATCAATACACGATCTCCTTTGCCATTTGGTCATCTTAGACACACAGCGATAATCCATGTCCGAACAACGAATCAAGACCTTCGTCAAATCCACAGCAAAAAATGGGATAGCCCAACATACACCTGAGTGGTTATGTGCAAAGAAGACTACAGTCGGTGGTAGTACACTGGCCGCAGTTATAGGATGCAACCCATACGATAGCGATTGGGTCAAGAGTATCATGACCCGAGTTGGGCATCTACCATTCTCTGGTGGAAAGATCAAGTGTTCATGGGGCAATCTCTTTGAGGACATCATCAAGTTATACGTCGAAGATTACTACAAGACGACTGTACACGGTGACAACATCTTCTACTACGTTGCCGATGGAATCTTGGCCAAACGTATCGCGTATTCTCCCGATGGATTGTGCGTCATCGACAACGATCTTCTCCGCAAAAAATATAGGGGGCGATGTGAAGGTATCGACAAACTAACATCCGGTCAATCATCCAACGTTCTCCTTGAATTCAAGGCACCATTCAGTCGTCGCGTAGATGAGTCTATCCCGGAGTACTACCTACCGCAACCACTTATGGGCATGGATGTTCTTCGCGACAAGGATGGTCGCCTCTGCGACATCTCTCTCTTCATCGAGGCAATCTTCAGACTGTGCAAGTACGAGGATGTTGACGAGGGTCGTCTTCATAGCAGCTATCCATCAAACTTTCCTCGAAGTGATGCCGATGGTAACTATCACAGCATCGGCATGATCATCGTATATGGCCCACGCAAACATAAGATCGCCGACGTCATTGTCGATGAATTCGAGGACGGGCTGAATGTCAACAACGATCTTGTCCTGTTATCGGCTGATAAGGATGGAAGCATGACAATTAACGACATCATCGTCGCTCTTGATGATGGACCTCTCATCGGTCTCCATACTGGCCCATGTGCTGACAAGAAAGAGCTAAAAAAGAAGCGTCGCGCTCTCCTCAAAGATCCATCAGCATCATGTGTATCTCAATCACACGATATCGATGGATTAGTGCCATATGGCTCTTTCTTCTGGAAGCTCCTGGAGTTTAAGGCTAAGCCTGTCTTTCCGGTGGATGGATATGTTATGTCTCACGGCGATAAGATCACCGAGTACACGAATTACTGTCGTGCGGTTGTTGACATGTCCTACGAAGATGCTGAGTCGTATCTTATCGAGAGGATCGATTAGTCAATGAATCATCGTCGCATATTTTTTGCTTGTCATCATCTTTCACCGTCGTCGATTTTTGTCCGATGGGGCAAGTAGGTAGGGAGGGAATCATATCCTTCATCATCCCTATCTTTGTCTGTGGAATGTGGAATATCTCCTTAACACAGATCGAGAGATAGAGAGATCGAGCGAGAGAGGGAGAGGGAGGAGATTATTGGAAGTAGCTCATCTTCCTTTGACCAGTTGGGTCGCCGTTCATACCTGAGCTAAGTTTGTATGGTCGATGAGTATTGTACTCAATGGTTTGGTCGCTGAATGGGGCAGTATCTTCCCAGGTGTTCCTGAAATGACGTGCCTCTGGGTGGAAGTATCTGGCAGAGCTTGGAGCGTATGGCTCATGTGCCTTGGAGATACGTGATCTGATTAACGAGGTTCTGAAGATGTTATCGTCTTGTTCTTCCTTGCGGCTGTTCATCTGTATACCCTCGCTGATACGAAAAAATTGAACTAATCTACGGTAGCCAAAAAAGATGACAACATACGAAGTAACTGACAAGATAATCGACGAAGGTAACATCGACGAGATTCGCGCGATGATGACAAAAGACCCAAAGGCGATGCTCAAAGGATTGATTTACAAGAAGAAGATGGCGATGGCTATCGCTACCATCAAAGAGTTTGGTATCAATGAATGTGATTATTATGTGGCCAGCAGAATGTCGGGCAATGATATCGTGAAGATTATCGATCATATCAAACCTATCTTTGTACTACGAGCAGCAACAACGAAGGAAAAAATGGGGCCGATTATCGACGCATATGTAAAGATGGGGGTTAACTTCATTAAGCTCATCGTTGATGAAATCGCTGCAACACATAAGATGTATCATACGACGACACTTGGTGAATTTCTTGCCGTTGCATATACACGATTGTCTCTCCGTCCCGATGATATTATCAAGTACGAGAAGTCATATCTGACCGTTTGTCACATGGTACCCTATTCATCGATGGCCACAATAATCGATCTGTTGAAGCACTCTATCCGACTCGATTATTACCTCTGTGTTAGGAGCATTATATTCAAGCTCAACAAGCGTGACAACATCAATCCAAGAACAGTTGCAGCATCCATCATACCAGATATGTGCCATTGTGGTAGTAAGGATGTGTATGATTCTCTGTGTGGTTACGTTGGGCATGTCGTAGTTAGGAACATGATGACGAGAGACGACATCGACAATCTTGGTAAATGCGGAGCCCTATCTATAATCAGCGATCTGGGTGGCATTAAAGATGGGTCGCCATCATCGCTTCTGTATCATGCATCATACAACGATCATTGTGCATTGACAATGTGGTTACTCGATAGATACCCAGATATGATGGCGAAGGCAATCGAAAGTGCTGTTAAGGGAATGGCAGTAAATGTTATCAACATGCTAGTCAAAGCCAACCCAATTATCTGTCTGCCAAAATTACCAGCTGATGTCATGGAATACGTCATAAAGATGATGTAATTTTTTTGACGCCACCTCCCCACCACTAACCGACCATGTCATCATTCTTGTTCAACGCCGATGAAGCCGTCTTATGGAACATCTTTCAATTCCTCGACATCCGAGACTACGCTCTCGTTTCTTATCATTCACTGAAACACGTTGGGCCAAAAAAATACGAGACATTATCCATCTTCGCGGCCAATCTTTCAGGAGGACTTAACGATGCTGGTATAAGATTCATCCACAATCTGCCAGTCCCACCATCAAAAGTGCCGCGTGGCATTCTCAGTAGTTATTACAGGGAAGATGCGTTCGATGAATATGTTGCCCGCGGCATCTATCATGATAAGATGGCGGAGAGATTGATGGATATGAAGGGCATTGATGTTCGCACGACGTTCGGTAGAGGATTGCCTCATATTCGCCCCGACATTATCAGTAAGGGATCGTTAGACGATGTGAAGAAGTATATGGCAATCATCGCCAATCCACTTGATGCTATTAATGATTGCGTTTCACGGTTGGACGCTACCCACCCAGGAATGAAAGATCATGATGTATCAACAAAGATATGTGAATGGATCAAGGCGACGTATCACCTGACAACAAAGATCATCCGACCACAGAAAAAATGGTCGCTGGATATGTTTGACGGCGTCGCCATCATTGACTACTCTATCCTCGAATGTATAGACAAGACTGTGATACCTTTTGGTACGGCGAATAGTGTTTACGCGAACGTCGCGCTCCGTGATGATGCAGATTCATTTGATCTTCATTGGCCGCGACGAGATGCTGCAACATCACGCACAGCAATCCTCAAAGGACATGTGAAGATAATCAATCACATCCTCGCTGATCCTCGACACATCATCGCCCATCTATGTGCCGCATTATATGTGGCACCAGAAGAATCAGGGGAAGCGTTCTTGGAGGCATGCCTTAGGTATGATGTGAAGATTCCGGAGAATGCTGGTATGACATGCATGGCATTATACATTCACCATGGACGACCGATAAGCGACCAATTCTTCAGGTATTGCAGCAAGGGTTACGGCATATCTCGCGCTGTCTATAATGAGTACCTACGAATCGGTGGGCAGATTAGATATGCGCCATATGTCGACAAAAAATGATTGGCATCACCCTCGTAAAAACATGCCACACATTGTATACAAACACGGCGATGAGTATCGTATGTACACACCAACTATGGTGCTGACGACTGGCCCAAGAAAGAGTATCTCTGCTAACCTCATGTACATGCCATTCACTGGAACAGAATGGAAGACAATGTATGTTGTTCATGATGGACCATACTATTTCTCCGACAGCGTCTTGATCAATGATGGTCGGCGAAGTATTGGCGATGGTCACGTGAAGACAGCGGCCGATCGTTTCATCGTTAATGGCTCCGCCGACCCAGATGATCTGACCATCCTCTTGATGCCGCAGGAACAGTTGTATGACTATCTTGTCTCTGCTGTATCGACGAAGGAGTATATTATCATATCTCCATGTGGGACGATTACCATCGTTGCCCCGAACTTCTTCGTATCATCGGCTGGTGAGATTCAGATCAAGGAATGTCCAGTTGCTCTACAAGCAATGTACCTCGGCATTGAGACGTTTGAGAAGGTGGCAGCTAGAATGTTGAAGAATGATGCAGGTATTCTTAGATCATCCATCTAACTTTTTTCGGGTGATGAATGATATAGCAACTATGTCGACGACTTATTACAACGGCACTGTCGTTTTCCGAAACGGTGGGTATACTGATACAACGAGCACATACAGAAAGACGACGGTAAACCTCATTCCGACTACCCTTGTCACCGTAGTAATGGATGCGGGGAATAGAGAGACATATGTCTTCGATGTTCGTGTCGTTGGTTACGTAACTGGCGGAGAAGATGCATTCATCTCTTACACACTCATGGCAAACAATGATCATGGGTCGATCACATTGTATGGTGGCAATGGTGGCAGTGGTGGGTCGGAGTATCCAATGTTACTCATGAGGGATGGCACATCTCTCCTTGAAGGTTCGCGGGTGACGTCATCATTGTCGGGAAATACTGTTACGATATCATTGATTGGTGTGGCCGGACAAACCGTTACATGGGTCGGCACAGTGAGGACACACAAGGCGATCCATTAATCGACCAAAAAAGTTAGACGATGTTTACTCCTCATCCTCATCATCCTCTTGAACAACGACCTTCTTTGCTGTCTTCTTTGGCGCCTTCTTTACTGGCTTGACTTCTTCTTCGTCATCTTCTTCGACAACGACCTTCTTTGCTGCAGCCTTCTTTGCAGGCGCTTTCTTTGCTGGTTTGTCTTCATCCTCTTCATCATCATCTTCTTCGACAACGACCTTCTTTGCTGCAGCCTTCTTTGCTACCGTCTTCTTTGCTGGCTTGTCATCTTCATCATCATCAGAATTCTTTGCTACAACCTTCTTTGCGGCTGCCTTCTTTGCAGGCTTGTCATCTTCATCATCGTCTTCGACCTTCTTTGACACTGTCTTTTTTGCAGGTGCCTTCTTTGCTGGCTTTTCTTCTTCGTCATCATCATCTTCATCGTCGATGTTTTTGAGTGACTTTGACTTTTTGGTTGCTGGTTTTTCTTCAGCTTCTTCGTCAGAATCATCCATCAACTTACCAGTGCCTTTCTTAGCCTTGATGATCTTTGTTGATTTGGCGATCTTACTATAGGCGGCCAATTCATCATCTTCGCGAATGTAGTCATCATCACCACAACCACCACATGATGATGATTTGATGAATGTGCAAGCGCCGAATGATGGTTTGAGACGAATGGCTCCGCTAAAGATTTGGAGCGTTCCTGGGAAGTTGATTTCACCAAAGATACGCCCAGCTGTACCGCCGATAACCTTAGCTGGTTTGTTATGAGATGGATCGTAATCATGTGGAATACGACCGCATTTGCAGAGTTCGTTGAACTTCATCTTGGCTTCTTCTTCATCATCGTCATCGTTAGGGAGGTATTTCTCGATCTTGTTAGCGATCTTCATACCACGTTCCTTCATGACTTCGACGTCAGCTGCGGTTGCGAGTGTAAAGATACGACTCTTGACCCTGCCTTGCAATTCGTCTGGAACTCCGTTATTAGTGCTCCAAGTCGATGAATCGAACTCGAAGGTAGCACGTGGGTGTTTCATAGGTTCAAGTTCACCTGTTTCTTTTGACACGAATGTCTCGGAATAGTGAGGCTTGAATGTGATCAACGGAAAATCAGAGTGATTAAGGATCTTTGTTAAAAGAGCCTTACCTTGGAGATTTGTTGTCTTGTTATCGAGGCAACGCTTGAGGGCGTTGATGATCGATCTGACTAGCATATCGCTGACCAACGTATGAGCATCGTTGCCTTCCTTTGGAATAGACCCTGTTAAGTATATCTTACCAGAGGATTTGTCAGAACGGCTGCTGATTCCGTCGAAAGTGACTTCATCATCAGGAGTAATAACATATCCCCACATTGTTACATAACGAGGCGTTAGGGCGCTGTTTCCGAAGTTTTTGTTGTACTTAACGGTCATGTAGTGAACACTACCATGTTTGTTAACAGCACCGATAGTGATGTCGAAGAATGTTTCTTCATCAATGTTTTGACAATGTTCGCGGAGTGTGGCAAAGCTGATGTATGGTGAGGACATGTTTGTTGGGGAGGTTTGTTATTTTTTGTAGGGTACAATAGAATATTCAATTTTCTCGCCCTAAACATACCATCGAATGGAACAGAACGGCATCCCAGTAAAATACATCTTCGCAGATGACTTCGGCCAGAACACAGATATCAGCGTCATCCATACAACCAAACTCCCCGTAACCATCAACGGAGAGCGACCTCCAAAGTTCGAAGTGCACTCATCAACAAGTAAGCAGACATTCAAGAACAAGATCCTCGTTGACGAATCCAACAACATCGTCGCATCCTCATTGAGGATGGGTGGCGGTACAGTAATGATGATACCAGAGCCACCAAAAAAGGGCGACGTTTCCCTCGTTCTATCGAATGGTAAGGTGGCATGGAAAAATACAAACGATGATCGTGTCAACAATCTTATCAACTCGGTCGACAATATGCTGGCAGGATTGTCAAGAGCAGTTGAAGGAGTCCAAACAAGATTGGATCAAATCGACAAGAGGATCGATGATATTTGTTCGAAGGTAGATAAGCGCTTTGAAGAATTTGAAGAGATGGTTGATGTTGATACAAATCGCGCAAACATGGCCCGTCTACGTTCAGAGGTTTCAACAATCATGGACCTTATTGATGGATTCGCAGTTGACGATCATGAGGGTGTAGGCACACCTATGACTGCCAAGTTGGCTAAGAACATCATCGCCGACAGTAACCCAACATTCTCCGATGGTCGCGTCATCGTCAAGGGAAGGGTTGTTGACATT
>Ga0247722_10002089_pt1 | contig 10548 bp, 11 predicted proteins | sample MSEWelMarce3H_FC_FD_189094 | JGI IMG/M metagenome (GOLD analysis project Ga0247722, IMG submission 189094) | Subsurface sediment microbial communities from gas well in West Virginia, United States - MSEEL Well Study Marcellus 3H_FC | ecosystem: Environmental > Terrestrial > Deep subsurface >...
CGCTTGAAAGAAATGGAAGAGCAGGGGCAAATCGACGCACCAAGCCGCGCCATGCTCAAACAAACCGTGACACGTTTGCTACCCGACGCGATAGAAACCTATCTGCGCCTGCCGACGGCATATGCCAATATGAACAAACTGCACAACGGCAAAACCGCCCGCGAAGTGCTGGAAGAGCAACTAGTGATGCTCAATGAGCATGTGGTGAGTTTGGAAGACAATCTATTGTCGGCAGATGTGAATAGCCTGCTAGCCAATGGCCAATTTTTGCAAGAGAAATTGCAGCCGGGAATTAAGTTGTTTGATTAGAGGCATATCGTTATACACATCGCAAAAGTCCATTTATTTCAATCGCTGGCAACCCCAACAAGGTCAAAAAGGAGGCTGTTGCGATAGTCAAAAAGCGCGCTGTTGTGCTGAGTAATGTTATTCGGCGATGGAGCTTGTTGACTGTCGTTTCGTCATTCCTGCATGGGGCTAGCGGGAATCCAGTACAAGCTTCTCGTGCGAAGCACGCCAATGAGAAGTAGCACTACGCGAAGCGAAGGCGCTGGATTCCCGACACAAGCACTCGGGAATGACGAAATATGGGACAACTGAAGGGGACTTCGAAAAACCGTAGCGAGCGGCGCAGATATTGCACCGAGACACGCAGCTTTGCTAGTGCAAAGCGAGGCTCACAGGTGCAAGAGATGCCCGCGCAGTAGGTTTTTCGAGGTTCCATGAATAGAATAGTTATGTATAACGCTATATTTATTATGCGAAATGCGGGCCTCGGGACATAACAAGCGTGAAAACCTGACCAGCGAGAACATTTAATTCAACAATTATGGGGACTTCGAAAAACCGTAGCGAGCGGCGCAGATATTGCACCGAGAAACGCAGCTTTGCTAGTGCAAAGCGAGGCTCACAGGTGCAAGAGATGCCCGCGCAGTAGGTTTTTCGAGGTTCCCTTATGTAATGGAATTAACAATATCCTCATCTGGATAATAACCACGGAATTGCGCTTCCTTCGCCAAATTCGCTCGCCCTTTTACATCAAACTTGCGCATTAAAATAGTCATGCAATTGCGAATACGCCCTTCCGATAAAGCCATTTTGTCGCTTATCTCGAAATTAGTTTGCTCGGGATGCATAAGAAAATAATCTAATAAGCGCTTCTCGCTTCTCGCCAAATGCGGCATAGCTAATTGTTTATTTTGTCTAAGCTCATCCAACACACCTTTCGGAAAACTAAATTTTTCGTCAATGACGTCATGAAGTACCTTATATAAATGCGAACTCGAAAGCTCTTGATTAACATAACCATAAGCACCCAAGAGAATGCTAGCGCGCACTTGCCCTATATTCACGCCGTGATTAAGCATAATCGGCTTGGCGCGGTGAAAGAGAATACGCTTGATCAAACTTAAGCCATTTTCATTCGGGTTAATGTGGATATTGACCAACACAAAATCAAATTTTTTCTCACTCAGCACATGCAGCGCTTCGGCTTTATTGCCCGCAGTCGCCACCTCATAATCGCCCAACAATGCCGCAATCGCTTCGGCCACCATCAGACGACCATCAACAATAAGAATTTTATGTTGCATTATAAAACTTCCTAAAATGAATACGTAGTCATACCAGCCGCGAAAAAATGCGGAGAAATAATATTTGAAAGTGAATACAGCACAAAAAGTGCCACCGTGTTAGCACAGCGCTGCAAAAGAATTAAAAATCGTGCTGGCCAAGCACTTTTTACTACTTGGCCAGCCCGAAAAAGATAGAGGAGACAATTCTATCTGTACTATGCAAGGCTTCATTTAAAGTTTCCACACAGAAAAAGAAGCTTGCTCAAACACTACTCGCCACTCACGACGAACAGTGAGGCCATTGTGCCGACTTTCAAAACTTCATACTATTGGGTTAACTACCCTATTTTTTATGGCATTTACATCTTTATCCGACAACACGTTTCAATTCGTCATTGGAAAAAATTGTTGTTTTTTGCACGAAAATAAAAAAAGAATTCTCTTTGCTGCCAAGCGATGTTTGATAGCGATCATCAAGCGCGAGCGTGCGCCAAAATTTAACTTTTTTACACCAAAGCGGCCTGATTTGCTCAACATTGAAGGAAAACCCTTGCGAGGTATTTTTCTTCTGTTTACCATTCGCGATACGCAACATAATCAACCCGGCACATCATTACGCCGCGTCATTTTTCGTCGAATAAATGAATACACAATCTTACATATATGATCAGGCTTCAGGCTCCCGTTTTGCTAATACATCGCCTACACCATGCAAGAGCGATGAAACATTGATGGATCAAGAGCAGGATACCGCATCACAAACTGCCAAGGTCGCGTTGCTGGTGATCGAAGATCATGCCTCGCTACTCGACGGCTTAATCCCACAATTGGCGCAAGAATATGACGTCACCGTTGTGCACAACATGGCTGAACTGGAGGGGCAACTGGCGCAAAAGCGCTTCACCTTGGCAACCGTCGATTTAACCATTGACCGGCGCTTAGAGGGCTTGAATATGATGCCGCTGCTCAGTCAAGCAGGCATCAAGTTTCTGGTGTTTTCCGGCACGGCAGAAGAATGGCATATCCGCGCAGCGATGCGCTTAAGAGCCTCCGGCTACGTCGATAAACGAGAAAAACTCTGTTCTTTGCTCGATGCGCTAGAGATCATCGCTGCGGGTGACTTTATTTTCCCTGACGAAATGCTCGTCAATTTGCAAGGGCGTAAAGATGAAGTGTTCCCGGAAATGGCAGGTGCTGAAATTGAAGCGATCGACGCCATCTTTAAAAAGCTCCATCCCACCAACATCCGCATGCCCTCCAACAAAGACCTCGCCCAAGCAAGACGGGTTGGCCTGCGGCGCATTGAAAACATCATTCGCGATTTGGTAGGCAAGTTTAAGCTGCGCGATACATCCCGCGAAGCCCTGCTGACAGAACTTCTCGCACGTGGCTACTATCCGGGAGCCAGCAAAGACTCATTTCAACAATTGGGCGTTTTTAAGCCGCCCAGCGCCAAAAACCCCAAAAAGCGCCACTAATGGCGACCTCGAAAAACCGTAGCGAGCAGCGCAGTAGGTTTTTTGAGGTTCCCTAATTTGAGCGCTGCCGCTGTGAGCACAGCGGCAGCGCGGGCAAGCCGCATGGCAGTGGATATCACAGGTCAGTCGATATTCTTCTTATCCGCATGCACATTCTTATGCGTATCGTCATCCAGCCCGCTCTTCACAATGTCGTCTGGCCAAGTTGGTTTGATGCCGTGATAGGCCAAATCATCATCTTCCGGGAAAAATTGCCCGTTGGGCATCGGCACATCGCGGCGTGCTTGCATCAAAGCGCGAATTTCCGCCCATTCGTTTTCATACGCCACCGCCAGCCGTTTGGTTTCGATAAATTGCTCAGGCGTAGCCAGCGGCAGGGTAAAGGAAAACATCGAGCCGCGCCCCGGTTTGGCGCAAAGCTGCATTTCCAAGCCCGTTGCCATGCATAACTGCAACACATTACTCATGCCCAAACGATAGCCGCTGCGTTTTGCGCCGTCTTTGACATGGCTGCCTTCATCGCGGATACGCTGGGCAAAGGCAAGAAAATTGGCCCGCCCATCGGGGCCAAACCCTTCAGCAATGCCCGGCCCCGTGTCGCGCACTTGAATCAAACATTGCCCGCCACGGCGGCGCATACAGACCAGCACGCCACCTTCATACGGCGAATGTTGAATCGCATTGGCCATCAAATTGCGCATAATGCGCTTCAAAATCAGCAAATCAACCGGGCAATACAAGCCCGTATGCTTGCTGGGCGAAGTGAAAAAATAAACCAAGCCTTGGCGATTCGGGCCATGAAACCACAGGCTTTGAAATTTTTTGAATAGGCCATCCATATCCACCACCCGCGCCTCAGGCTGGATAATGCCTGTCACCACTTGTGCGCTATGCACGGTGGCGTCGATCATATCGCCCATTTCATCGAGCGCGTCATCCAATTTTTGCGACAGAATTTGCCGTTTTTCCTTGTTCAATAAATCGCTTTCCGGCATTTCCATCAGCACATTGGCATGGATGCGCACGATAGCCATCGGGTGTTGCAAATCATGGGCCGCATCGCGCAAGGCGGCGTTAAATTTATCCAAGAGCGCTTTATCTTTTTCTCGCTCGGTGAGCAAAGCTTGAATTTCCGCATTTTTGGCGGCGAGGCGTTGATTGGATTGCTCCTTTTCTTCAGCAATGGCGCGCTGGGCTTTGGCGTTGGCTTCAAATCGGTCGGCTGCTTTTTCGGCCTCTAACTTAGCGTTTTCAGCGCTCAGGTAACGCGCATGCAGCGCTGAGATTTCGGCATGGATGCGTTTGTAAAGCGAGGGGGCAAATAGCAAGGGGATGAAGCAAAAATAGGCCACCCTTATCTTAATTTCAGCCAAAGACGTGGCCGCCCCCGCTAGCAAACAGGTGATGATCAACAAATAGACCCACATCGCTTGGCGTTGGGTAGGGGCTGTTTCAGCAGGGGCAGAATTGGCGCGTTGGGCGTGGAAACCCAACACGCCAAACACAGGCCATGCCGAAAAATTTTGCCCATCCGCTGTCTTACATGGCCAGAGCAAGCGCCCATATTTCAGGCATCCAACCGCTGTTGACAGTGCCACATAAATTTTCATGATCGGCAGGCCAGCCATAAACAAACTTAAGGCAAGGCTGTTGATGAGCGCATCATAGAAGCAGATTTCTCGGATATCGGTAATCAACGCATCGTTTTTCAATAACCAAAGATAGCTAAATGCTGCCAATGCCACAACAAGTCGGGTGACGTATACCCACTGCCCCTGCGGGTTCAATAAAATAGTCAACGGCCCAACAATATCCATTGAAATCAACATAATCCAGAGTAAAGGGCGGGCGAGAATTTGCTGAAAAATAGCTAATGGCATGGCGGGGAAGGTAAATTGGAGGTGAAAAACATTGCCTAGAAGGCTCGGTTGGTGATGATTGGATTATTTTGGATCTGGAGGAAGTGGTGGGCCATCTCCTGGCCACATCATAATAACGGGATGAGAACGTGGGTCTGGCGGGTATGGGAGGTCGCCTGGCCAGATCATAATGCCGGGATTGGCGCATGGGTCAAACAAGAGTGGCCCGTCGTCCGGCAACGCTGCTAGGTGCGCCGCACCAATCTGCAAAACCCCATGCCCAGACGGGGCATCATTGAAAAACAAGTCAAACATAACAGCTCCTAACCGTGAGTGGAAGCGCATTTTCACACCCGCCCTTGATGCTGTCAATCACGCTATTTATTACCAAAATGCACGGTTTAAGCGGTCACGCGATGGCTGGGTTGCGCACGAGCGAAACGCAGCAAAATCGTTATGTATGACAATCGTAAAGGGGGACGCACAACGCTTGGCACATATGCCAAAGATGATGTCAAATGTAAGACTTGACCCCATCGATACATCGATAACATCCCCGATAATTTTTTTGGTCATTGTATGCGCATGACCATCAACACATTGATGAACACCATTAATTACACCGAAATGATAGAGGTTGCTATTTCCGGGAAAGGGAATTTGCTATTCCCACAAGACTTCAAAGTCAGAGTAAAAGAAAGCATTCCAAGCGAATTCACACTTGAGTGGGACGGCATTACCCCCTTCTACTAGAAGGTAAAACTGAAGCTTAATGTTCTGCAAGGGGTTAATTGATGCGGTGGTGGAGCATATAGTCCGTTGCGCCGTCATTCCCGCATGGTGCTAGCGGGAATCCAGTGCAATCCCCCTCGTGCGAAGCACGCCAATGAGACATAGCACCACGCGAAGAGAAGTCACTGGATTCCCGCTAAGGGCGTGCGGGAATGACGAGAGTGGGGGTTGTGGGGTTTTGCAACAGCCTACTATGGGTGGGTAGAAAAACAAACGCTAAGACCCGTCCCCTGCGTTCCGCCAAGCTCACGAATGAGGCTGTCGCGATAGGGGACTTCGAAAAACCGTAGCGAGCGGCGCAGATATTGCGCCGAGACACGCAGCTTTGCCATTGCAAAGCGAGGCTCGCAGATGTAAGAGATGCCCGCGCAGTAGGTTTTTCTAGGCCCCCCCATAGGTGTGCATTTAACGAGGAAAAAAACCGCCGTTCACGCAACAAAAACCACAGTCATCGCCGCCACAACCACCACCAGCGGTGCAAAAACTCCACACCTTACCGCCACACCCTTTAAATGTGCAGCAAGATGTCGGCATGACCTGTGGCTCAAGGTTTGTCCCGCTCTTACTAGCGCTTAAGTTGGCGACATCTTGCTTAGGAGGCTTTGCATAATGGCTTAGGTAGCGCACTGACTTAATGCCAGCGCGGTGCAAATCATCAATGGCCACCGACTGAACAACACTCACTGGGCGCTTGACGTAGAGAATCTGCGACTGCCCTTGTGGCCCTTCTACTTGTCTTGATGAAATAGGATGCCACTTGATATCGCCATCCTCCTCAATTTTTACAACAAATCGAATCGGCTCCATACCTTCGGTCGCCAATAAGCCCATTGCCCCATCTTGGATTTTGAGTGTGAATTTTCCAGGGCAGACATCAAACTCCACCGCCAACTCGATCATTCGCTGTGTCTTCTCAAGTTCTAACACACTCGACATTAGGTTAGCTTGACCAGCAGCATGGCTAGTCCCCATCATCATGCTGAGCAATAAAGCGAAAATGGAAAAACGGCGATACCACAACATAATTACCTCCCAAGAGTTCAAGATGTAGATGACATCAGTGTCGTGCATCACACGATCAAAGCTCGCCGATTATACGGTGAGACTTGGTTTTGCAATGACTTCAGACCGCCCCGCAGATACAAAAAGTTCAACAGTGTGCGCATTCGACAACACTAAAACTGCTTGCAGTGTTTGTTGTAGCAGGCAACCCCATTCATCCCCTATAATTTTTTTGGTTATTGCATACGCATGACCATCAACACATTGATGAACACCATTAATTACACCGAAAAAGGAGAAAAAAGATGAGGCTGCTACACTATTCGCTAGCGGGAATTTTTGCATCATGCTTGCTCGCACTTGGCGTTTCTGCACAAGCCCAAGTTGATAACACCGAAATGATAGAGGTTGCTATTTCCGGGAAAGGGAGCTTGCCATTTCCACAAGACTTCAAAGTCCGAGTAAAAGAAAGCATTCCAAGCGAATTCACACTTGAGCGGGACGGCATTGCTCAGAAATATCGCTATAAAATTACAGCAAAGAAAACTCCCGAATCAGTTCTCAACGCTTTGCCACGCAAGCTTAACAATTCAATCTCCGTAGAGTTAACAATAGAGCAAAGTGAAGGCAATCAATCATGGGTGGAACGTGGTCATTACGAGACCCATATTGAGGAAAATACCGTAGCGATGATCCATAGTGGCGATGGCGCTCAAAACTTTTCGGTCCAACTGATTCCACGCATCGTCTCCGCGTCCGAGCATGCCGCAACGTCAATAAAAGTTAGCGTCGCAAAATAATTACAACCAAAAGAGATTTCAATGAATTTTTACAAGGCACTCAATATTGCCTTGCTCAGCTTAGTTTCGGCCTGCTCCTTCGCCATTGCGCAACCCGCAGTTGAATCCAAGGTTATCGAAATCGATATGGCCTTCCCAGAGGGAAAAACTGACGAAGAAATAAAAGTTCGCGTCTTTGAGAATACTCCGACAAAGCTTATTCTCGAAAGAGCTGGCGGGCCTAGAAAATACTAGAGGCCGTTGCGAAACGGTAAAACTGAAGCTTACAGTTCTGCAAGGGATTAATTGATGCGATGGCGGCGCATATAGTCAGTCGTTTCGTCATTCCCGCATGGTGCTAGCGGGAATCCAGTGCAATACCCTCGTGCGAAGCACGCCAATGAGACATAGCACCGCTCGAAGAGAAGTCGCTGGATTCCCGCTAAGGGCGTGCGGGAATGACGAGAGTGGGGGTTGTGGGCTTTTGCAACAGCCTACTATGGGCGGGTAGAAAAACAAACGCTAAGACCCGTCCCCGCCGTTCCGCCAAGGTCACGAATGAGGCTGTCGCGATAGGCAAAAAACTCGCTGGTTTGCGGCGTATGCTTAATGAGCAGAAAAGCGACAGGTTGCTGCACATTAATTTATTATCGGCACTGTTACTGCACAAATACTTCCCCCAGCACAACAAACTATCCCGCGCACCTCCCAATTTATCATTGCCAAAAAGAAATGTGCAATAGGTCACCATTCTTCATGCTGCCAACACCTGCCCGCATGCTAGCCTCTCGCAAGCTTTACTAGTGCCACTGTTGCACCGTGCAGCTATTGGGCGCATCAGCCAACGCAGTGCCGTTTCGCGGCTTGGGCCAATGCCCACTTTTCTGCCACCTTATTCAATTACTTTCGGGAAAACAATGAAACCAAATATTGCTCGCAGGTCTTTTTTCAAAGGCGTTAGCGCTGGCTTGGGCGCTGCATGTCTGACTAGCTTTGCGCCCGGTGCGCTTGCCGCAACGGCCACGAAGATTATCGTTCCGGTAGAAAATGCCTGTCGTCGTTTAGCACCACTGGGTTGGCGAGACTTGTTATTGACCGTCAGCGGCGGCGCATTGGATATCACTGCCAGCAATCTTGAACTAGAGCTGCTCAAGCCCCTGACTATCAACCGCAAAGTCGAAGGTTTTGGCGATTTCTCCATTGCTGGCAAAGCGGCTGTTACACCCGGTCAACCCAATGCCAGCTTGCTTTATCATGCTTTTGCTTCGGCAACTGTGGTCAGTAATGGCAAAGGGGGCGAGCTACTTGGCTTTCCTACCTTGGCTGAAATTGACGCATTGGAGAATTTCATCTACGGCGTCAAAGCCCCGACTTGGGAAGAACTCAAAAAACGCGCCAAGCGCGGCACAAAAGATTTAGACATTGGCGTGGTGGTTTTCGCGAGCCATTATCGCAATACCCCAGATTCTGTGCATGGCAAGCATGCTGAACTGTGCTTCTCACGTACTGGCATTGCGCGGGTTGGTTCAATTGAAGCCTACTATGATGGCAAGTTGCGCACCTTTAGCGTGGTCGATGAAAAGCGCCCGTTTGAGTTCCGCGTAGTGCCACGCCGCTTCAGCGCCTATCTTGCGGTGCGCACAAAAGGGGACAGCACAAATTTTGGTCCACAAGACCCACTCAATGGTGATGCTGATCTCGATTTTTGGGTTCCACTGCACAAACTCTTTAACGGCGACCAGTGTATTGCGGGCAAAAACCTGACCGTCAATATGTCACGCAATGTGCAAAATGATGAGATTGCCCAATTTCACCGTTTTCTTTCCCGCGAAGGCAAGCCCAATAATTGGAAAGGCGCGGTATTAGAAGAGTTTCCATTCACCATTAGCAATGAAAGAATCGCCTCACTCGCCAACGATGAGCGCTATGGCCCCGGCGTGCTGCTACCGCTAGCGCAAGAAATGACTTCCGTAGCGAAGCACAACAACATTCCTGTGACCTTCCCTGTGTATCCCACCACAGCGGCGGATCTGCAAATGTCGTCGCTGTTCGTGATCCCCGGCGTTGTACCGCCCGAGACGCCAGCTTACGAGCAAGATGCTGAACAAAACTCGAATCGCCAGCAACCGGAATACACCAATGTACGCCACAAGGTGAATGCGGATGGCACAATCACCAATCTCAATAATCTGCCCGACCTGCAAAAAGTCATTCAAGCAGGCAATTACCAAGCATTGCATTACAACGATTACACAGGCGATGGTTGGGTGGAAGCGTCTTGCCCACAATTAGGCGACTTAGTTAAATTCAATCAAGCAGCGTATTGCATGGTTGGCTTGCCAGACTTTTTCCCAAAGATGACCCAGCGCGATTTGATGCTCTGGTCAGAAAAAGACTTGGCCAAAAACGTGAGTGCTTCGTTATGGGCGATCCGTCCCCTCACCCTTTCGCAAACCCGCATTGCCGCCAACATTAATTTGCCGATTGGCTTTAGCATCAAAGACGTCACCATTACGACTATCGTTGGCCAATTCAATGGCGCAGGTTCCAGCGAAGTACAGGTTCCCAATGGCCCACTGATGCGTGGCAAAGTGGGCTTGCCAGATGGCTCCCCTGGTTTATTCGATCCGGGCTGGGATACCAGTCAAGGCATTCATTACACCGTGATGGGTAGTCGTGCCAATCCAGCGGCAAAATTAGAGAAGTACCTAGCTGGCTATTCGCTCGGTTCGCCATTTATTGAAGATGCCAAACTGTGCGCAGCGCTTGGCAGCTATTGGCCCGGCGTCGCACCAGATGCAACCCGTACCTTCCAACCGGGCAAGCAAATCAGCGGCAAGCCTTATCCATGGCCAACTGTTGTACCACTGACCGATATAGAAATTGGTAGCGCACCACTGCCCGGTGGAACCTACATGCCATGGGATGGCGTGACAGGCCCGACATTGAGCGCAACCGAGAAAAATGTCGCGGTTTATACCAACATCTTCCACACCGATTACATTGACCTGATCGGCACGATGACCGCTGCACTCACTTCGAAAATCTCGCCAGAAGAGTATAA
>Ga0247722_10002090_pt1 | contig 10543 bp, 7 predicted proteins | sample MSEWelMarce3H_FC_FD_189094 | JGI IMG/M metagenome (GOLD analysis project Ga0247722, IMG submission 189094) | Subsurface sediment microbial communities from gas well in West Virginia, United States - MSEEL Well Study Marcellus 3H_FC | ecosystem: Environmental > Terrestrial > Deep subsurface >...
CGTTCTCGTTGTCGTTCTTGTTGTTGTTGTTGTTGTTGTTCTTGTTGTTGTCGTCGTTCTTGTTCTTGTTGTTGTTGTTGTTGTTGTTGTTGTTGTTGTTGTTCTTGACGCAATGTTTCTTTGGCAATCAGTTCGGTAATCCTTTGTTCCGCACTCACTTTATCTTGCATCAGCCTATCAAACTTACTTTGTAGTTCACTAAATTTAGACTGGACAGATGATAATGCTGATTTCACTTTTGACATTTCTTGATGCAGTTCTCTCGAATTTTTTAATAACATTTCTGTAAATGCCCGTGAATTCACTGTTTTCATAATAACTAAATAACTATCAAATAAATTAATTCTTGTAGAAACCTGAGGTGGTTTGATCTTTATTGCTGATTTAAAAGGAGTGTTGCCCAATTGATTGGCGGATCGTTCAATTTCAGCCACCTTATCACTTTCACTTTTATCTTTGGCAACTTCCTGTTTATAAAATTCAGATGTCAAAAAATACAATAAAACCCAAAACCGGTATTCAAGACTGATGTTTCTATTCGATAATAATAGTTTTGCAGTAATGATGTCCATTTCAACCGTTTCTGATGTTTTTATATTTGAAAATATGTTATAAGCTCCTTCCAGATCCATAAATAGGTTATCTGAGCTCATATTACTTGCGTCTGGATTAGTAGAGTCTTCACCAGTTCTACATAGTTCGTGACGCATACGAAAGACGAGATCATGTGCAGTTTCCCTACAAAAATCATATACGGCTTTATTAGTGGTTTTTAGGACCTCTAACATGGGTTTAATTGTTTCTATATTGGCCTCATTAATAGTTCTAAATGCAGAAATTTGCTTTATAGGAATACTCACTTTAGTTCCAGACGAAGTATTGTCACAACTAAAATTTAAACACTTGTGTTTTTTCTTAGCAGAGCGAGTCAATACATATGCCGCCGCCACTGCTCCTACTGCTGCTGCTGTCGCGGTTAGAGGAGCACTTGCAATTGTCGCACCGGCACCCATTACACCTTGTGTCACGGCAGTGAAGGTGGGAATACTAGCTGCAGCACCTTCGGCAGCAGCAGCAATAGCGGCCGGACCCATGGCTGACGCTTGTGCTGCTCCCACAGCGAGTAAACTAGTGGCTACAATCTTTGATTTAGTACCAATTGCACCGGGAACATCTTCGGCATCGAATGGAAGATTCTCTTTAATGTCCATTACAGATTCGTCCGAAATTATTGGAAACGGGGCTTCGTTACTCAGTTGTCCTCGCTCCACCATGTCAGCTTCTTGTACTACATCGGCCTTTCGTCCAAATAACCTCCGCCATGTTCTCTCGGTTAGGTCGCGAGGAAACATCATTAACAGGTCACTCATCCATCCGGCTACTTTTGAAAATTTATTATAGTAATCGGAATCTTGACTTAACGATGCACTTAACGGCGTATTCTGAAAATCGCCTGTAAAATTAAATTTTTCACGTAACAGATTTTCAACATGTTCCTCTCCGGATGCCGACGATATTATATTAAAAAACCGATTAAGGTCATCCTTTGCATGTTTTAAAAAATAATTAACTTTTGTCGCCTCTTTTGTATGTCCCTCAGTTATATTACTTGCCAAAAGCAGTTCATACTTTTTTGTTACCCGTTTCAGCGGATGCGCATATGCGTCCTGGAGTAAGCCTTTTAATCTTGTAACTTCGAGTTTTAATGCCATATTTTGATTCGTTAATTTTTTATTTAATTCAACCACTGTAGAAAATGCGTCAAATAATGATGATAAATTTTCGCGGTCTTTGTTTGTTTTTACAGATTCAAGCATTGACATTGTTATTTTTTTTATTTTGCCGTCATCTCGAATATCATCTATACCTATACCGTAGGCGGCAAACAGTGATTCTTTTGTAACGATTAATCTTGGAATGTCCTTATTTGTTAAATCTTCTGCTGTTACAACACCCGCGCTCGAATCGTGCTTGGGCGCATTCGGGTTCGGGTCTACTTTATCGTATGCTTCTTTAATAAAATCAGCGGAGCTAACACATACTGTATTTAGCATATTACAATCCGCGGTTCCGGTTATCAGGCTTAACGTGCCCGGATTCGCGGCATTCGTGATTGACTGAACTGATTCAATCGCAACAATCTTCGCATCTAACGATACATCATCAATATTATCTAAATGCCTATCTATATCCGTGATAGAAATGTCTCTTTCTGGTTTATCTACATTAAATTGAGATACTACTTTATCTATCATGGAATCATTCGATTCAGTAGACGATGTAGTATTATTAAGAATATCTTGTTTAATTGTCGATAAATCAATAATACCAGATTCGCGTTCTTGTGGGACTAAGACTACCGAACCTCCTTTACCTAAACTGGATTTGAGCTGTTGCGCATACACCTCGCGTTTTAAATTCTGTTCTTGTTCTATCAGGACCCTCTGATCGCCTAAACATTTTTTGAATATTTGGTCTTTATCGGTCGGGCTTAGCTTTTGTTTTCCCATACGATGGTTATCGCTATCCGCTTGGGTTATTAAATGTTTGCATATATCTATAGCCGCCAACCCGATTGTATCTGAGTCATTATACAATGTTTCGAATGCAGTTATTGTCATTTGTGAAGCGGTTATTACAGAAGACATACAATAAATCAAATGTCCTAACATTACAAAAGATGCAAATGGTTTTTTTTTAGTGATATTCTCTTTATCAGAGCTTCCAACTACTATTGCCGTGTCCACACGTACTAATAAACAATCAATCTTTACGGAATTCATACTATAATATTTGTCATCATACATGGTTTGCTTCGAAAATTGATAATATTCATGTTTTAATATGTTTGCCGCATATTTGGTTCTATCAGAATATGTTATAACATCTTTGTCGTCGCCAGCGTCGCACGGCGGTTTACTCAAGCAATTAAATAACCTACCTTGTCGTCTGTCATATTCAACTCTATAATTATTACCTTTGATAATTGTGCTAATACCCGTTTCATGTCCAAATGGAATAACTACATCAACCGTTGGTCTTTCTTTGCCTTTTTTGACCCGAATGTTCAAATTTAGTGGAGTAACGCATTCAAGCATTCTTTTAATCAGTATAGTTCTCCAGTCACAAATTATTAATACGATATGCTTGTACGTATTCAATATTTGCATTCTAACACCATGTCTCACTTTTCTCAATAAACTGACGTATTCACTTCTCTGCATACCTAATCTCCAACATACGTGGTGTAAACTACACAACAATTGCCTGGCAATGTTGTTTGCATATGTGCGAACAAATGTGACCATAATGTCTCGAGTGGTTTTATCGTTTTTTATGGCATCATACGCACTAATCAGTTTTGTAAATAATAATGACGCATGCCTGAAAAAAACTTCCTTAGATGATTCTATCAGCTGAGAGCATTCATCATCATTTTCAAATAAAAGGTTTACGTTTAGAATTTCATTTTTATACTTTTCCCATAACGCTCTTTTAGACTCGAAATCCGCAACACCTCTTGTAGGTGGTTCCGGTCTTCCAGAAGTTTGATGATGCAAAAGAAATGCATTTATCGGTAATAATAATTGCATTATTGCACGATTTCCAATTGAGTCAACGTATTCAATTAAATTTGGAAGAGGTAATGATAAACCCGTTTCATGCAATTTAACAAAATCAATATGCAAACCAACACTTTTTGTTCTATACAATATATCTATTCGGTTTGCTATAGCGGAAAATATATCAGGGTCCTCCGTATCAAGTTGGGCACTTCTATTGCGCTTATAATTTTCTCTCGGCATGTCATTATCACTCATTGGTAATATGTGAGGTAATGTATTTAAAATGTCACTAGCAATTGTTAGACATGAATCGAGATTCGCAATATCGATTTTTTGTTGGCTTTCGTTAAAACGAAATTGGGCGACACCGGTCGGTACATGTTTGGGATTGGTCAATCTATCGACGTGCTCTTGATTCTTTTTAATAAATTCATGCAATGCCACCATTTTTTTTGTAGCATAATCGTTAACTGACTTTTCAGAATTCCATCCACTACCTGTTAATGTTTTAGGCCATAAATTTGATTTTCGATACATGTATTTAATGTATTCATGTTCAACCGTCACCATATGAATATCGTCTTCACTGTCGGCTGCTGCCCTTATTAAATCAGTTGGCTGTTTGCCTTCATGTACATTATGATATTCAAGTCTTTTCCCTGTATGCGTAACTGTATTAACGGAGTCACATAATACCGCCTTTATGGATAATGGCGCATGTTCACTAAAAAAACTTCTCGCAGATGCCATATAAAAATTAATATTCCACAATATGTCACTGTGAAATTTCTTGTCTCCATGAATGGCCAATCCTGACTGGGGTTTAGGAATTGCGTGACCGGCAGCATACATTACAAATCCTTATAAACGTTACAGAAATCTTACAATTATTACTTATAATTATTTAAAATATTATAAATTATTAAATACAAATAATACGAATCCGTTAATAATGGACTTTTTAACTCATCTAAAACAATCCGTAACTGGAATTATGGGTGGTGGAAATCCAGACGCAGCAGGCTCGTCCGGAACTGGAAAAACGCTCTTGTATATAGCGGTATTAATATTGTTTGCAGCTGTCGGATATTGGGCATACGTTACGTATATCGCTCCGGCGTTATCGAATGGAAATGCCAGCCTCAAACATGGTGCATCAAGAGTCGAAGGAGACGGAACCGATGCAGACGGTGCAAACTTTGACGATGCGCCAATAGCGGAATTATACTTGTTCAAGACGGACTGGTGCCCGCACTGCAAGCGAGCTGTTCCCATTTTCGAATCTTTAAAACAAGAATATGACCATAAGCTCGTAAACGGACACCGCATATTATTTCGCGTCGTGGATTGCGAACAGGAGCCAAAAATCGCAGACAAATTCAAGATTGAAGGATATCCAACTATTAAACTCGTCAAAGACGACCAGGTCATCGAGTACGATGCTAAGCCAGAGAAAGAACACTTGGTTCAATTTATGTCGACCGTAATTTAAATTTCGATTTGTATTTTTATTTTATTCATTTTAATCATAATAAAATAAAAATTGAAATAAATGTTCCATTAAAAAAATATGAACAACATCAGCAACAAGAGCAACAGTAACAATAAACACAATGTATAATACAACCCAAGTTGCAGAAGAAAAGTTTCCTCGCACACAAAGTGAAGTTGTCGAGTTAGATTTGTCATTTATTAAAGACTCGTGGTGTGCGGACATGCTTCGCGATGGTATGAACGCCATTGTATTGGCGCAAGGCGACCCCGAAATCAATGCAAAAGGAATTGACGTATGGAATTACTTGTCTACATACGAACCGCCTTCTGGGGAGGGGTTCATGTTTAGTCGCGGAGATATGGTCGTAAGCCGCGTTCAATCTAATATGCAAACCGGTCATTCCGGCAATTCAATGGCGTTTACAATGCGCCACATTCAACTACTTGCAAAAATAGGTATCTCCAAATACCGCGATGGTTACAACAAATAATTCTACTCACCACATCATCATATCATACGGCATACATCATACATAAAGTTCCTCTTCTAATTCCGAATCTAAATTCATCATTTTCAATCCTATATCATCGTCGTGAACATTCTTAATTGCACCGGCATGAGAATGTGAATCGCGTTTTATAATGTGAGTCGCTGCACTGCGTTTTCTTCCATTGTTTACACGCGCCCCTTGGCGTTTTTTTGTTACTTGACATACTGTTTGGTTCGTCGTCGTCTTCGTGCTATTGTTTACCTTCGTTTGGGATATTTGTGTTTTTTCAGTTACGATCACATTTTCATTTACCACACCATTGGGTGTGACACGGTCGTTGCGATTTCCATCACCACCCTCGTCATCGTCGTCGTCAACACCCTCGTCGTCGTCGGCACCCTCGTCGTCGTCGGCACCCTCGTCGTCGTCGGCGCCAACGTCATCGTCGTCATTCTCATCATCGTCGTCATCGTCATTATTGTCATGTTCTTCGTCATCATTCTCATCATCGTCATCATCTTCGTCGTCGTCGTCGTCATTATCGACCCCATCGTCATCGTTATGTTTTTTTGCGTTGCACTTGCGACGAAGTAGATCAACTATAGCCTTATCACATATGGGTTTACATTCTGCGTTATCGGTATCCGATCCTATTGTCATTTTTACGGCTCTTTTTGCACGCGGTGCATCGTCGATAATGAACCCATCTTTCAAATAACCATGTTTGGTTTTCTTTTTGGTTGACACGTGTTCGAGCTCATCGTATTCGGCATCATCCTCTGGAGCGAGTTTTTCCAAATCATCAAATCCTCCAAACAAATGAGCGTGCGCCTTTTTCCACACGGAGCATGTAATCGGTGCATTGATAGAAACAAGAACGCAATCTCCAAAAAATAGGGTTTCGTCTACGGGTGGCGGGAATTCATACTTATTTTCCTGTCCAGCTCGACCATTGGCTCGTGCCCACAATTCAACGACAATACCATATTTCTTGACGTTCCACCGGGCGTATCGTTTAAATGCGCTCTCATAAGTGGGTGGTGTTTTACACAATGCTGCATACTTGGTTCGATTCATTTCGGAGTCGTCAGAGATATAAACCTCTTTCATGTCGCCGCTCTTCGAAATGATGATGCAATTGCTTGGAGTTTGATTGTTGTTCAAATTTTTACCCATTCTGTAAAATCAAAATTCAGCAATAAAATAATAATATGTTTTTTTTAATTCATAAAAAACATACTATTTATAGTTTTATATTGTTTTATATTTTCGTTTAATATATTTTACGCGTGTTGCGGTTTTTAATGCTTCGTCTCAGTGTCTTACTCTTACGCCGCGTTCGGTGCGGGCGCCTACCCCTACCTCCGCTCATTTTAGATGAGCGTTGCGGTAGCGGTAATACCAATTCCTTCAATTTTTCTGGATCACTTTGGGCGGCCTCTATTGCGTGCTTGAAATCGTATAAATAGTTTGCGGAAACCGAAACGGACCGTCGCGCTTGAAATACGCGTTCCGATAATTTGTCAAATGCGTAAACTATTTGCTCAGGTCCAAATGATTTAACCGACATTTTAATGCAGTCATATTTTATATCATAAACATGAGACCCCTTCACCGATTTTGACGATCTTGATTTTCGAAATGCCGCAACTTGATGTTTTTTCAGTTTAGCCAGCCCATCTTTATTCACCGAATCCAATACGTCTATCATTATTAAAAAATGTTCACAAATCATATACGCCGTGCTTATAAGCTCCTTATCCTGTTTATTTTGCCCGCTCGTTATTTTTTCAATCGTTTCTCTGTTACACAATCGATTTTTTTTCAAGGGCTTATCCCCGGTAACGGCATCAATGATATCTGTATCGCTTTTGTAATGCTTTGAAATGTTGCATATCATCGGTAAATTCATTAGCCATCCGTCTCCCAATTCAAAACAATCGAAAAAATATTGGTGTTCTGCAGCTTGAAACCCGAGCTTGTCATATGCACAAAATGCACCAATATTATATATACCATTTGCCAGATCCAAAATTCCGTTACCGTCGTTCAAATTATTCATGGATATTATGAACAAATACAGACCCAGCAACACGGTTCCGCCCCCACTTCCGCTTTGCGAGCATATAAGAGATAACGACCACCAATCGGGTTTTGAAACACATTCACCTTTTTTTATCACCATAAACCCAATACACGTGGAGCCTTTCATTAGAAATACCGCATTACTTGATGAAACCATTAACCTTCCTACAACAGGGACGCGCGATAAAAGACTGTGAGTTGTATTGATTAGGGGTGTAACCCCGGGTAATCGGGATACAAAACTTCCAATATTTCTTAATTTATTAATAATGGTCCGTCTAATTCCCTCTTGATTGCCGAGAGCACTGTTAAAGTATTCGCTGGTTATACCAACGCATAACGATTGTTCATCTATGACGGGTGGTTTGGTAAGCGTTAATCTACATTGGTCGGACTCACCTTTTATCGCCTTAAATGGCGAATACCCATTAACCGAGCTTTTCATATTCGAATATGCATCAATCAGCCGACTATTAAAAAATGACATCTAAATTTTAAAATTTATAATGATTTTACAATTATAACCTCTACCTATATATATTAAAAACAAAAAAATATTACATCCACCTATTAACTGATATAAATAATTAATTAATTAATGGCCAACGAAAATGAGCGCGGGGATACCTTGCAACAAACCGTTGCAAACGCATATCATGGACCATATTCAATGAGTGCTTGTGACAAATTGACCATGGAAACAATGATGAACGTGGAAGCGTTCTCAAAATATATGAATCGCCGAAGTAAAACAACGGGACCATGCCCCGATACATCTGAGAGAAAATTTTACAGGCGACGAATCATAGATACAACAAAAGAAATGCTACGCGATTCAAAATATATAAATGATGGCACCGTATCAACCGCATTCTATGCATATGTGAATGCTTGTATTATGCATTTTAAATTTATTGATTTGGCAGATATAATTCAGCAGGATTATTCAGACCTTTCAATGACCGCCACTGTCGAACCGAAAATGGATGAATCCGAAGATACCGCAACATCTGTAATGAACATGAACAAGCTGTGTTTCAATCCAAAAGTGGAAGAATCCAAATCAGTTAAAATTCGCACCACTCAAGCAAACGCAATCGAAAGACTATTTGTGTCGAAACCGATTATAATCGAACAAGAACAAGCAGCTGAACCTAAAATGGAAACGGAATCAAAACAATCAGAACAATCAGAACCGCCATTGCCATGTAACATAAGTGCTCTTCCGCGAACAAAGGATATTAATATAAAGGACTCTCAGTTTAAAACAAAGGGCATTAAACCAAAAACTAAACTAAAAAATAAAAACGTCAATTCGGAACTCGAATCGCATATGATTATTAATAATTAAAATTTAAAATATAAAATAAAATAAATATACAATACATACAAAAGCAATAATCAAAAATGCCTTCTGAACTCTTAAAATGCGCTCCTCGTGCGGGAGACGAATCCCATTCAGTTGCGAATACATGCTATTCCAATCCCGCACTTGAAAAACTGAAGACGGTTTGGAACGCACGACATGCTGACGAAAAAATAACGTCAAATGACCCTAACGAAATTTGGGCGTTTCTCCGGCAACAAATGGCGCGCGTTTGCAAAAATGAAGCGTGCTGGCTGCGCAAACTGCTCATTACGGAAGAGAACGGCAAATACCGCGACTTGATAAATTACACGTTCGCGCCACGCGCGCCAAAGGAGTGGGTTAAAAAACCAAACACGTGGCTCACCAGCGTCGACATTGAAAATGTCATGAAGCAGTACGAGCACGCTTACCCGTCGTTCATGTTTCTGGGACCGTCCCCAATTGACTTTGACAAGAAAATGCCCGACGGCGAATACGTATGGAAAGACATAAGCGGCTTCAACATTGGAAACATGATCGCGAGAGGAAAACGACATTTCGGGTTTATTTTCAATGTGGACCCGCACACCGATTCGGGCTCGCACTGGATTTCCATGTTCGTGGATGTGAGAAAGAAATTCATCTTCTTTTTTGACAGCACAAGTGATGACATTCCGTCGGAGGTGAACGTGCTTGCCGAACGCATTATCTCAGACGCCGCCAAGTTGACTCCCAGTGTTTCTCTGAAATTGATTGTGAATAAGAAGGACCATCAGTATAAGAACACGGAGTGCGGCATGTACTCCCTGTTCATGATTATAAACATGCTTACGAATAAAATGACGCCTGATGATTTTGCGAATCGACGCATCGCAGACGAACAAATGTTGCAATTCAGGAAAAAATACTTCAATAACGCAGGTTTAAAAGAAGTGCCCGAAGGTCCGTCTGATAGTTTTTAGTTGTCTATAAATATTTATTTGATTATTTATTTGTCGATTTCATTGTTTAGTAAAAAAATATTTTATATATTTAGTAAAAAATTTTATATTATTAAATTATATAAACCACAACAACCCAATAACAAACACATAACAAACACAATGCTCAACAAATACGTCGTTGAATTTTTAGGAACTTTGTTTTTTCTCTATGTAATCATTGCGACTGGAAACGCCATCGCAATCGGTGCAGCTTTAGCCATTGCCATCATGGTCGGAGGCTCTATTTCCGGCGGTCATTTTAACCCCGCCGTTACCATTATGATGTACGCTGCCGGAAAACTCAGCCGTGCCGACCTCATTCCATACTTGGTTGTCCAGATTGCCGGTGGTTTAGTGGCGCTTGAGTTATACAAACGCTTCAAATTTTAAGCGGTCGTTTAAAACGTTAAACGAATACGAACACATGTACCTGTACCTATTAATTAATAAAGTAAATATTAATTAATAATTAATAATATAATATATATTTATATTAACAATATAAGTAAGAAAAAGTATATTCCATAATACGATAATTATAATGGCAATAAGGCTATTGTTAATTACTTCGGTATA
>Ga0247722_10002091_pt1 | contig 10532 bp, 6 predicted proteins | sample MSEWelMarce3H_FC_FD_189094 | JGI IMG/M metagenome (GOLD analysis project Ga0247722, IMG submission 189094) | Subsurface sediment microbial communities from gas well in West Virginia, United States - MSEEL Well Study Marcellus 3H_FC | ecosystem: Environmental > Terrestrial > Deep subsurface >...
CTCCAAACACATCAATTTTACAGTGAATTGGGTTCGCATGGAAAAAATTTAAAAAACAGGAAACCTAAGGCATCCCCAAAGGCATCCCCAAAAAAAACACTTCGTTGCAACGTGCTGGGAGGAAAACGTAGAACCAGAATCAATTCTAAACGACGCCGGGCATGGCTGGCCTGATCCGGCTGTGCATGAAACGAGTCACCGATCAAACGAAACCGTTGGCGAGAGAAATTGTGCGCACATGCAAATGCAGCGCAACGCGCCGTTCGCCCAATTGCAAAATGTCGCCGATTTTTTGCAAATACACGCCGTTAATGAAAACAGTTTCGCGAGGCAAAGCCAGGTCGGCATTACCCAGGAATAAGACCAGGTCTTCTAGGACACGGTCACCCAGGCATCGCGTATAAATTAAGCATTTCAAATTATTTTTTTTATTGAGTTAGATTATAACATTGCAATCAATACAATGGAAAACAACCTAGTACAAATAAAATTAGAGGAAGGCCGTGTTAAGATAAGGCTAAAATCTAATCCGAATGGACAAGGTGACGGTGCTTTACTTGATAATGGAACTGTAATGAAAATACTTGATGACAGTGTGACTAATAATGCAATATTGGTTGCAACACTTGATGGTAGTAACCCTGGTTACATTGATATTAAACATTTGCACAAAGTACAATCTATGAATGGTAATGTGCCCCAAATTACACTTAAATATACTGAATGGTTACGACACCGTTCTTCTTCCGGTCCTTCTTCCGGTCCTTCTTCCGGTCCTTCTTCCGGTCCTTCTTCCGGTCCTCCCAGACCTCCCGGACCTCCCGGACCTCCTTTGTATGGCGCCGTGATGAGTAATATTACAAAATATCCGCTTGCTTACCAAGATCCGCATACCATGCGTTATTATTCAGTTGATCCAAATGGAAACTCTTATTGGTTGAATGGTGGATTGCGTCGCCGAAAATTTCGGTCGCATAAAAAGCATCATGTAAGGTCAAGGTCAAGACCAAGGTCAAAAAAATCATGTTCGCGACGTCGTTAAAAGGCATATTCTGCTCATTTAAACCACCCGGTTTAAATGAATTCAGTGGGTCAATCAGTTGCTTCTTTAAGCACAACCTTTGCTGCGGGAACATAGTTTGCAATGAACTCTTCCACAAAATCCGTGTCCGGAGGTTGTGCCGCAGCGACCATGATTTGTTTCATGACTTCCGCAACAAACCCGGGGTTGGTGCATTGACCCAGCGCGAACTTCATTTCGTTCGCGGCATTGCGAACAATGCTGTAGCTGGGAGCCACATCGCGCTGCCTTCCCAGCGTCATGACAAAGTAGGCCAGCACGTCGCTCGCGTCTTTGGGCACTTTGTCGCCTTGCTCTTGGCCGTAGTATAATAAGAGCGCGGGGGCCTTGTTTTCAACCAGCGGGTGCTGCAGCTGGGCCGAAAACAGCACGACCGGCACGCGAAAATGCTGCGCCAAAATCCACAAGTCCAAGTGCGTCATGTAGTGCAACGAATTCATGATGAAGTCCTCCATGCGGGCAGCCAGCACCGTGCGATTGGCCGTCAAATGCTTGTAGTAATTCATCACCCGCACTTTGTGGGTTCGCATCAGATCGCCGTACCGGCCAACCAGCACGGCCTTCAGATCGTGCACCGTAGTATCCGCGTGTTCGGCTCGTTCCTCTCGCAGCATGGAGAGGAACGCCTCAAACGTGCATTCGCCCTCTGCCTTTTCAAACGACATCAGTTTCATGGTTTTCGGGAAGTAGTGCGCGCTGGCGCGTCCGGCCAGCTCCTTCAGCACAACCGGGGCGCACATGGGTCCGGCTCGGGCACCCTCTTCCACGTACGCACTGGACGGAATTTCCCCGGGATTCAGTTCCGGATTTGCAGTGTAGAACGTGTTGTACCGCGCATACCGGTTAATGGTTCCGCCCCCCGGTTCCAAATTTTTGAAGTAGGCGTCCAGCTGCGAGTAAAGCAACACGATTTCATCGGGGTGCAGGTCGTATTGAATGGGCGCGAGCGACACAACGGAGGAAGCTGCCGATAGAATGAAGCGCCGAATGCGCGTGTACCGCAGCAACTCGTCCGCCAATTTGCCGTAATACACGGTGCGGTTGTCCATCCCGTTGATCAAGTTTTGGCCAGGCAGAATGATGGTGCACTGGTTGTCCGCTGGATTCGCACCGCGCACGCGCATGCAGCTGTTTGGGCCGTATTCCACCCGACTGTCGGCAGAAATGCACCGCATGAAGGCGGTGGACGCGGGTTTGTATTCCGCAATGAACGCGTTCAGCGCGGCGGGTTGCATGGCGGTAAAATGGATCATGGGGTCGCCCATCTCTCGGCAAATGCGCATGATTTCCCGGATGCTGGCGGCATGATCCATGGAGCCGTTAAACACCAGGTCCTCAATGCGCTTCTTTTTGTCCAGGTGCTTCACCTGGTTCAGCAGGATGCGCATGGAGTTGCGAAACATGTCGTACATGTCGGATTCCAATTGCACGCGCCGCACGTATTGCACGCGCGCCGGGTCTTCCCCGCTAACACCAATGCCAGTCTGCACGGCTGCGTCGGCGGCATTCGGGTTCGTCGTGTTGTATGCAATGATATCCAGCGGCGGGTTGGTTTTCACGGCGGGGATCATGGGTTCCGGCAGGTGCGGCTGGATTTCCATGAACTGGTTGGTTTCGGTCATGATCCCGATGAGGTGCGCATCGTCTACCACTTTAATGCGCGGCAGGCACGGGATTTTCCCTTTGGTTTCCTTGCTCACGAACGCCAGGAACGCCAGCGTGTCCTCGTACGAGCTCCAGATGCTGGGGTCGTCCATCATCACGAGTTCGTAACCCGCCTCGGTTAGGTCCGCCGTGAGCGGGGATGCCGCGGTCATCACAATGCCGGCATGCCGGTCCTTTACGGCCGCAAGCCCGATGATTTTGGAGTCGTAGTTTAGCACCAGCTCGGTCACGGTGATGCCGTGGCGTTTTAAAATGGCCATCGCGTCCGAGGCGGAAATGTTGTATTTGAAGGCGTACGGTTTGACGCCGGGGGTTATCGGCGCGCATCCCGGATAAATGCTGTCCTTTATTAGCTCTATCATGACTTTCAGGTTGGGCATGAGCGTCGGGGCGGATAAACTGAAGGACGTTTTCACGTCGGTCTTTTTGGCGTCCTCGTGGTCGGTGAATTGGAACACGGGCTCGTAGTAATTGTACTGCTTGATTAGCACCACCGTCATTTTTCGCACGTCAAAAAAATTGTTGGAGTAGTGGTTGGACGGGCACACAATGTTCAGCGCGTCGCTGTTGTCGTCCTTCGGCACCTCCAGAATGATGAGGTTGAACCCCACCTTCTGCGCGGGGAATATTTTCTGGTTGAACGTCGTGAAAATGTCCCACATGTACGTGTGATCAATCACGCTGTCGTTGCTTTCAATGAACCGCCGGAAATTCTCGTAGGCGTTGACGGTGTTGGTCACGGCGGCCATTGCGGCGGCAGGGTTGCGGCGCGCATGTGCCTTCATTTTTTGCACGTATTTGGTGTTCTTGTACATGGCGTCAATCACCTCTTTTTCTTGTTCGGGCGCGGGCTTAAACACGTCCACCAGCGTGCCGTTTTGATACGCGAGGAAGGAATCCAGCGTGATGCCGTCCAGGATAATCTGTTTCATTTCCGCGATGGTTTTCGGGTGCGGGTCCTGTCGCAGCGCGGCCATGCACGCAATGAACGACTGCCGCTCGCTGAGTTGTGACGGTTTTTCGTCGCGCCCCCTGGCATCCGTGTCCCACTCCTGCACACCGCTTCGCAGCAAGCACTTCTCCCCTTTCTTCAGGGATTTGTTCGCGTGGCTCACCTGGCATGTGCTGTTGTCGTAGTTTAAAAAGCGCTGCACCGCTTGCGGAAGGTAGCCGCGCCGCCCCTGCGGGATGGGGAACTTGTCCGGTCCCACAATGTACTCATCCGGGGCCTTGTGCTGCTTCAAGGGCTTCAAGGTCTCCACCGCTAAGGGTTTTAAGGGCTCCACCGCTAAGGGTTTTAAGGGCTCCACCGCTAAAGGCTCTGCCGCTAAGGGCTCTGCCGCTAAGGGCTTCGTGGACACAGCAACAGCCCCTTTGGCCGTTCGCAGCTTGTCTTCGCACGCCGCCAAGTCTCCAAACTGTTGCTTTTTTTTGAAACAGCACGGCACGCACAAGCCGTTCGGATGGACGCTCGGGTTTAAAAACCCGGGGTAATGCGGGATGTAGCCCTTGGCCCCCATGTGCTCCTTGCCGTAGTCGTTGAATTCAAAAATGTATTTGTCCAACGTGACTTCCTTATCCTTTTTCCCGATGACGTGTTGCTCCAGCCCCTTGTCCTTCACTTCTTGCTCGGTCATGGGGCGGCGGTCTTTGAAGCTCCAGTACCTCGGGCACATGTAGTAGTACTTGTTATTGGGGTCCGACCCGTATTCCAGCGCGTCCTTCAACATGGGCCGCATTTCGGGATCGGCGTTAAGCGCGTCGTACTCGTTCTTAGACAGCACCACCGGTTGCCGCTTGATATTGGACTGGCAGTTCGTGGAGTACGTGTCATAATTCCCCGTTTTTTTGGAGAGAAACAGAATGGGCTCGCTTTTTTGCAGCTTGTGCTCAAACGGATTCGGATTTTTCAGGGACTGCGGGGCATACGATTTGCTTGTTGTTGCTTCTTCTTCTTCGTCTTCGTCTTCTTCTTCGTCTTCTTCTTCTTCGTCTTCTTCTTCGTCTTCTTCTTCTTTACCCGGGTTTCCTTTTGCGCCGCCGGACTGACTATCATCGCTGCTATTGTCGCTGCTATCATCGCTGTTGCCGTCGCCCATAATAAGGTCCATCATTTCATCAAGGTTTTCATCCTCCTCTTCGGGGTCCTCGCCCACGCGTTCCTGGGCGCGTTCCTGAGCGCGTTCCAGCGCAACTCGGTCTTCAAACGACAGATCGGCAGCAAAATTAAACTCGGGTGCAGCACCGGCGTCTTCATTCAGTTCTTTCAACTCGGTTATTGCGCGTTTGGCGCGTTTGGCGCACAGCCTATCCAAATCGGCCAGCGGCACGCGGGTGGTTTGCCCCCCCTTGCGGTCCCGGTACGTTGCAATCCGAATCAGGGCATCCAGGTAAATTTCCAACAAACGAAGGTACCACACTTGGTTGATGTCTCGGATTTCAATGTGCAGCTCCGTGTTTTCCCGCCGCAGCACGGTCAAAAACCCGGGCTGTTTAATGCGAGCACGGCGATGTTCCGCCAACTGTTCTTCCGCGCGGTAGTCGGCAATCCGCTGCATGGCCGCTTCTTCGGTTTTTACCAAACGGTTTTTCACCAGCCCGGACACGATGCTGGCCACCGAGGCTTCCTTCCGCGTGCGTTCCGCGATGTAGGCTTCCGCCCCAAACCGCTCGTCATAGTTGGACACGCGCTTGTACCGCAGGCTCACCTCGTCCGCGGTTTCATCAATGAGGGTAAACACCGACGACACGCAGCCCATAATGCTTTGCAAACGAACCATCGGCGTGTCCGTCAAATACGCGGCATACACGATGTCCACAATCTCCACCGTCGGCACCGCAATGCTGCAGAACCGTTCAATGCTGTTGCCGGTGCTGTGCAAAAACTCCCGCACGTCATCCAGCACGGGGTTCAGGCACTCGCGCAGCACGTGGTCTGCCATATTCTGGTAGGCTTGATCGTACCGCAGCGCCTGCCGAAAATTCGCCTTCACGTGCACGTTGGCTTCCGCGTCAAATTCGCACACCACTTCGCACAGGACGCCGCCGCCGCGGTGGTCTATGCGCATTTCCATGTACGCTGCCACCCGCCGGCGTTTGCCCATCTCGCCGTCCAGCCGCAGGATTTTGGCCTTGGACAGGCTCGGAATGCGGTTCCCGTTTTTCGCAACGTCTGGCGCGAACATGCGGTACATCCGTTCCCGCTGCCCCTGTGGGTTGTACTTTATGAGAGGTATTTGCTCCGCGCTGTGTAACACCTTGAACAAACTGTCCAGCGGCATGCTGAACCGCACCACCGGCCGCATAATGAAATGCACCGATTTGATGCCGCGTTCGGCGTACAGCAGCTCGGCAGGGTTCTGCCGTTCGTGATACACTTGATACAGCAGGTCAACCGCCGCATTATGTTGTAAAAACGCGTCATCAATCAACGGGCGCGTCTCGTCCAGCAGTTCCTGCCGGCGCTCGTCCAGCTGTTTAAGCGACGCGATCCCCTTTTCGTGCAAATACGGGTAATACAGCTTGATCATGCCGGCATCGCCCCCCTCTTCCTCGCCCCCTTCGGACCCTTCGGACCCTTCGGACCCTTCGGGTCCCAGCATGTCGCCCGCGCAGCACACGTGGATCACGTTTTCGTGGATTGCGCCGTACTCCAATAAAACTGTTTTGTTCTTGGTTACCACCAGATCCGGGTTCGCTTTTTCCAGGAAGGGATCCATGATGGCTTGTGACGGGTCGGCCGGCATGGGGTAGTCGTACTGCAGCGTTTCCCCCAGTGGCACATTCATTCGCAGTCCATCGCTGTCTTGAACGGCCGTTAAGAACTCGGTCAATTCATCGGGGGTATATTCGGATTTTTCGGGGGCGAATGCGCACAGCGCTTCAGCCAGGTGCGGGCTCTTCAAATTTTGGCACAGGGTGACCAACCGATGGCGCGAAATGGGGAACCGGTGCCGGCACGTGAGCAGTTGAATCGTGCGCTCCACCGTCAAAAACGGCTGCACGCTGGCAAACAGGTAGAGCTCGCCGTAGGACACAGACGGCAGTTCCAATAGTAGCTTGCGCTTAATGGTTTCTATTGTGTCGTCGGGGCGTATGCGCTGGTCGGAGTACACAACGTGGTCGCTGGGCGGCGGCCCGTCCTCTGATTGCGGGCCGAACACGATTGTCTTGTCCTTGTTTGCAAGGATGGCAGTGTAGATTGGCTCCATCACACGAAATAAGTATCCCCGATTATATAATTATTGATATTATATAATGGTATCAATTTGTCATTAAATGATTTTACACCCTTGAATAAAGTTTTTTCATTGTATGTTCCAATTTGGAAACAATATGTTGTTGCATGTTGATGACGTATTTTTGAAAAAATGTATACAAAAACATCATAATATGATGTAAATGCAATATGAACTTGTTATAAAATAATTTATTGCAGTATTGTTTGATTTTTTTTTTGCTTTTAAAATATTTGCAGCTGAACTTGTCGTTTATTTGATATATTAATTCTTTCATGAAGTAGTGGCAATTATTTTTATAAATATGCCAATTGAAAAATTTTATATTGCCAACACGCGTGCATGTTTCATCCAGCATCTCGCGCATAGTTATTTTTTTTTTAATCTTTATTGGAATGATTCTGCATGTGTCGTCCATGTGAAAATCGGTCAAGACATTTATGCAGTTGGTTTTGTCTATCATTAACATTTTTTTTTCGCGTTTACTTGATTTGCATTCAATTAATAGTTGCACATGCATTGTATCATCTAATATCTGTTTGCAATTCTGCAGGGTTATCGTGTTTAATAACCCCAATGTGAATGATGTGATCGGAGTGGTGACAACATATGCGCGCGTGATCTTGAAATCACCGTATTTGTTAATTACGTTTTTGCTTTGTGCATTGTAATCGTTGAAAAAAATGGCATAATCATCCATGGTTTTTTTACAATAAAATAAAAAAATGTAACTTAAAAATACAATGCACACAAAGAACGCAACGATGCACGCACATGTTATCCCCACCACGACCTTCCAGTTTGGTTTTATAAAATTCATATTACAAAATGCGAAATAACCAAAATTATTAATTATTAATTATTTAATATTTAATTAATTTTTATTAAAATATAATGTGACTGACGCAATTGGGTTTCATGCGTCAAAGTACGGGTTGTCGTTGATTTCAATGCCGCAGTACTGCTTCGGCTTCGCCTTGTAGTCCACCGGCTTGTATATTTTGATTTCGGCGGCGTTCTGCAGCAGAAACTTGAAGTTCTTCCAGAACTCCTCCTTGTGCCCGATGCTTTCCGTCATAATGTGCGACAGCTCGTGCAGCGCAATGAACATGAGCGTGTTGGAATCAATGAGTTTGCCCCCCTCCTTCGTGGTGTTCAGGCAGAACGCCAGCTTCTCGCCCTTGTTCTCGCTGTAAGCGGTGAATTCGCTCGTGGGCAGCGTTTCGCCCACTTGCTGCGGGTCAAACCCCTCTACCAGGCGCCGCACGTTGTCATGGTCGGGGTACGTCGTCTCCATGTAGTCCACCAGTTTTCGCATGTTCACGGTGCACTGCGCCAGCAAGTCCGCGGCCATCACCAGTTTGGAGCGCTCGCGCACGCAGTACTTGTTGCCGTCCACATCCGACACCACGCACTTGAGTTGGAAGGAGTCCGAGTTTTGATACACGCGAACGCAAATGACGGCAATGAGCCCAATCAAAATGTATCCTAAAATGTTGAAATTCATTTCTCTCTATTATACCCATGCTATTTTATATTTTTTGCAAATGTTTTATGCAATGCGTTGTTTACTTTTTACCATTTCGTGAACCTGTATATGATGCCGCACTCTGCAGGGGTTTCCCACACCCCGAAAATGGATACAATGAGTTGGCTCGCGCTGTCTCCGTCCCCTCCGTTGTTGTTGCCGCTGCTGTTGCCGATGTTGTCATTGTTTGCGCCAATGCCATCACACGCCGCATCCGGGTCGTCGTCCAAACCGGGCTCGCACGCGCTGGTATGAGCGTATGCTTTTATGCAGCCCGAACTCAATTGCTGCGCAAGCGCGTGGCTGCGGTGCCGCGGCGATTCGCTTGTACGCACGTACTTGTCCATGATCGCGCACTCAATTTCGCGCAACTGGTAAATGATGCCGGTGTTGTTGGGGTGATCCGGGTCGTACGAAACCACCCATTTGGCGCTGTAGATGGGCTGCGCGGGTTTGGACGGCGTTAAATGCAGTATGAACCCCATGCTGTTCAGCGAAATGTGCGGCGTGGAGTACACAATGCGAGTGAATTTGCTCTCCGTATGGTCATCGTGTTGATTACGAGTTGCCGGGCAAAAATGCACGTGCATTGCATCAAACCGGTCTGGATAAATAAAAAAACTCATTTTTGGCGTCTAGTGGTTTCACTTGTGGTAATTTTAAATTGATATAATTTTATAATGTTATGTCATTTTGCGCAAGACGCGCAAATAAGGGTTTAAATACATGACGCCAAAACGTAAGTAAGTAAATAAGTAACCAATGAAGAACCCCGATCATTTTGAAACGCACGTGGAAGCCGCGCGTGCAATGTCGCTGCATCCCAAGCTGAAAACCATATACGCAACCGCGTTTCCGTCCAACATAAACAACCTGCGGAACCTGATTTTTTATGGTCCCGGCGGCACGGGGAAATACAGCCAGGTGCTGGCGTGCATCAGCAAGTACAGCCCGTCCCATCTCAAGTATGAAAAGCGGTTGTCAATTACGTGCAACAAGGAAACTCAAACCATAAAAATCAGCGACATTCACTTTGAAATTGACATGTCGTTGCTGGGGTGCACGTCCAAACTGCTGTGGAATGAAATGCACGCCCAAATCGTGGACGTCATCAGCGCGCGGCCCGACGCGGTGGGCATCATTGTTTGCAAATACTTTCACAACATACACGGCGAATTGCTGGAAACGTTTTACAACTACATGCACATGCCGCACCACAACAACATCCGTTTGAAATACGTGTTGATCACAGAGCACATTGGGTTCATCCCGAACAACATTTTAAAGAGCTGCGAACTCGTGTCGGTTGCCCGCCCAACGCCCGTCATGTATAAAAAAATGAACGCGCATGCCACCGCGCAGGCGAATGCTACCGCGAATGCCACCACTCCCATGCAGGAGCTCTTTGACAACTTGTTGAACTACATTTGCAACGTGGAACAAATTCGGTTTGCACAATTGAGAGAATTGTTGTATGATATTTTAATCTACGATTTTGACATTACCGAATGCGCTTGGTACCTCATTTCCGAATTAAAAAAAAGAGGCACCCTGCGCGATGATAACATGTCGGACGTGTTGATTCACACGCACAAATTCCTGCAGTACTACAACAACAATTATCGTCCAATCTACCATTTGGAAAACTTTGTGTTCATGCTCGTGAACATCATATGTGCAAATGGGCAGGCAAATGCCGGGCAAACCGGACAAAAGATTCAAACTGGGCAAAACAGTATAAACGCATCACGCAAAATCAAGCCAACCCCGTAACAAATGTCAACCTCAACCATACGGGATGCGCGTGCCACACTCGGCGTGCCGCGTGACTTTTCATTGGCAGAATTGAACAAGCGGTACCGCATACTGGCCTTGCAGATGCACCCGGACAAAAATGGGAATTCCCCCGAGGCAACCGCTGCATTTCAAGAATTGAACACGGCGTACAACTTGTTGTTGCCGGGCGCCAATGACAGCGACGGCTCCAAATGCGCCGCCGACCAAACGTACTCTAACATTT
>Ga0247722_10002093_pt1 | contig 10528 bp, 14 predicted proteins | sample MSEWelMarce3H_FC_FD_189094 | JGI IMG/M metagenome (GOLD analysis project Ga0247722, IMG submission 189094) | Subsurface sediment microbial communities from gas well in West Virginia, United States - MSEEL Well Study Marcellus 3H_FC | ecosystem: Environmental > Terrestrial > Deep subsurface >...
AGCTGCGAAGGTTTCAGATTCAGCTTGGAGAATTATTAAGCGAAAATCAGCCGGAGACATTAGCGCGCCGATTAGCATTGCCATGATTGTTTGGAAATTAACAAAGCCTCAACAAGTCGCGGCTATCTATACGGAATGACAGTGTGATAGTGTATAATTGCACCTTATGGGTCTCTTCTCGCGTAAGCCGCAGCCAGCAGTAGTCGAAGCGCAATACGCGCCGCAGGTAATGGGCGAGAGCCTAACAACTCTTTACAACGCAGTGATTCCACGCGTTTCACGCAAAGACGCAATGAGCTGCCCTTCAGTAGCTCGCGCCCGCAACCTTATCTGCGGAACAGTGGCATCAATCCCTCTCGAGTATTACAACAAGAAGACCGGCGAAGTCATCGCTGCTCCTCGATGGATCAATCAACTTTCAAAGTCTCAGCCTTCTTTCGTAACTCTTACCTGGATTGTGGACTCGCTCCTCATGTATGGCGTAAGTTATCTTTTAGTGACTGAACGCTATTCTGAAGACCAGCGCCCAGCTTCTTTTGAATGGGTTGCAAACACTCGAGTCACATACACAACTGACCTTTATGGCATTTCGATTACTCAGTATTACATTGACGCAAGCCCAGTTGACATGAATGACATTGTGACAATTCAGGGCTTTGATGAGGGCATTCTAGATCGTGGCGGTCGCACTATCCAGGCTGCAATTGATGTCGAGCGCGCAGCGGCAGTAAACTCTTCACAACCACAACCGGCGGGTTATCTCCGCAACACAGGCGCAGACCTTCCGCCTAATGAGGTTGCAGGTCTTCTCTCAGCTTGGAAGCGTGGCGCTCAAACAAACTCAACCCGCTACTTAACGAGCACTCTTGAATATAACGCAGTCGCATTCTCTCCAAAAGACATGATGTACAACGAGGCAATTCAGAACCTGAGCACTCAGATTGCTCGCCTTTGCAACATTCCGGCTTACTATCTCAGCGCGGATCAGAATACAACGATGACTTATGCAAATGTTCAAGACGAACGCAAGCAATTCTTCGCGTTATCACTTGAGCCTTATGTCCAGGCAATTCAGGCAAGACTCTCAATGCCGGACATCTCAACCGCAGGGCATGAAGTGCGCTTTGCGGTATTCGACACTTTCCTCAAGAGCGATCCAATGGCAGAGCTCGAAGTAATTGAGAAGATGCTTACTCTTGGACTTATTTCTACAGAGCAAGCAATGGAAATGACAGACTTAACTCCAAACGGAAGCGAAGGAATGAGCTAATGAATCAACTAATCATCGAGGCTTCATCAATCGAGTGCTCAGAAGAGCGCCGCGAAATCTCAGGCAAAATTGTTCCAATGGGAACAGGCGAAATCGGGTCAACCAACATGGGCGGAGTTGTCTTCGAGGCAGGAAGCATCGACATTGCTGATGTCTCAAAGATTAAGCTTCTATCTCAGCATGACATGAAGAAGCCAGTTGGTCGCATGATTGCGGCAGAGACTCGCGCCGATGGTATCTACGCAACATTTAAGCTTTCACGCTCTACAGGCGGGAACGATGCTCTTATTCAGGCGCAAGAAGGACTTGTTTCAGGTCTTTCAGTAGGCGCAGAAGTAATCTCATCAAAGCCATCACGCGATGGTCACATTGTCGTAACAGCGGCAAAGCTCAAAGAAGTTTCTCTCGTAACTGAACCGGCTTTCAAGTCTGCTCAGGTATTAGAGATCGCAGCAGAGGAAGTTGAAATCGCCCCTGCTGAACCAACCCAACCAACAGAAAGCGAGCCACAAGTGGAAGACATTTCTACACAGGCAGAAGCTCCAGCAGTTGAAGCGGCGGCAGTAGAAGCGGCTCGCCCAACAGTTGTTGCGAATCTCCAGGTGAAAGAGCGCATTGCTCCAATTTCATCAGCACAATACCTCGAAGCATCTATGAAGGCTGCTCTTGGCGATGACGAAGCACGCCGCACAGTTCGTGCAGCAGATGACTCAACATCAACAAACACAGGTTTGACACTTCCGTCTCACCTCAACACATTTATCACAGACACATTCACAGGTCGCCCAGCATTCGAAGCTGCAACTCGTGGATCACTTGCAGGAATTGACGGAATGTCATTCACAGTTCCTCGCCTTTACACAAACGCATCAACAGCTGATGTTGCTCCAACAGTTGCAGACACAAACGAAGGCTCAGCACCATCTGAGACAGGCATGACTTCTGCATACGACACAATTTCAATCGAGAAGTTCTCAGGACTACAGCGTGTTTCATTCGAGCTCGTAGATCGCTCATCTCCTGCATTCATGGAACTCATGATGGCAGAACTCCGCAAGGCGTATGAGAAGGCGACAGATGCAGCACTCCTTGCAGCTTATGTTGCAAACGGAACAACAGCATCAACAACAGCAGCAACAGCAGCTGGACTTCAGTCATTCGTATCAGTCGAAGGCGCGGCAGCATATAAGGGAACAGGCGGAGACTTTGCAAACAAGCTCGTAGCCTCAACCGATGCTTGGGCGGCAATCGCCGGATTTGCGGATTCAACTGGTCGCAGCCTGTATTCAGCTCAGGGTGCAACACAGAACGCATCAGGAAACGCAGTAGCGACTTCAGTCGTTGGTGGCGTTCTTGGTACAGACCTCATTGTTGATCACAACATCTCAACTTCAGGCGTTGTCGATAACTCAATGTTCTTGGTTGCTCCATCATCAGTTTACACATGGGAATCCCCAACAACTCAGCTTCGCGTGAATGTTCTTACATCAGGCGAGATTGAAATCAACCTTTACGGATACCTAGCAATTTATCTTGCTAAGTCAGGTAAGGGCGTTCGTAAGTTCAACCTTACATAATAGCAACACCTAAGTCGCTTGAGGGGGCAGTCAGAGCCCTTACTGCTCCCTCAAGTCTTTAGAAAGGATCACAATGTCACTGACAACCGTTGCAGAGCTGAAGACTGCTCTTGGCGTTGGAAGTTTATACCCTGACGCAACTCTTCAAGAGGTTTGCGATGCGGCTGACAATGTTCTCCTTCCTTTCATTTGGGCTAACACAACCCCGGTTGTTGGACACAGCAACACTGCCACAACTGGCACTTCATACTTTGAAGAATATGTGAACGAAGTCTTTTATGTAGGGCAGACAGTTGTTCTCTCAGGCTGCGGTTCTAAGCACAACGGAAGCAAGACGCTCACCGCAGTTGGCGAAAAGTCAATCACTTATGCAATCACCGGCAACAATAACACTCCTGCGCCTTATCACCCAATCAATCCTTTTGGCACAGTCGCAGCTGATACTTATCTCGACCCATCAACAGTTCCTGCAATCCAGGAAGCAAGCCTCATGATCTGCGTGTCAATTTGGACATCTCGTCAGACTAACTCAGGAAGCGGAATGAACCCTGACGGCTCAGTTGGCAATATGTACGCCATGAGCTCTCAGCTCATCTCTCGCATCAGAGGGCTTATTGCGCCTTATATCAACCCGAATTCAATGGTTGGCTAAACATGACAGCCATCACAACTCTTCGGTCAACTATTGCGTCAGCTTTAGCGGATAACTCTCTTTATAGCGTCTTCTCGTTTCCACCTGCGACCCCAATCCCAAACAGCTTAATCATTACCCCAGGCGATGTTTACATCACCCCGACCAATAACGATCGCACTTCAGTTGCGCCATTGGCAAACTTTAAGATTTCAATCCTTGTCCCATTGCTAGACAATGAGGGCAACCTTGCTGGAATAGAGACTGACATCGTTCGAGTCTTTCAGCTTCTCGAAGCTTCCAGCATCGTCTTCAATGTAGGAAGCGTGAGCGCCCCAAGCGTTCTCTCAATCGCTTCAGGAGATTTGCTGACTTGCGACATTGCAATCAGCACCCTAACGGAATGGAGTTAAATCATGACCGATTTAGCACAATGGGAAAAAGAGAACAAAGAGTTCCTGATTAAAATCGGTCAGGCAACTCCAGCAGTAAAGCCAACAACTAAGAAAGATGAGGAATAAGCCGTGGCAGTATATCTAGCAAACACCGGAGTTCTGACCGTCAACGCGGTAGATCTCTCAACACTAGTTTCAAGCGTAACAATCAACCGAGCATTTGACGAGCTCGAGGTCACCGCACTCGGGGATCAGGGTCATCGTTTTGTTAAGGGCTTGGAAGCTTCAAGCATTTCAATTGATTTCTTCAATGATTCAGCTTCTTCAAAGACGCTTCAGACGCTTCAGACAAACTGGGGCAACAATGTCACAGTCACATTCAAGCAAACTTCCGATGCAGTATCAGCAACAAACCCTCTTTACACAATGACTTGCTTAATCAACAACACAACACCAGTAAACGGTGCAGTTGGAGACCTATCAACTCAGAGCGTAACTTGGAATGTTTCAGGCACAATCGCAGTAACAACTTCCTAATAACTAACAAAGGGGCTACAAATGGCAAAGTTAAAAGTGACAAGGGCAGACAACTCAGTCCAAGAGTTTGAGATAACTCCGCTGATTGAGTATTCATTTGAACAGTATGCCAAGAAAGGCTTTCACAAAGCGCTCATTGAAGATCAGAAGCAATCTGATGTTTACTGGCTCTGCTGGGAAGCAATCCGCCGTTCAGGTGAAACGGTAAAGCCTTTCGGGGAAGCGTTTCTTGAGACCATCAAGTCAGTTGAGGTCTTAGATTCTGACCCTTTAGCCTAAGGCTGGATAGGAACTCCATCACCTTCCTCGCGGCTCGCTTAAGCTACGAGTTTGGAGTTCCTTTCCAATCCATCGTGGAACTTCCTTCGATGGCGTTACGAGCACACATAGAAGTCCTCAAGGATCTAGCGAAAGAGAGAAAAAATGCCAACAGAAGTCACCGGCGCTCTTGAACTTCGCAAAGCCTTGAAGGAGTACGCTCCATCTTTAGCCAAGGAATCTCAGAAGGAAATCTCAGGAGTTCTTCGCCCAATTACTGCAAAAGCTCGAGGCTTCTTGCCGTCTAATGAAGAAGCTCCTTCAGGCTGGCTCAAGCGCGAGGGCGCTAAGGGTCGCTGGGCAAACCGTTATTATGACGCGTCAATTGCTCGCAGAGGAGTTACATTCTCAGCATCGCCTTCAAAGGCTAACAACAAGGGATTCAGAAGCTTGGCGGCGATTTACAACAAGTCTGCTGCTGGAGCAATCTATGAGACAGCAGGTCGCAAGTCAGGCGTTACAGGCAACTTCACTCCTAGACTTGGCGGACAGTTAGCCGGTCAGGGGCAGAAGAAGACAGGTCGCGGAATCTTCCGAGCATGGTCAGAAGACCAGGGAAGAACCAACGCAGCCGTCATCAGAGCCATTGAGCACACAAACGAAAAAGTCGCAGCTCTTGCAAAGCTTGGCGGCGGTAGATTATTTAGAGCAGTGAAGGCGGACTGATGGCACAAACAGATCTAGCAGTTCGCATTGCCACCATCTTCGATGAGGCTGGCATTAAGAAAGCCGATAAGGCAGTCAACAAGCTTGAGAAAAGCGCGGTCAAGTTAGGCAAGTCTCTAGGGCTTGCGCTTGGCACAGTAGCCCTTGCCGCTTATGGCAAGAAGGCAGTGAAGGCTTTTACTGAAGATCAGAAAGCAATCATCAAGCTCAACAACGCAGTCAAGAACCTTGGGCTTTCTTTCTCTCAGGCAAACATTGATGACTTTATCTCTAAGCTGGAGAAGTCTTCTGCCATTGCTGATGACATCTTGCGCCCAGCCTTTCAGTCTTTGCTTACCACTACAGGGTCAGTTACAGAGGCTCAGAAGCTTCTCACAACGGCGATTGAAGCCTCACGCGGTTCAGGTTATGACCTGGCTACCGTTTCAGCTGACTTGGCAAAAGCCTATGTTGGCAACACTAGAGGCTTGCAGAAGTATTACTTGGGACTCAGCAAAGCGCAGCTTGCTTCGATGTCCTTCGAGGAGATTCAAGCCAAGATTAACAAGACCTTCCAAGGCGCAAACAAGGCTTACTTGGACACTGCCGCTGGAAAGATGGAAGCTCTTTCCCTAGCAACAGGCAACTTCACTGAAACCGTTGGTGGAGCACTCATCAACTCAATCATCACCCTTTCAGGCTCAAACGGCATCGAAGGCTTAATTGAGAAGATTGACAGCGCAGCTCAAGCGATGGTTGGCTTCTTTGAGCAGACAGAGCGCACAGGTTTTATCTTGCGCTATACATTCAACCCAAAGAACATCTTCAAGGGTTCAGAAGAATTCCAAAAGCAACTTCAAGCCTTTACCTTAGCCCAGCAAATGCGCGGGGCTAAAGCTTACGATCCAGCCAACAACGCTCTCACTGGTTATAAGGTTGACCAAAAGGCAGCAGCTGATGCGAAGAAGGCAGCAGCACTCCAGGCAAAGCTTCTCAAGGATTCGCTCAACAACCAAAAGAAACTTTCAGCAGAACAGAAGAAGCAAGCCGCTCTCAAGAAGGCTGGAACTCTCTTTGATGTTGAACAGGCAGGAATCCTCGCAGCCCTCAATGGCAAAATCTCTGATGAGGAACGCAAGCGTCTAGAGCTTCAACTGGCTCTGCTTACAGGCAATGCTGACAAGGCGAAGGCGTTGACTTATGAGCTCGCTACAGCCCAGGGACTAGGCAAAGACTTAGCCGCTTACCTTGCAAGCCTTCCTGACGCAAAGAATCCTTTCGAGTCATGGGCTGCCTATCTCGACATGATTGAGCAGCAGGTTCTCAAGATTGCCACACAGGCAGGAACAAGCTCTGCAAAGACAGTCTCGACTGCATCTCTTCCGCCTATCTCTCAAGCTGATGTCAACCGCATTCTTGCCCCAACAAGCGACAGAGGCGTGAGCACTTCAAGAGATTACTTTGAAAGCATAGGCATGAAGGCGAGCAATGTTGTTCCTCTTCCTACCTCATCGGACATTGGAAGACTTGCTCAGAATATGTCTTCAGGCTCAAGCACCATTGGCGATTACCTCAATGTAACTCTTCAGATTGATGGAAAGACTATTGCCTCAGCATTGCAAGATCAGTCATTGTCAGGCAACAACACAACTATCAGCCGCACAGGTAGCTAGTCATGGCGTTACCAGCAGATATTTCCGTCAGCTTTGACTTCAGCTCCGGGGCGACATTCTCACTGCCTTTTACGATAGGCGATGAGAAATACGGTCTTCTAGGAACTGGCACACTTGCAGGGTCAGAAGTTCCAATCCCTACGGTTGACCTTACTCCTAATGTGCGCAGCATTAAGATTGAACGCGGTCGCAACATTCAAAGCGACACTTACATTGCAGGAACTGCGGTTGTTCGAGTCTATGACGCTGATGGCGCATGGAATCCGCAGAATCCTTCATCACCCTATTATCCTTATTTAGTCCCATTGCGTAAGCTGCGCATTGCAGCAACAACTCCAACAACCCAGCACTTCCTCTTCAGCGGTTATACAACCGAATACCGTTATTCTTATGATCAGTCAGAGCAAATGGGTTATGTGGACATTTATGTCGCTGATGCTTTCAGACTCTTTAACCTGGCTCAAGTGACCAGCGTCACAGACTCAGGAGCAGGTCAAAGCACAGGCACACGCATCAACAAGATTCTTGATGAGGTTTCCTTCCCTAGCGCCATGAGAACGGTTGCAACGGGCGAATCCTTATGTCAGGCAGATCCGGGAACTTTGCGGACATCTCTAGCAGCTTTGAAGAATGTGGAGTTCAGCGAGCAAGGCGCTCTCTACATCGACACCTCAGGGACAGTTATCTTCAAGGATCGCAATGAAGTTGTTTCCTCTATTGCTGAGACTCCAATTGAGTTCAACCAAACAACAGGCATTCCTTACAAACAAGTTGTGTTTGCCTTCGATGACAAACTCATCATTAACAAGTCCAGCATTCAGCGCATAGGCGGCACGGCTCAGACCTACGAGAATGAAGACAGCATCGCTCGATACTTCCCTCATCAGTTCAGCGCCCAGGATTTAGTCATTGATACTGACGCAAACGCGCTCAATATTGCTGCAACTTTTGTCGCAACGAGAGCTCAGACAACCGTGAGAATCGATGCAATGACCGTTGATCTCTTGGATTCAGCAGTGCCAACAGACACAATCATCGGACTCGATTATTTCAATGTTGTGCGCATTACCAATGAACAGCCGGGCGGTTCAACGATAGTCAAGACTCTCCAGGTGCAGGGCTTGGCTTGGGAAATTACAGCAAACGCAATGACGGTCAAAGTGACCACGCTCGAGCCCATAACTGATGGGTTCGTGATAGGAAGCGCAGAACGCGGTATAATTGGCGTTAGCGCGATGACTTACTAGGAGACAAAATGCCAAACTTTCCAGCAGCAACAGGCGACATCTTAACCGCCGGAATGTATAACGCCCTGCCACAATTCAACTGGAATGCTCAATCAGGCACAACCTACACAGTGGCAAACACAGACATTTACCAGGTGCTAGTCCAGGCGACAAACGCCTCAACCAAGACAATCACAATCGCGCCTGACTCAACCCTGACTTCAGCAGTTCAGGGATCAGCAATTACTTTCCTCAACACAGGCGCAGGTCTTCTTTCTTTCGCAGCTGGCTCAGGCGTTACTATCACCTCAGCTGGAGCAGTCTCAGCAGCTCCTACTCTTGCTCAATATAAGACAGCCGTTGCAATCCGTACAGGCGCAAACGCTTGGACAATCGTTGGAGCAATCGGCTAGTGATCGGCACACTTGCAGCAGGACTTTTCGGTACTGGAGTGCCACCTGTAACTAACAGTTATGAGTCTATTGCAACCGTAAATGTCGGCTCAGGCGGAACAAGCTCTATTTCATTTACTTCTATTCCTTCAACCTATAAGCACCTTCAAATTCGTTTAATTGCTAGAACTAACCGCAACGACCAAAACGGCGATTTCTTTCAAACAACATTTAACGGCGACACAGCCGCAAACTATTCATGGCATTTCTTACAGGGCAACGGTTCAAGCGTTGGAGCAGTTGGCAACGGTTCCCAGTCGATGATGGAAACAAACCGTATTCCAACAGCTTTAATCGGAGCAAATGTATTCGGCGCAATCGTCATCGATATTCTCGACTATGCGGACACTAATAAATATAAAACCATTCGTTCGCTCGGCGGTTATGATGGAAACGGCACAGGCGAGATTTACTTTAACTCAGGTTCTTGGCGTTCTACTTCTGCAGTAAATTCAATTACTTTGAACAACAGCGGCAGCCGCACAATTCAACAGTATTCTCACGCAGCACTCTACGGGATTAAGGGGTAATCATGGCAGCCGGTTCAACATACACCCCGATAGCGACCACAACGCTGGGAAGCGCACAGGCAAGCGTTACATTCTCAAGCCTTGGTTCATACACAGATTTAATTGTTGTATTAACTCCAATTCGTTCAACTTCTGACACCAATACAATCTTTAGATTCAACGGGGATTCAGGCTCTAACTACTCAGCAACCGCGATGTATGGAGATGGCTCAACGGCTGCAAGTTATCGTTTAACTAGTTATGGTTGGTTAAACGCTGGATACACAACTACAAACCAGCAAACTCAGATAGTGCAGATTATGAATTACGGAAACACTACAACTCATAAGAGCGTTTTAGTGCGTCAATCAAACACAGGCAGCGCAGCACAGGCAATCGTAGGACGCTGGGCTAATACTGCGGCAATTACTAGCGTTGTGTTCTCATTAGAGAACGGTACAAACTTTGCAACCGGCTCTACCTTTACCCTATACGGAATTCAGGCGGCATAATGGCAAATACTTTTGAACTTATTGCAGCGGTTACAGTTGGAGCAGGTGGTGCTTCAAGCATCGACTTTACTTCTATTCCAAGCACTTACACAGACTTGTGCCTTAAGGTATCCACTCGCGCCACCGGTTCATTCCCACAAGGCTTTATGATTCTCCGCATTAACGGAACAACTCCGGGAAATGTTGTCAATCGTTATTTAACTGGCAACGGCTCAAGTGCTTCCTCATCTGTAATTTCAAATGCTGATGGCTCAGCCGCACAAAGCCAAGGAGCTACATCAACCGCATCAACATTCTCAAACGGTGAGTGGTACATCCCTAACTATGCAGGTTCAACAGCCAAGAGTATTAGTTCAGATTCAGTCTCAGAGACTAACGGCACAACAATTAAAGCCTCGATGATTGCCACGCTATCACCAGCAACTACAGCAGTTTCAAGCCTCACAATAGTTATCGGCGATGACGGAAGCGGCTCGCTAAGTAACTTTGCACAATACTCAACCGCCTACCTATATGGAGTCAAAAATGCCTAATCCAACACGAATCGAAATCAACTGCGAGACAGGCGTGGAGTCAATCATTGAACTCACCGATGCTGAGGTTGCAGAACTTACCTATCAGGCAGAACTAGCAGCTGAAAAGAAGGCTGAAGAAGATGCGGCTGCTGCTGCACTTGAGGCAAAGAAGCTCGAGGTTCTAGAGAAGCTTGGTCTTACAGCTGACGAAGTAGCCGCTCTCCTGGCATGACTCCCAAGTTATGCAAAGCCGGTCAACAGTTAAGGC
>Ga0247722_10002094_pt1 | contig 10524 bp, 9 predicted proteins | sample MSEWelMarce3H_FC_FD_189094 | JGI IMG/M metagenome (GOLD analysis project Ga0247722, IMG submission 189094) | Subsurface sediment microbial communities from gas well in West Virginia, United States - MSEEL Well Study Marcellus 3H_FC | ecosystem: Environmental > Terrestrial > Deep subsurface >...
TCTCACTATGTAGTGGCATTTTTTTCTAAATTCCGTCACACTTATCCACGAAACAGGTTTGGGTGACGGATCCGAACCCTTCCGATTAGGAGATAAACACATGGCTGCAGCAAAGAAAACTGCTCCAAAGCGTCGCAAGAAGGCAGCTGCTAAGTCAGCAGCACCAAAGCGTCGTAAGAAGGCTGCCGTAAAGGCAGCAGCACCAAAGCGCCGTAAGAAGGCAGCTGCTAAGAAGGCTGCTCCAAAGCGCAAGAAGAAGTCAGCTGCTAAGCCAGCTGCAAAGAAGGCAGCTCCAAAGCGTCGCAAGAAGGCAGCAGCTAAGAAGGCTGCTCCAAAGCGTCGTAAGAAGGCAGCAGCGAAGTCAACAGCTGCTCCAAAGAAGCGCCGCAAGAAGGCAGCTGCAAAGCCAGCTGCTAAGAAGGCTGCTCCAAAGCGTCGCAAGAAGGCTGCAGCTACAACAGCTGCTCCAAAGAAGCGCCGCAAGAAGGCTGCTAAGAAGGCTAAGTAATTTAACCTCTTATAAAAAACCCCGCCAGGTAACTGGCGGGGTTTTTTATTTCTCAATAACTAGAGTTATAGATAAAAGAAACTATTCAGTTGGTGGATTCTCTTTCAATGAATCTGTGACACGTTCAAATATCTCCGATAAAACCTTCTGATCTTCTTTACTTAAGTGATCCAAGAATCGACCGCGCACACTTTCAACATGATCAGGGGCGGCAGCGACAATCGCCTTCCATCCCTTGGCGGTCATCACGGCAAAGTAGCCTCGCTTATCGACCGGGCATGCCTCGCGCTTTACCCAGCCAGCCTTCTCCATCACCTTGATTCGGTGAGAAAGGCGGGACCTTGAAAGCATCGCCACATCAGCTAATTCGCTCATGCGCATCTTCCGCTCTGGGGCATCGCTGAGCTGAGCCAAGACTTCATAATCAGCCATCGAGAGTTCATGATCTTCAAGATCTGAATCAAGAGCTTCCAGTAAGCGACGGCTTGCGATGATGTAACGGCGCCAAGCCTTCATTTCGGCAGGGTTTAACCAGCGCGGTGTTGTAGCGTTTTGCCCTGCCATAGTGGCAATAGTACGGTAGAAATGGAAAACGTTGAACTTTCAACTACTTTTAACACCCTGCGTTACGACGAAGAAATGGACCTCATGAGCTCAGTTAAATCTGGAATCGATATCCCATCCTTGGACCCACTAGTGCGCCCACAAGATGACCTCTTCCGTCACTACAACGGAAAGTGGATTACTGAGTACGAGATGCCAGCTGATCGCTCGAGCGATGGAATCTTCCGCAAGTTGCACGATGAGGCAGAAGCCCGCGTCCGCGAGATCATCGAAAATTCAACTGGCACCGGTGAGGCGCAGAAGATTGGCGACCTCTACAAATCATTTATGGATACTGATGCAATCAAGGCCCGCGGAATTTCACCGATAGTCGATGACTTGGCTGCAATCGATGGCATTACAAATCTCAAGGATTTCATAACCGTCATGGCGCGCCTTGAGATGCGCGGAATCGGCGGAATCTTTGGAGCTGCAATCTATCCAGATGCGATGGATTCCAATACAAATATTCTCTACATGGGACAGAGCGGTCTATCGCTTCCAGATGAGTCCTACTACCGCGAAGAACAATTCGCCGAAATCCGCACAGCGTTCCTGGATCACGTCGCAAAGATGTGCGCCCTTGTTGGGATTGCAGATGGCGCAAAGATTGCAGAACAGATCCTTACATTAGAAACTGAGATCGCAACCCATCACTGGGATCAGGTCAAAGATCGCGATGCGACCCTGACCTACAACAAGCACAGCCGCTCAGAGCTAGAAGCCCTTGCCCCACACTTCTTATTCGACCTCTGGGCAGAGCATGCCAAGGTGCCGGCCAAAGCCCTTGAATCAGTGGTGGTCTGCGAACCGTCTTACTTCTCATCTGTCTCTGCGATGCTTGCAAACTTTGATGCACATCGCGACTCATGGGTTGGGTGGCTCAAACTAAACCTAGTCTCTGCGAGCGCAGCCTTCCTGACCGACGATATCGTTCAGCAGAACTTCGAGTTCTACGCCAAGACTCTTTCGGGCACACCGCAGATTCGCGATCGCTGGAAGCGCGGAGTCTCTGTCACGCAGGGCGCACTGGGCGAGGCAATCGGCAAGGTCTATGTCGAGAAGTACTTCCCTGAAAAAGCTAAGAGCGAGATGAAGGTCCTCGTTGACTTCCTCCTTGAGGCATATCGCATCAGCATCATCGATCTTCCATGGATGTCTGAAACCACAAAGAAGAAGGCCCTTGAAAAGCTTACGAAGTTCACCCCGAAGATTGGCTACCCTGATAAGTGGCGCGATTATTCAACCTTGCAGATCTCAGCCGATGACCTGATTGGAAATCTCTGGCGCATTGCCGAGTTCGATCATGCCTACGCCATTGCAAAGATCGGCGCACCCGTCGATCGCGATGAGTGGCATATGACCCCTCAGACCGTTAATGCGTATTACAACCCTCTTGCCAATGAGATCGTCTTTCCTGCAGCAATCTTGCAGCCACCATTCTTTGACCTCGAGGCAGATATCGCAGCTAATTACGGCGGAATCGGGGCGGTTATCGGCCACGAAATTGGCCATGGCTTTGATGATCAAGGTTCTAAATACGATGGCGACGGAAATATGGTCGACTGGTGGAGCGATGAAGACCGCACCAAGTTTGAATCGCTAACGAAGGTATTGGTCGATCAATTCGATGCACTCTCACCTGAAAGCACGCCTGATATCCACGTCAATGGCGCCTTCACACTCGGCGAGAACATCGGAGACCTAGGTGGACTTGGAATTGCTTATAAGGCATACAAATTGGCACTCAACGGCGCCGAGAGCCCTGTGATCGATGGTCTTACAGGTGATCAACGATTCTTCTTGTCATACGCACATTCATGGCGCAATAAGAACCGTCCTGAAGAAGTTCGTCGCCGTATTGCAATTGATCCGCACTCCCCTGATGAATTCCGTTGCAACCAAATCGTTCGCAACGTCCAGGAGTTCTACGACGCCTTTGGAGTTACTGAAAAAGATGAGTTATGGCTGGCACCAGCCGAGCGCGTACGAATCTGGTAGTTAAGGTTTCTTTGCAATATCGCTTTGGGCTAATTTCTTCATCGCAATGAATAACGGAATGGCGATGAAGCTGCCTATAAACATGGTGGCAACCCAGACCATCTCTAAATGTGCGCCAAATAGAAGACCTGTGATCGCAGGTCCTAGTACGCCTGAGACGCTCCACTGAAGGCTCATCCAGGCATTGGTGCGTCCGCGGATGTGTTCTGGTGAAAGTTCATTTGCAAGCGTCGGAATTGTGGGAGCTTGCACCATCTCGCCAAATGCAAAGATCAGTTGGCTAACGCAGATTGCGATCCCCGAGGCAATCAGCGGCAGATAAGGCGATATGCCAACGAATAACCATGACAGCGCCCAAATAACTGCAATCGAGATAAGGGCTGTGTATTTAGAGAAGCGCTCCAGGGTTCGAAGTACCAATGGCTGAAAGAGAACAATGGCGAGGGTATTTACACCGAAGATGATGCCGAGCCAATTAGGTGAGAGGTCGAGATACTGAGTCGCAAAGAGCGGAACACCAGCGGTAATTGATCCATAACCAAAGGTGAAGAGAATGATTCCCGAAAGACCAAGCAATACCAGTGGCTTATTAGCCAGTAAATCACGATAAGAACCTTGCTCCGGTTCATGTTCTTGTTTTACATAGCGCTTCATCGCTGGGCCACGCATCGTAAGAACGATGGAGAGATAGAGAAGAAATGTCGCGCCATCAATCCAATACATCAATTGGAACGATTGCAGATCGCCTTCTCTGATCAGAAGTGATGAAATTAAGCCGCCGATTCCAAGGCCTAAGTTGAGCAACATAAAGTTAAAGCCGAAGATCTTCTGTCGATCTTTCTCGGGTGTAAGTCGGGTCAAGATCACCATCTGTGTTGGCCAAATCGCTTGGCCCGCAGCGTTAATGACTGTCAGAGCCAAGATCGCTTCAAAATGTGTATCCACAATCGATAGTGAAAATGCACCGCCTGATGCTGCAAGTAAGCCCGGAATAATTACCTTGCGCGGGCCAAAACGATCAACAAGTGCGCCCAATGGTGTGCTTGCGACAATGCTGACGATTGAGGCATACGCTAGAAGAAGACCACCAAAGGTATTTGAGAACCCTCGCATATCGTGGAGATAGACGAGCAATAACGAGAGGGTCATTCCCCCGCCTATTGCATTGAGACAGATACCAAAGACAATCTTTCTCGACTGTGGATTGAGAAGAGTTGTAAATTCCTTAAAGAGCATTTACTTCAATAGAGCCTGTGCTTGATCAAGAATTTCGGAGCGATACTTTTCAACGAGCGAGATGTGGCCATGGCCTGGCACAAACTTCAACTGCGATCCTGGAATATGTTCTGCCAGCCACTTTGAATGTGCATGGGGAACCATAAAGTCATCGTCTCCCTGCCAGATAAATACAGGCTTTGAAATCTCGCTCAACTTAAATCCCCAAGGGCGTACAAAAGCTAGATCGTCATCGATCCATCCATCAAAGCTCACTGCCATCGAACTACGCGTCGATGCTGCAAGTTGATCAGCGAATTCGCCTTCGATTACCGCCTTGTCAGCATCACCAATGAGCCCACCAAATGCTTCGCGCACTTGTGCTCCTGTTACATTCTTCATCGCCCCCGCATTTTTATCCATCCATGCATCAAGGGCCGCTTCGCCCTTAAGCGCTGCGCCAAATTCATCGTGATTCTCTGGTCCCATACCTTCAAGGAAATCAAGGTCAGGTGCACCATATTCACCCACGCCTGCCAAGGTGATTACACCAACGTTGCGATGATCAAATGCATTTGCAAGTGCATGAGGGCCGCCACCAGACCAACCAATTGCAACAAAATTTGAGATGTTCTTGCCATCTAGAAGAAGTGAGATATCAGAGTTATTGCTGAACACACTTCTGCCATGGTTTCGGTCACTTGTTCCATATCCAGCTCGGCTATAAGCCATTGCGCGGATTCCGCGGCTGGCCGCTTCTTCTAGCCATCCGTTCCAGGCAGAGAAGTGGCTAGGAGTGCCGTGGTGAAAGATGATTGCTTTATCGGATGTAATTCCATTATCGAGAATCTCTAATTCGCGACCATCTTTGACTTTAAATTGAGGCATTTAGTAAGTCTATATCTCTGACACAATTGGCACATGAGTAAAGCCGATATCAATAAGGGCTTCTCTTTTGCTATCAACCATGCGGCAGATTCAGGGCTCGCTCGCGTTGGAACAATCTCAACACCCCACGGTGATATTCAGACTCCCGCATTTATCCCAGTAGGTACAAAGGCGACCGTTAAGACAGTTCTGCCTGAAGCGATGGAGAATTTAGGTGCGCAGGCGCTTCTTTCGAATGCCTATCACCTGTATCTGCAACCCGGCCCAGATGTGTTAGATGAAGCAGGTGGCCTCGGTTCATTTATGAATTGGGAAAAACCAACATTTACCGACAGTGGTGGTTTTCAGGTTCTCTCACTAGGTGTTGGTTTTAAGAAGGTTCTGGCGATGGATGCGCAGACTTTCCGATCTGATCAAGTTATTGCAAAGAATAAAGAGCGTCTTGCCCATGTCGATGATGAAGGCGTGACATTTAAGAGCCACCTCGATGGTTCAATGCACCGCTTTACCGCCGAAGTTTCGATGCAGATTCAACATAAGCTCGGCGCCGACATCATGTTTGCATTCGATGAGTGCACAACTCTTCACAACACACGTCCTTATCAAGAGCTTGCGATGTCACGTACTTACGATTGGGCAATCCGCTGTCTCGATGAACATAAGCGACTTACAGATTCCCGAGTAGGTAAGCCATACCAAGCGCTCTTCGGCGTTATTCAAGGCGCCCAATACGAGGATCTACGAAAGAAAGCGGCATCCGATTTAGGCTCGATGAGTTCATCTGGAATTGAATTCGATGGCTTCGGAATTGGCGGGGCGCTCGATAAGGATTCACTCGGCACAATCGTAGGTTGGGTTAACTCAACACTTCCGCAAGAGAAGCCAAAGCACTTGCTCGGCATCGGCGCACCAGAAGATCTCTTCGTTGGCGTTGAAAATGGCATCGATACTTTCGACTGCGTACTTGCATCTCGTATCGCCCGCACCAGCGCCGTCTATACGATGGAAGGTCGCTTTAACGTCTCTAATCAACCATTTATCCGCGACTTCAACCCCATCGATGATGAATGTGATTGCTACACATGTACCAATTATTCACGTGCATATCTCTGTCACTTATTCCGCGCTAAAGAGATGGTTGCGGGCACCTTGGCCACGATTCATAACGAACGCTTTATCGTGCGCCTTGTCGATCAGATGCGACAAGCGCTACTTGATGGAAACTTCCAGGATATGAAGAAAGAATTTATGGGGCGCTACAAGCACAAATCAGGTCAAGCTAGAGATTAAAGCCAAGAATTAAAGGTGGAGTCCTTTTAAGGTCTCTGCTTCGCTTCCCACTGGTGCCCATCCGCCCGGTACCAAATCTTGAGCTTCGTTAGGTCCCCAACTCTCGCTCTCATAGACGACAACCGGATTTGGATTCTTCAAGAGATCTTCCAGAATCTGCCACGAGTGCAACACAGCATCGATGCGGGTAAATCTAAAGTGATCACCCAGCATTGCAGCGCGCAGCAAGCGCTCGTAAGGACCTTGGCGATCGCCGAACTCTGCAACGAATTCAACAGAGAGATCAACGGTCTCGGTAACTAACTTTGTACCTGGCTTCTTCGCTTGAAGCGAGATATCCACGCCATCTTTTGCGCCTAATCTAAAGCGAACTTGGTTTGCTTCTGACTTACCGAAGAGGGCACGTGGTGGTTGCTTAAATTCAACGATAACTTCGAGAACGGTCTCTGGCATCTTCTTGCCTGTGCGAAGGTAGATAGGAACGCCAGCCCAGCGCCAATTATCGATAAACAACTTCATCGCAACGAAGGTCTCGGTATCTGAATTTTCAGCTACACCGTTCTCGTCGAGGTAACCCTCAAATTGGCCACGTACAACATCATTCTTATTGATATCGCGGATGGCTGATAAGACCTTGATCTTCTCATTCTGCATCGCCTCAGAGCCCATATCGATAGGTGGTTCCATCGTGAGCATCGTTAATACCTGCAAGATGTGATTCTGCAGAACGTCGCGAGTAGCGCCAACGCCATCGTAGAACTTTCCGCGGCCATCGATACCGAAGTTCTCAGCCATAGTGATCTGAATATTGGAAACATAGTTTCGGTTCCAGACAGGCTCAAAGAGAGTGTTGGCAAAGCGGAAGACTAGAAGGTCTTCTACTGCTTCCTTGCCTAGATAGTGATCGATTCGGTAAATCTGCTCTTCGGGTAACAACTTCTTGAGCTCTGCATCCAGTGATTTCGCGCTTTCAAGATCGCGACCAAATGGCTTCTCGACAACTACACGTGCACGGCGAGTAATGCCTACAAGTGCAAGAGATTCAGTGATCTTTGCAAAGTACTCTGGTGCAATCGCTAGATAGATAACTGGCAATTTAAAGTCTTTAATTGCTTCAGCTAAATCCACAAAGGTCTGTGGGTCTTCGTAATCGCCCACAATAAGCTGCATTTCGCCTAATAATTTACCCAACGCCGCTTCATCTACATCAGGCTTACGAGCACGAACAGCATCTTCAACATTCTGCTTAAAGACATCTTGTGTCCACTTTGATGATGCAACGCCAAAAATCTGCACATCGAGTTCGCCGAGATCTTCTAGGTCATAGAGAGCTGGAAATAACTTCTTCTTTGCTAAATCTCCGGTCGCGCCAAATAGAACTAAAGCATCTGCCTTCATTATTTAGTGTTTCCAGGTGTCTGTGGCTTCTCATTATGTCCACCAAATTTATATCTCATGGCGCTCAACACACGATTTGCGAATTCATCATTATTGCGTGATGCAAAGCGTGCGTATAGAGATGCGCTCAATACATGTGCAGGAATTCCCGCTTCGATTGCCGCTTGTACAGTCCAACGACCCTCACCACTATCGCTGACTTCTGATGAATACTCCTTAAGTTCTGAAGATTCAACGAGAGCTTGCGCTGTGAGATCTAGGAGCCATGATGCAACAACGCTTCCACGGCGCCAGACTTCCGTAATTGCTGGAATATCTAAATCGTATGCAGGTGTCATCTCATCTGCTGCTTCGAAGATTGCAAGACCTTCAGCGAAGGCGGCCATCATTCCGTACTCAATTCCGTTGTGGACCATCTTCACAAAGTGCCCAGATCCAACTGGTCCGCAGTGCAAGTAACCATATTCAGCCTGTACTGGCTCACCTGTGCGACCTGGTGTGCGCTCTGCAGATTCAATACCTGGGCACAGTGCCTTAAAGATTGGATCAAGGGAAGCAACAACAGCCTTATCTCCACCGATCATCAAGGAATATCCACGTTCTAATCCGTAAACGCCGCCTGAAGTTCCGATATCAACAAAGTTAATTCCCTTTGCCTTCAAAAGTTCTGCATTCTTTAGGTCGTTCTTGTAATAGCTGTTTCCACCATCAATGATTGTGTCGCCAGGCGAAAGGTGTTCTGCCATTGCCGCGATAGTTGAATCTGTAACTGATGCAGGAACCATAATCCAAATGGTTCGAGGCGTTGCAAGCTTTGAGGCGAGATCTGCCATATCGGATGCGCCAATTGCGCCTTCTGCAGCGAGTGTTTTAACAGCGTCTGGACTCACATCGAAGACTGCAGATGTGATGTTGTGGCGAGCTAGGCGTCGAACGATATTTGCGCCCATGCGGCCAAGGCCGACCATTCCAAAATTTGTCGTTGTCATCTAAAAATGCCTATTCGCTTGAAAACACTCAACACTGAGGCTCGTAGTCTATACGACTCCCACTCAACTTAAAACTAAGGCTAACTCCCGAATTTTGCGAATTTACTCAGTAAAAAAGGCTTCTGTATCAACAATTAATCGAGTGTGTGAGTTACCTCGAACATAGCTTGCTGGGATTGAAATATCTCCCTCAATTATCTTTGTTACTGCAACCGCTTTACTTTCACCAGCGGCAACCATCCACACTTCTTGTGCACTATTAATCTGCTTCATCGTAAATGAGATTCGAGATGCTGGTGGCTTAGGTGAATCTGTAATTGCAAAGATAGAACGAAGATCATCAATATCGGCGATTCCAGGAAAGAGCGATGCCACATGCCCGTCAGGTCCCATACCTAAGATATTGAGATCAAGATCGACATTTTCAAGTGCAAGTGCGTAATCAGCAACCGCTTCCTCAATATTGGCCGCCACATCGCTGGCAAGGGCTTCATGCACAACAATATTTTTATTCTTGAGAGTTCCGTGAAATGGGAACGCATTTCGCTCCACGCTATTTGCTTCTACAAATCTTTCATCGCTCCACCAGATATGAAGTCCAGCAAATGAATCGACTTCAGCATTAAATTCATTGACTAGCGCCTCGGAAATCTGGACTCCAAGAGATCCGCCCGTGAGGACGAGATGGAAAGAGTTCTTGAGCTTGAGACCTTTTTCGATTGCGGCGAGGGCTTGAACCGTTACCTCTTCTGCCAACTCAGCAGAGTCGGCATACAAGGTGAGGTCGAGCTCATCATCGATATCCCCGACCAGCTCATCGAATTCATCGCTCATGGGGCAAGTATCGCATGGCTACAAAATGAACTTAGATTTCGCCTTCTCCACCGCTGTCGCCCGCCCATCGACCTCCATCTTTCGATAGAGGTTCTTAAGGTGAGTCTTCATGGTGTTCTGCGAGATATGTAAGGTCGCGGCAATCGCACTAATTGGTCGCTCCGTCGCCAAGTGGCGAAGGACTTCAAGTTCACGCTTAGTCAGGGAAGAATTTGATTTCTCTTGATGCTCGCGATTCTCTCGAATTCGCAATGTGGCTGCATTGGCTAAATCTTCGAGGTAGAGGGTTGGATTTTCTCCTGCAATCTTAATAATGAGATTGAGCATCGCATCTTCCTGTCGAAGCAAGGTCTCTTTAAACCCATTTGCAGCGCCAATCTCGAGAACTAGTTTCATCGATTTAATCGCTGCTTTTTCTTGGTCTATGACTTCACTTGCTTCTACCAAGTGTCTCCATAGCCTCTCTTTTGGTGTCCGATTTGGTAGCTCCTTATTCTCTTCATAGATGCTCTTCTTACCTAAGCGATAGTCGAGCCTAAACTTCATCTGACGGGTAAAGATCTGAACTGGAGCACGGTTGAGAAGTATCGCCAATCTCTCATCATCTTCTACCCAGTCACGAATAAAAATTTCGCTCAAATCAATAATGGTCGATAGCTCTTCGCCGCCAACAATCTTCTCAGCCATCTTTCGTTCAGCATCAATGAGTTCAAGCGCTTCGCTTGACCGGCCTTTCATGACTAAATCTTTTGCAAAGAATCCATCTGCAAGGAAGTACCAAATCCACTGCTTCCATTG
>Ga0247722_10002095_pt1 | contig 10523 bp, 8 predicted proteins | sample MSEWelMarce3H_FC_FD_189094 | JGI IMG/M metagenome (GOLD analysis project Ga0247722, IMG submission 189094) | Subsurface sediment microbial communities from gas well in West Virginia, United States - MSEEL Well Study Marcellus 3H_FC | ecosystem: Environmental > Terrestrial > Deep subsurface >...
CTCTTACATGATATTGAGTTTTCACTACCAGCGGGAGCCAGCCTTGCGATTGTTGGCAGTTCTGGCTCTGGAAAATCCACACTATTGGCGCTGTTAGCAGGGCTAGATGATGCATCGCGCGGGCAAATCATGCTGGCGGGAAAAGATTTGAGCCGCTTAAACGAAGACCAACGTGCCGAGCTACGCGGGCAGATTTCTGGCTTTGTGTTTCAATCGTTTCAGCTTTTGCCCGAGCTAACAGCTTTAGAAAATACCATGCTACCGCTGGAATTAGCCGGCCGCAAAGATGCCAGCGCACAGGCAAAAATCTGGCTAGAGCGCGTTGGCCTTAGCCACCGCTTAGCCCATACCCCTCGGCAATTATCCGGTGGCGAGCAGCAACGCGTCGCACTTGCCCGCGCCTTTGCCGCAAACCCAAAAATCTTATTTGCCGACGAACCCACCGGCAGCCTAGATGCTGCCACCGGTGAGGCGATTGCCGATCTCTTATTTCAGCTCAATACGGAAAGCAATGCCACGTTGGTGCTGGTCACCCACGACGAAAAACTCGCAGCCCGCTGCAGCTGGCGCCTACGGCTATCGGCAGGAACACAAGTTGAGTTTAGTGGCGAGGCCGCATGACCATCATCCGCCAATATATAGGATGGGCACCTGTGCCCACGCGCTTTCCACAAGGCTCTGCGCCTAGGCAGGATCAAGCATTTTTCCCGCCTCATCAGCATTCAAAAGTGACCCACTACCATGAATAAACTCAGCTGGCGTTTATTTTATCGCAGCTTTCAGGCTGGCGAATATCGAACTTTGTTGGCAGCACTGATTATTGCGATTGCGGCGCTGACGGCTGTTGGACTGTTGGCGGCCCGAATGGAGAAGCTGCTGGCGCTAGAAGCAAATGATTTGCTGGCAGCAGATGCCGTCATTAGCTCAGATCATCCACTGGCCATTAATTTTAAGCATGCTGCTGAGGCGCGGGGTTTAACAACGGCAGAAACAGCGGTTTTTCCGAGTATGGCAAGCTTTAACGGCCAGGTGATGCTGTCATCGGTAAAGGCGGTCAGCCATGCCTATCCGCTGCGGGGCTTACTCAAGCTTGCCCCTGACGGCCATGCCTCTACAGCTCCGCAAGTTGGGACTGCCTTTGCCGATGCACGGCTGGCGGCCACTTTAAAACTACAAATCGGTGACACGCTAGAGCTTGGCCAACTCAAGCTTAAACTTGCTGGCTTGATTGAGCGCGAGCCCGATGCCGCGATGGATTTCTCTGGCATTCAGCCAAGGCTTCTGATTAATCATCAAGATTTAGCCGCAAGTGGGTTATTAGGTTTTGGCAGCCGAGTAAAATATCGCCTACTCGTCGCTGGCCCCCCCGCCACCGTGGCCATATGGCATCAAGCGATGCAGCCTAACCTTGGCCGTGGCGAAAAACTAGAAAACGTTAAAGACGCCCGCCCCGAAGTAAAAACCGCTTTAGAGCGCGCCGAGCGTTTTTTACGCTTGACCTCTTTGCTGGCTGGCTGCTTAGCCGCCATGGCGATTTTACTGGCGGCACGGCGCTTTGCCAGCCGTCATTTTGATACCGTGGCACTGCTGCGCACGCTAGGAGCAAGCCGCGCCACGGTGCGCACTTTGCTGTTATCGCAACTTGCTCTGCTAACGCTGGCAGCCAGCCTGCTTGGTGGCCTGCTCGGCTGGGGCGCGCAAAGTTTGCTGGTGTTCAGTATTCAAGCTCGCCTGCCCGCGCCCTTGCCCGATGGCAATGTTTTGCCTTGGCTGATGGCGTCGCTACTGGGCTTGGTCCTGCTAATGGGCAGCGCTGGGCCGATGCTACTCGCGCTAGCCAACACGCCGCCACTACGGGTGCTGCGCCATGAGTTAGAGCCCAAAGCCAGCCTGATTTTGCAATGGGCTTTAACGCTACTCGCTCTCATGCTCTTGCTATGGTGGATTGCCAGCGAGGCCAAACTTGCGCTCATGGTGGGCGGCGGTATTGCCGCCACCTTACTGCTGGCGGGGGGATCTGGCCTAGCCCTGCTGTGGGTTTTACCGCGCATCCTGCCAGAGCACCCACTGCAACTTGCCCTGCGACAGCTACTGCGCCGCCCTGCTCTGGCCTTTACCCAGCTAGGTGCGCTAGCGATTGGGCTGCTAGGTATTTGGCTGCTCACCGTCATAGAAGGCGATTTACTTAAAGCTTGGGAAGATCGCGTACCTGCTAATGCGCCCAATCATTTTGCCGTTAATATTCAACCCGAGCAGGCTTTACGCTTTGAGCAAATATTTAGCCATAAGCACCTTGCTCCCCCCGCCCTACACAGCATGATTCGCGGCCGTTGGACAATGCAAAATAAAGCCACGGTTAAACCGCAATCGTTTAAAGAGGAAAATGCCCAACGCCTAGCCGAGCGCGAATTCAATCTATCTTGGGGTGAAAGCTTAAATGCCGACAACCGCATCACTGCGGGGAAACCATTAAATGACACGCAGCCCGGTTTTTCAGTAGAAGCAGGGCTGGCTAAAACCCTAAACATCAAGCTCGGTGATGTGCTGAGCTTTGATATTGCAGGCAGCACCATCACCGCTCCAGTGATCAATTTGCGTGAGGTCAATTGGGATTCGTTTAAGGTAAATTTCTTTGTTGTGGCTAGCAAGGGGCTGGTTGCCGAGCTGCCCGCTAGCCTGATCAGCAGCTTTTATTTAAGCGAGACAGACAAAAAGTTGGTACCAGAGCTAGTGCAGGCCCTTCCCAATGTCACCATTATCGACGTTGGCCAAGTGCTCGCCGAAGTACGGCGCATTTTAGATTTATCTGCGGCGGCATTGAGGCTGGTATTTATCTTCTGCATCGCCGCCGGCATCACGGTGCTATTTGCCGCGCTAGACACCACCGAAGCCGAACGCAGCCGCGAGGCCGCCATCTTGCGGGCGCTGGGAGCAACGTCAAGAAAGCTACGTCATTTGTGGCTAACAGAATGCCTGCTACTTGGTAGCATTGCAGGGTTGATTGCCGGATTAATGGCCAGTATCGGTGGTGTAGTGATCGGCCAAGAATTACTAGAGCTCCCCGTGGCCTTCAACTACTGGCTGCCTTTTGCCAGCCTGCTTGCAGGAGCCATGATCACCGGATTAGCCGTACTCAGACGCTTACATAAAATCAGCAGAACATCGCCTATGGTGCTGCTGAGAGATGCAGGATAAAGGCTGAATAAAAAGGCTTAGGGCGAGTTATGCTTATAAAAAACACTAAGCTAACCCGCCCTCATTAACATCAATTACTTCTTCGCAAAATCACCTGCATACACCACTGAAAGCGCTGTTGGATCGAGGTATTTCACCATCACCGCTTTGATTTTCTCTGCTGTTAGTGCGGCAATTTTCGCTTCAAACTCAGCGCTAAATTGCATGGTTCGGCCAAGGTATAAATTGCTGTTTAATGCACCCGCAAGGCTTCCATCCTGAGTACGGGATAATTGTAATTGCTGCAAGAAGCTCTCCTTGCCTAATTTTACCTCTTCGTCCTTAAAGCCTTCTTGGCGCGCTTTAGCGATTTCTTCACGCATCCCCGCCTCTAACTTGGCCCGATTTTCTGGGGCGTAAATAGCGTAAGTTATAAAGCTGCCCGATTCATCGGTGGCAGAAGCTTGCAATCTAGAGCCGCCACCATAGCTAATCCCATCTTTCTGGCGAATCCGTTCCAATATTCTGGAATTCATACTGCCGCCTAATAAGTAATTAGCTAACACTAAGGCAGGATAATCAGCGTGCTGATCACCAACCGGTAATGCTAAACGCCCCACAAAAAAGGCATTGGCTTTATCAGGGGTTTGCTGCTTGATATCGAGCGGTTTATTCCCCTGAAAAGGCCTGCTTAAACGAGCGTAATCTTGATTAGCATTCCAATTGCCATATTGCTCAGCCAATTGTGCCTTAATCACCGCCTCGTCAAAATCCCCCACCACGGCAACTTCAGCGTGATTTGCACCGTAATACGCTTGCCAGAACGATTTAAGCTCGGCTAATTTAATGGTTTTCAATTGCACAATACGTTGCTCAATTGAAATATAAGCGCGTGGATCGCCAACTGGCCAAGTGTTTAAGTGGGAGCTCAATAGATCAGAAGCAATTGACTGCGGCTCTTTGCGTGAAGATTCTAGCTGAGCCAATTCTTGATTAATCAGCAGCGCAAATTCTGCGTCATCAAACGCAGGTTGGCGCAAAGCATCGTTAACTAAATCCAATACTCTCGGCAATTTATCTTTTATCGTTTCTACATAAATGGATAAACGATTGACATCACCACTGATTTGCAATTTGGCTTGCAGCTGATCTAATTGCTCAGCAAACTGCTTGCTAGTAAGCTTTTTAGTGCCGCGATCCAGTATTGCTGCGGTCAAGCCTGCCACCATGGCTTTATCTTTTAAATTAGTTTCATTGCCCATATTAAACGATAAGCTAGCCGAAACGGTATTGCCCCGCGTAGTTTTAGGTAAGAAAGCGTATTTCATGCCATTAGCAAATTGGCCATGATGTGTGCGCTTATCGATATTCTCTGGCGTAGCCACAAAGCGCTCGCCCGCAGCCACGGCAACACCCGGTTTAAATTGCTGCAATTGTGCGGCCAAATCTACTTTGGCGGGCTGAGGTGCACGCTGCGGATCGGCTTCTGGAATAAACTCGCCGGTGGTGCGATTACTGGCTTTTAACCAAGTTTGTGCTACGCGTTGTACATCGGCTTTAGTCAACGCTTTAATACGGTCTCTTAATAGCAGTAATAGACGCCAATCACCATTACCAATATGATCCGATAAAGCCACACCCAATTGCTCTGGGTTATTAAATACTTTGGCCATATCACTATCAATTTTTGCCTTAGCACGCGTTAACTCTTCATCACTAATAGGATTAGCCGCTAAATCTTCAATGGTATTGATTAATACTTTTTTAGCCATCACGATGGTTTGATCGTTTTTTAGCTCGGTTGCAAATGCAATATTTTGCTCACTGCGTAGCTCCGCGCCAAACATAATAAAACTGGGTTCTTCTAAATTAGCCGACCATGAAAACACGCCGGTTCCCAGTTTGCTTTCTACCAGCGATTTATATAACCGGCCATTTGGTGTATCACCCAAAATCACTTGCAACGCTTCAAAAGCCGCGTAATCAGGGTGAGCAGCAGGCACGGTATGGTAGGCCGCCGCCACAAACTGGCTATCTCCCACGCGGCGCACCACCACACTCCGTTCGCCGTCTTGAACGGGGTCTAGAGTGTAAGTGGCTTCAATAATGCGTTTTGGGCGCGGGATCACGCCAAATTTCTTTTCAATCAGCTTAAGTGTTTGGGCGGTATCAAACGAGCCCGCCACCACCAGCACCGCGTTATCGGGCTGATAATATTTGCGCCAAAAATCTTGCAAGCGTGGAATGCTGACGTTTTCTACGTCGGTACGTGCACCAATTGTGTCTTTACCGTAGTTATGCCACTGATACGCTGCCGACAGCACCCGCTGAATGAGCACGCGTGAAGGTGAATTTTCGTTTTTCTCCATTTCATTACGGACGACAGAAAACTCAGTTTTTAGATCGTCGCCAGAAATACGTGAATTCACCATTCGATCCGCTTCCATCGAGATCGCCCACTCCAAGGTCTCAGGCTTTGCCGCGAAAGTTTCGTAGTAATTGGTGCGGTCTAGCCAAGTGGTGCCATTAAACTGAACGCCACGCTGGCTCATTTCTTCCCACAATCTTGGATGCGCCTTACTGCCCTTGAACATCAAATGTTCTAACAAATGGGCCATGCCCGTTTCACCGTAGTTTTCGTGCTTTGAACCAACCCGATAAGTGATATTCACCGTGGTCACTGGCTTACTTGCATCTGGCACCAGTAATACTTTCAGACCGTTATCTAATTGATACTCTTGAATCCCTTCAACAGTACGAATCAACTTGATTCCTGCTACCGCTGCTTGCGCACTGGCTTGTGGCTTGGTTGCCGCAGGGCTGATTGTAGGGAAGAAGGCAAAAGTGAGAAGTAAGCTTAAAAGCGTAAGGCGAGGTGGCTTCATAATTTCCATCGATAATTAGCAATTTATGACGTGGATATAACTTACCCAATTATGTCCATATTTCAGCATAAAGAGAAAGCATTTCATGTGAGGACGTAATATTTTTAATTCAACTCGAGTCAGTATATTTAAGAGTTTGAAATAAAACTTGGCAATAAGTGCTCACGCTAAAGTTTTCTTGTGTTTTACTCTCGTAAAGCCTTGTTTTTCATAGCTTCGCGCTAGGAAAACTTAGGTTGAACTACTTAGTAAGGGGGCAATCACATAAAAATTAGCTGCCATGCTAACGATTAACTATGGGAGGTATATGAATCCGATCAGAACCCAATTAAGTATTGCCCTCGCCAGCGATCTCACACTGCTGTCGCAACTTTATCGCAGTGCCGTTGATCAATGTGCACATCGCCATGATTTAACCTTAGCCAGCGCTTGGCCTTTAGTGCAGATAGGCCTCAGCTAAGCAGGCATTCGCCATGGTGTGCTAGCCGAAATGGTGGGCATTGAAGCGGCTTCTTTAATCCGTGGCGTTGATCGCCTCGTGGCCGATCCATTAGTTTTACGTAGCGAAGACACACAAGATAGGCGTGCCAAAAATTAGTCGTAGTATTGAAGCATCACAAACCGATAGCGAAGCCGCTAAAGCCGCTTACGATTTAGTCTGCGTCTCGGTCGCTGGTGAAACCACCCGCGCCTTCACTGATATCTGCACTTGGCAAACAACTGCAAGTGGCTGGGCAATCAGTCAGCCTGTAGCAGCAGCGCTTAGGCTTAGATGAAAAACGATTAAAAGCAGGTAGGGGAACCACGCTGAATGTGGTGCGTTCACGCGGGCAACTCGCCCAATTGCAAGCCCCCCTACCGCCTTTAGAAGCCCAGCGCCGTATCGCCATGTACCGGCTTGCTGAGCTCACCGGCCATGTTCCTGAAGCCATAGAAAAAGTACTCCCCACCACCTACCAGCAGTCAGATTGCGGTATTTATAGCGCTAGCAGCCTGTCGGACTTAAGCGATCGTAGCGAGTGAAAGACCGGTTTGAGACAGATTTCGCGGGTTTTTGAGGCGAATCTGGCTATTCAACGAGAAAATGCGTGAAATACGGCCAAATCCGGCTTTTCCGTAGTAGATCAGTCTTAATGGGAGGAATAAGCTGCATCAGGACGATGCAGCTTTATATATCAAAGACTGGGTTTGCTATCAACAGCGAGCAAACCCAATATTGCTTAACTACGCAATGCAATCACTTCAATCTCAACCATCGCATCTTTAGGCAAACGCGCTACTTCTACACAACTACGTGCTGGGTAGCTGCCGGTGCTTTCAAAGAAGTGGCTATACGCTTCATTAACTTCGCCAAAATGATTTAGGTCTTTTACATACACCGTGGTCTTAATAATGTGAGATGCATTCAAGCCCGCTTCCGCAAGAATAGCCGCCACATTAGCCAAGCACTGCGTGGTTTGATCGCCTGCCGCAGCAGGCATCTCACCCGTTGCTGCATTGATAGGGAGCTGGCCAGAAGTAAATACGAGCTGGCCGATATCTTTAGCCTGAACGTAAGGGCCGATGGCGGCAGGTGCTTGGCTGGTATGTATATCTTTCATGATGTGTCCTTATTAATGAAGAGCGATCATCGCTATAAGCAACGCCCCCCCTTTTAGGGCACAAAGCTGTGAGCTGGCAATGCTGATGACGATAAATCAGTCGGTAAGCGCAATGATACCCGAGTCTGCTCGGCTTATGCTTTACACAACTTTACACAAAGCACACAAACGCTTTACCTCCGGTGGCTATTCTGTAGGTGTTGCAAGCCTATTCATTCCCAAGGAAGCCATTATGTTTAATGCACTGAAAACTAAATTCCAACATCGTCATCGCCGTGCCGCCATTATTGCCGTGCTCGGTCTTTCACTCGGCGGCCTAGCCTATGCCGCAGCCCCCGAACATTGCGGCGGCCCTGGGATGCGCCACGGTAATCCTGAGCAAATGCAAAAAATGATGCAAAGCCGCTTAGAAAAAATGCTGCAAGAGATCAATGCAACTGAAGCGCAAAAAAGCCAGCTAAAACCACTAGCCGAGCAAGCCTTTGCCGAAATGAAAATCCAACGTAAAGCCATGGGCAATGATCACGATGAGCTGCGTAAATTATTTAGCCAAAACACCGTTGATGCCGCACAGCTTGAAACCTTGCGCGCCGCTAAAATTAAGGTCATGGACGATTCATCGCGTAAACTAACCGCACTTGTGGCGGAAGCAAGCCGTATCCTCACGCCAGAGCAAAGGCTTAAGCTGGTTGAAAAAATGGAAAAACGCCGCGGCCATCGTGGTGATAAAAATCTAACTAAATAAAGAGCTTAGCGCATGAACAAATCACTTTTATTGATCGACGACGATCAACGCCTCACCGCCATGCTGGCCGAATACTTACGCCAGCAAGGGTTTAGTGTGGTGATTGCCGACGACGGTAAAAGTGGTTTGGCTGCCCTTGCCAGCCAGCATTTTTCGGCGCTAATTTTAGACTTAATGCTGCCAGACACCGATGGCTTAGATTTATGCCGGCAGATTCGCCAAACTCATCCGCTGCCCATACTGATGCTCACCGCCCGAGGCGATGTCACCGATAGAATCGTCGGCTTAGAGCTGGGCGCGGATGATTATTTGGCCAAGCCTTTTGATCCCAGAGAATTACTGGCAAGGCTGCGCGCTATCTTGCGCCGCCATAGCACACCCTCTGACGGCAGCTTACGTTTTAATGATATTGAGATAGACCCAGACGCCCGCAGCGTGCAGCTGGCTGGGCAAGATTGCAATATCACCAGCTATCAGTTTGATTTGCTGCTATGCCTCGCCCGTCAAGCTGGTAAGGTGATGAGCCGCGAGCAAATCATGGATCACGTTCGCGGTGAAGCGCTGGAAGCGTTTGATCGCAGTATCGATGTGCATATTTCCAAACTCCGCGCAGCGTTGGGTGATGATTCCAAATCGCCCAAACGCATCATCACCGTACGGGGTGTCGGCTATGTATTTGCTAAAAATGATGATTAAGCCTTAGAGCGCAATCCCCCAAACATAAAGCAAAACAAGGATGTATCGTGCGGCACAAGCTTTATTGGCAGATTTACCTTACAGTGGTCAGCAGCCTCGCTCTATTTGCCATCCTAGCAGGCTTGCTCTACCAATTGCATGACGATCCTCCCCCCAAACGTCTGCTCCACGGCACCGCCAACCTGCTAGCCACCGCACTACCACCAGCCAGCGCCCCTATTGCCGAGCAAGCCACGGCCTTTACCAAGCTAACGCAGGAATTTGATGTCCCTATCAGCTTTTATGCGGCCAATGGGCAATTAATTGCCAGCACAGGGGACACCTTAAACGAAACTGAGCGCCGTAAAACGCGCTTTATCCAGCTGCGCATGCCTGATCAGCGCCTGCTCACCCTATCCCCGCCTCGCCACCGCGAAAAAAACTTTGGCCTCTTAGGCAGTTTTGCCCTGCTGGCGCTGGCAGTCGCCATTGGCGCGCTGCCACTGACACGTAAACTCACCCGTCGGCTAGAAGCTTTGGCCAACCAACTGGATGCACTCGCAGAAGGCGATTTTTCCGCCCGCTTGCCCGTGCTTGGTAAAGATGAAGTTTCCAGACTATCCAGTCGTTTTAACCACGCGGCCGAGCAAATTGCCGAGCTACTGAATGCGCACAAAAACCTACTCGCCCACGCCTCACATGAATTACGCTCGCCACTGGCTCGTTTACAAATGGCAGCCACGCTATTAGGTGAGCACGCCCCAGCGCATTTACAAATTGAATTAAGCCAAAATATCAACGAGCTGAACGAACTAGTAGAAGAAATTCTGCTGATGAGCCGGCTAGATGCCAAGCCCTCCAGTCTACAAACCCAATCGATTGATTTACTCGAACTATGCCAAATTGAAGCCGCCCCTTACCAAGCAAACGTGGATGGCTCAAGCCTTTTTATTGATGCCGACCCACGGCTATTAAAACGACTGGTACGCAATCTATTAGAAAACGCCGCTCGCTATGGCCTTGCCCCAGTAAGTGTTCAGATCAGTCAAACGACAGAAAACGTTTATCTCTGTATTTGCGACCAAGGTCAAGGCATCGCAACAGCAGCCCAGCCCCATTTATTTGAACCCTTTTACCGCCCCCCTGGTACACCAGAAGGCAAAGGGGGCCATGGCCTAGGCTTAGCCTTGGTGAAACGCATCGCCGAGCATCACGGCGGCAGCGTTGAATATCAAGCCAGTCTAGGAGGAGGAAGCTGCTTTAAGGTAAATCTAAAAAAGTAATTGAGTAGGTGCAGAAAAGAGAAGGTGCTTCATCATGCCCACCACCTTAGCCTTCTAGCAGCCTGTCGGACTTAAGCGATCGTAGCGAGGGAAAGACCGGTTTGAGACAGATTTCGCGGGTTTTTGAGGCGAATAGCTGGCTATTCAACGAGAAAATGCG
>Ga0247722_10002096_pt1 | contig 10522 bp, 5 predicted proteins | sample MSEWelMarce3H_FC_FD_189094 | JGI IMG/M metagenome (GOLD analysis project Ga0247722, IMG submission 189094) | Subsurface sediment microbial communities from gas well in West Virginia, United States - MSEEL Well Study Marcellus 3H_FC | ecosystem: Environmental > Terrestrial > Deep subsurface >...
TTTTCAAAATTCGGGAAAAAAAATACTAAGCAAACAACTACAAAGTTTTTTCTGCACCCAAAGATACATTTTCATTCGATTCATAAAAGTAAAATGTATGAAAGGTAGCTTGAAATTCGATATGTTTAATCTACAAAGCTCATTTTATACAATTTGGATTGCTTTATTTACAGTTTTAAAAGTTTTGAATCTTAGTCAACTTTTCGTCAGCGATTTTGCGGGAGGGTTTGAAAGGACAATTACAAATGCAATATCATCAACAAAGCTCCAATTGGCACCAACTGTTTTGACCGTCTTAAGACCTGATATATACACCTCTCCACTTCTTACTGAAAAATATTTTTTTACCCAAAGGTCCTCAAAGAGCTTCATGGATCTAGAGTTTTGTGAAATGTCAGTTTTCTAGTCAATTTTCTATGATGTGAATAGTTGAACACGAGTGAACATATACATGTTTATAATTTTCAGTGATATTTGATTAGTGTATGCGCTTGAGAATCGGTTAACTATGAAATTGTTCTTAATCTCGCCTTGAAAAAAAAAGGGCATGAAGAATGTTTTACTATTGGAAAATTTATTTAATCTCGATTTTCGGCAAGTGAGACTAAATCAATTAGTCTCACCCACCAACTGACATTAGTCAACCTAGCATTTAATTCCTCCTATTTTTATTGGACCTTTGATTTATACAGATTTGTTTCCGTTCATCAACAGTGTGGGCTATTAAGTAACATCAATAACGAGTGTTCAAGGAAACTACTTGTAGCTTTTCATGTCATGTAGATCTTCAGTTGCTGCTGGATATGGAATACAAAATTACCCTTGTATCGACACTATGCTCCTGAACCCTTCTCGATCTTACGAATTTCAGCTCATGTATGGCATGTTATGTGTGGGACTGCCGCACCAATCTCAATCGCCGTACATAAAATATACTACATAAAGATATCATTATTGAAATTCGATTCGAACAAAGACAATTGATGCTAAGCTGCTTTATAGAATCGTAGACTCCCTACTGTATTTCATGCGAATCGGTAGATTTTCAATTTGATCAATTTAGTTTCAGCATTTGGTAGACCCATTGAGTGAACGACGGAAAGTTTTTGGTCATATTAGACCATCCACCATCCCTTGTGCCTAAACATGTATAGCAAAGACGAGTCCGAGCGCTTCCATGTCTTTACAGATGACATATAACGGAAAAATCAAAAGAATGAAAGAAAGAGAGAGGAAATAGAGAGAGAGAGAGAGAGCCGCCGACGAGTCACATCAAAGACGACGAGGAAGAATCAGAGAGGCAGAATAAAAAGAAATTGTAGAGTGGAAAACCAAAGCGTAAGCAGACATGTTCGAGAGCTACTGGCTAGGCTACACATCCAAGAAGTGGGCGCGAGCGCAGCACCCGGGTCAGCTTTATTGATCTAAGGCAGAACTGAGCGGCTCTAGCCCATTGCTAAAAAAAGATTCTACGAGGGCTTCGGCTCCACCCATTCCCGCTTCTAAGCTCCTCCTCTCACCCTTCCCGGTCCTCCCGCTTCTTACGATTTATCGTGAACGACTTTAAGGGTCGCAGGGGAAGTGAAGGAAAAGGGGAGAAAAGGATAGAATAGGAGTTGGATTTCAGTCGGAGGAGGTAACGGCGGTGTAGGAGCATTGCTAGAGCTAGTTCCTAGTGGTGAACAGTGGCATAGAGTGAGGGTGGAGAGTGGGAGAGAAGGGAATAAGGTCGGTTCACGACGCACATACACCACCAGTTGTGGCTTCACTTTCGTTCAATCAGGTTGCAGTTTGTGGGCAGCCCGATGCTCAACTGTTAACATCGTTCAGGTCGTCGGTAAACATGCTATAGCGTCGTCGCCAACAAAACGGGAAATAAACCCAAAACCGACAAACCGAGAAACCAATCCTGCGAAAGAAGAGTGAACTCGGTCCCTTGGCTCTTTCAGTGCAATCGACCCTCGACGTTAGCATAGAGAAGGGGAAAACAAAACAAAAGTGAATCAAAAGAATTGGTTTCTTTGTCCGTTTCGTTTGATGGGAATATCCTCGCTGCTACTTGCTTCAACTGTGCGCTAGTCGCTGCCTTGCGATTTAGGCTAATCGGGTTCCCAGTGGTGTTTCAAGTGTTGTTCGACAAACTCGTGTTCCCTGCTGTATATCCCTGTTAGTGGCAGCCATTCACCAGTCCCGGCTTGTTCCCGTACGCTCACGTACGCTATTCGGGTCCAACGGCCATCCGAACCCTAGAGACTGTCCCCGCCATTCCGTTGGATTGTATATTGAGTATATTAGCACGCTCGCGACGTATCGCCTGCGATTGCTGCCTCTGTCTGTGCTACACGTGCATGCCATTTGCTTCCGTTGCAAACCCGCAGTGGGTTTCTTGTCTGGCCTGTTTTCCATCTCGCTCCGCCATTCGCCTTCCGCCTCTAATCAAGCTTCCTTTGCGCAACGACGGCTCCAAAGAAAGGGAGAAAACTGGACTAAAGAAAAAACAAAACAAACGTCCGACGAAATAGTAAAACGTGAAAGAGAAAAGAGGAAAAAGCGGGTCAGCAGGCTTCAGTGTTTGTAGAGGAGCAACATCACGCGCCGACGTGAGCGAGTTACTGATTGAACCCCAGACGACAAAGTGTTGCTCTACCACCATGTCATCAGCAGAGCACAGCAGAGCGGTGAGTCAATTCTCTTTTTACTCCGCGCTCCGTGCTCAGTCGATACTTTTATTCCAGTCAGCCGACCAACGATCGACTCCCATCGATTCACTGGATCGTGATTTGGCGTGATTCACTTTGCCAAGGCGAACTTGCCCATAAAGAATTCCTTCTGTCCCGCCTCACCTACTGGCGTTTGACGATTTATTTGCGTCATTAAAAGCTCAGTTATGATTCCCATAGCGTTTTACAGTATTGTAGCCTAGTCGTGGAAAACTGTTACTCCCACACATTATAAAATGAAGTTTATTCTATTCGTTCAACATCAGAAAGTGTTCAGCGGCGTCGTTCTCTTGATTTCGATATATAGGCCTACTATCATAACTAATTATTCTACTTGGAATGTACTGTATTTCTGGCAGCAGTGTAATCAACGATAGAGAGTAAACACAGCAGATGCAATCGACCGGCTCGATCTATCTATCTCGGCGTTGCCCTCTGTGGAAGAAAATAGGTTAGAGGGTTTCCTGATTGAAAGTCAATTTAGGCGAGAGCTCCAGCCCGAGTCGGCTGCAACTTGGTGAATCTCGAATCGAAGACGGGACACAGCGGCGAGCACAGCGGCTGATTGGTTACGCCGCATTCGCGTGGCATTAGGCATCTAGTGCCTTAGATTTTGGCCATCCAACTTCGTCAAGACAACGCTGGAATAGACGTATAGGCCTGACGAGTGCGTCTGCCAAATGGGTCGATTGCAAAGAAGTAGCATGACTTAACAAGGCCGTCCGTTGAAAAGCTTATCCATCTAATTTGCGTTGATGCTATATGATAAAAAATAAATAAATACAAAAAATAAGAACACGGTCGTTGTTGATGATGTGGGATGTTCATGTTTGTCCTTAAACTTGATTCTCCCGTTTCAAAGATTTCCCTCTGAAGGGATCATATCGGTTTCTTCTTCTTTTTTCAGTACTTCTTGCATCAAACGTCTACTACTTTTCGCTGCTTTTTAGCATCCGCGCTACTCGGTGCTCAGTGCTAGTGACTCGTGTGGACTAGGCCACAAAATACATGTGGAAATGGCGGGAGGGGGTATAGAGACGATGGATTGAGATTCGAAGTAAGGAAATGTATAAACGAAGAAGAGAAACAACTATAGAGAAACAACAGTTGATTCGAAGAAAGAGAGTAATAAAAACTTCTACAGCTGGCAGCTACAGCCTCTTGCAATAAAATGAAGAAGGCTCCACAGTCTAAACATATAAATATTCTAACTGATCAGTCCAAGGGTCCTACAAATAGCTTATAGCTGTATACACTTAGACTTGAGAGTTTGATGTCTGGAGTCGAAGTGACCGTGACGCTGCGCGATGTCTCTTTGCCGTTTGGTCCTTTCATATTTAATTTTTCTTCCATCCTCTTCCGTCAATTCTTCATTGCTGACCCAAAGTATAATAGCCGACCACTCTTGTCCAGCACGTTTGTTTTAAGACACATATTAGTTGATGGAGCAGTCAATTTCATGCAACTCCTACAACCGTGCAGTGATATGTGCCACTGTGTGTACGTTTCTGCATCTCTGGCTGTTGGAGTGTGTGTGTGTGTGTGTATGTGCATGTGTTCTGCACTTGCCGTTGGCATCCTGTATACTCTGCTTTTCATCTACGCCCTTATTCTCTCTCTTCATACTTCGTCTGCAATCATATTCAGCTCGACTACCAGTCGTTTTATCTCTCTCTCTCTCTCTCTCGTTCTCTTTCTCCTTTCCTCCCTATTAATCAATAAGTTGGACTATTGATTTCGCAAACCTACCGGAAAGAGGATAGACAGAGACACAGGGAGAAAGACAGAGTGGAGGCAGAGAGACAGAGAGCGTGAGACCCCAACGCCGTTGACATTCTCCGGTGTAGCCTCTGCATGCATAAATCCTCTTCCGAACGTCAGATTAACTCGTCGATCGGATTTCGAACCCACTGCAACCTGAAAAACAACCAGCATAATATGGCATATTATATGTATTGTATGGTCTACTATCACTTGTATCTACACAAGAGAGATACCATAAACACAGAGGAGACTAGACTACCGAGACGTACATGTCGATCGAATCCGTTTATTGCATTTGGCTAGGCTCTTGGCATTTGGGAATAAAAGGAAAACGTAAAAATTACATACTCAATCAGACAATCAATCCGCTATGGTCAAGAAAACAAAGAAATGTAGCGATTGCGGTCGTATCTAATTGATTCGATAGTCCATAGTCGGGAACTCCAATATTACAGATAAGTTTGAATCTTTTGATTTTACCAATCTAACGTCTGCGTGATGGTCGGGAACTATATTGCGTCATTCGTCTTATTCTATAGACACTTAGTCATCTTCTTGATGACTTAAGTTTTCGCCGATGAGAGGAGTTGCCTGTGCATCGATCCGCTTCAATTGCTTTAATTAATTACAAGTAAAATATTTACATCAGAAACATTTTTTTAACGGGGCGATCTGTAGACGCGGCAGCTGTGTCGGCTAGTCGGTGAAGTCCAGACTAAATAACCTAATAAATACGGCTAGCTATACGTGAATGAGCAAGGGAGAGCAGTGAAGAGAGTGTTTCAACTCAGCCGGAGCCTGGGTTACTCCTGCTAGGCTCCTGTACTAAGTACCCCGTGATCGGCCCAGCCTCGACTTAATAACCCGGCCACTTTCTCAGATCATTACTTCCATCAAATTATGCTACGGACCTACGGTATCTACTTTGTGGCTTTTGTGCGTCATCCGTTCTGCCTATCTATTACCGAATCACGGTTTTCAAAGTAGGCTATACTCGATATTTCATTTTTACCACAAAAGAGGAAATGATCTTAACTTTGAGGCTGTCTTACTTTCTTGCTGGCTCAGTGTCAGTAGGCAACAACTTAATCGCGGCTATCTCCTCATTTCCTTCCGTCTAGTCTAGATCTTAAGATCTTATGGTTCGCATTTTCTTTTCTATCTTTAAAGTTCGCGAGAAAAATGGCGCAGCGTGCTCGAATCATTATCGAGCTACTTTAGACTCATTTCATTGGCATAATAATAAGACCTATCACTGCATTCATAAACCCATGGCTGCTGTTATTCACCTTATAGTCCAACGTATTCATCAGGTGTGTGGTAGTCGGTAACAAAAATATTTAGAAATAAATAAACCGATTTCGAGATGCAGGCGGATGTAGGTGACCAAATTTTATACTTCGCGCGAGAAACAAATTACTAGATTTTAATTTTTCCTACATAATAATACGAAGTTTTATGATTTTATGGCTGAACTAATCATGAGCTTAATTTACATGTGTATGGTTTTGTGGTAAAGCGGAGGTTTCAAGCGCACCACCACCCATCCGCCCAATTACAACTTACCCACCCCTTTCACACGGAATGACAATGCTGTATTTTTGGTTTAGCATTATTATTATTCGCCAATTAACTTATAAGACACCCGAAACTTTCAATATAAGCATGAAGTAGCCAAAGAAAGAGTAGAAAAATTGTTTATTAACTAATCGCAGTCCTCTACATATAACTTGTCCTTCTTGATTACGAAGCCACAAGCTGACGTAAATGCCAGCAAGATAGACGTAACAGCACATAGGCTAATAATATAAATTTGTCTATGGATAATTATTCCTATGAACGTGTCGATGAGTGTTCTTCTACAGCTCTATTTGGTTGGAGCATTGCTTGCTCGTAAATAGACCTATCAACTACTACATAGCATTTTGAACGGATCTCTTTATTGAAGTGGAAAATATCCCCAAAAATAAAACAATACATGGTATCCCTGTACTGAAGGAGGGCGAGAGAGAATAAGTAGGCCCTAGATGAGATGAGTGGAGTGAAATTTTAACTGATAATATAGGGGAGAAAATGCTATAAAATATACGAAGAAATAGAACAGGAGTAGCGCTTCATGAGGCACGAGGAAAAGGCATGCTCAAGATGCTAATATTCGCACGAAATCATGTTGTAAAGAGAATCCTGCAGCTCGATTTATTTGAACCGATACATTGGGACGGATTAAAGTTTTTTTAAGAAAAATACAGAAAGATCGAACAGGGAAAACCTGTAAAAGCTTAAAGAGTGGCGTTGGTAGCACAGAAGTCTGGGAGTTCAAAGGGCGGGTGAAAGAGCTGGAAAAGGTCTGCTTTCTCGACAATTTTGAAATGTCTGAAGGTTTGCAAACTTCTCTGTTTGGTATTTTTTTTTCAGATGAAAACATATTTTTGCCTCCGAGGAAATTATGGTGGGAAAAATGCAACGTTTCTAAATAGCGCCTACACGTATGTATCCATATACAGTGGGCTTCGTTTTCACCACGGGAGTCTTATTGATCGCCATCGACAGAACCTGGTTTTCCTTCGCGACTGGCAAAAATAAATGCGAGGGTCCCGGGGTTCGGCAGCAGAAAGAACAGCTGCACCTTCTCCGCAGTATACTTATAATGTCGGCTATATTTCTTAAAAAAGCTTCATATACAACGACGTGTATACATGAACATGTACCCATCCGCGCGCGAAGAATTCGCAGACAGAGGCAGTCGACACAGGCACACATGCAGTAGCTTATGTACAGGACTACAAGGCAGGCATGATGGCAGGCCACACTGAAAAAACGCACATGCAGTCATGCGGCAGCTAACAAAACAATGCATACGAGTATCAATTAAATGAAAGGGAATATAGCCTGGGTGAGCAACAGAAACACACGGTTATTACTGTAAAGACTACAAGTACGGATCTTTCATTAATTATAAGAAACACTGTAAAGGTAGTTGCGGGGAGTTGACAAACGAATCAGTTACCGAAATTATTGCTCCCTTATTTAAGTCACAGATTCAGATATCTGTAAATGGATTGCACTATATAATAATCTGAATATATAATCTGAATTTTCGACTAAACAATTATTTCATCAAAATATTTCTATTACAAACACAAATCGGTTAAATGCCAACACATATGGGATCGGTAAAATCTCTACGCAAATTCGCGAGAATTTCCGATTAGGCTCAAGTCGTCAGCAATTCGTCAAAATTTTAAAAGCTAATTGATAACGAGTAACGAAACGTATGGGAGGTTTACAAAAGATTTTGTCCATATGGCAACAGAAGCTTAATCAACAGCAACACATATGTTATTCTGCAACCTCATTGTACGTGTGTGCAGTACGAATCGTACGTGATGACTAGAACTAGTTCAGATCGTTAAGCAAAAAATAAAACAAACAAACAAGAGAAGTAGAATTTGAAGTTTCAATACTACTCGCGCGAGTCTTTGCTGAAGACAAACAATTCAAAGACAAACATCGATTCCTTTATTAAAGTAGGCGTTCGTCTTAAGAGTAAACCTATACAGCATAATAATAGGTTACATCGGTGTTTTTACGTGTGAATTTTTTAAATAAATAGCAGAAAAATGAAGTCAACGATGCGTGGACAACCGGGATGATCAAGCCTATAACTCTATCTAAGGTTATTATTTAGTATATTAACTAAATTTAAATAATAGTTAATATCATCGAAAAATGTTACGTTATTTTTCTAATCTATCTCTAAATTATCGTGGAATCAGAAAATCGAACCTGCATTGTTATATCCTTAATCTTAATCCATTAATCAGCATTTGAGGATACACCATGTTTAGGCCGGTTACAATACTGTTCCCGTCCCTTTTACTTATACAATGTAGATGCACAGTAGGTAATTATTCATAAACGTAACACAGGCTGTATTTATATGTAATGTTGCTTTCAGAATGGAAGCCTGTATTGCTTGTATATTACTTTGGTTAACATCCTTTAAGCAAATACCAGAATTCTTCAGGCGAACGCATAGATATAACGGCTTGGTTTTGATCCGGTTCAAAATCGCAAGAATATATGATACCACGATCGATCGACAAGGCACTAAACCACACACTATCCACTAAGACGTATGAGCTATAGAGGAAAAAGAACCATAAAGTGTCTTATTATGGGTGAAATAAGCAACGAATACTGCGAGTCAGTGACCCACATCACAGGGTAGGCTGCAGCAGTGCAACCTCTGCATAACATAGGCTAGGGCCTAAAGATGGCATGAATCTCTATCGCGGACGTGACCTGAATAAACCAATGAGCACCGTCTCGGTTCCTGTGACGGGAATCGGAGAGATGCAGAAAGGCTACCAAATTTTCTGACGCTGGACGTGTGGGAGATGTAATAAGTCTCGTCTTCAAGTGATCGATTTGGATTTTCTATTTAAAAGTAAATTGAACCTTATTTGCTGTGTCGACATTATCCACCCAAGCTATTTGAAACATCAGTCGACATTTTTGCTTTTCAGAAATTAAGGAGTAATAGAGGAACACCCAGCAATTAGCCAATTACCATGATGTGTTAGGGAAAAAATTAAAGTAAATTTATGGAACAATGGAAGGTTAGAAAATGTTAACTATTTAAAAATGGGGCCAAACTGTCACTAAAAAATAAAAACAAATCTATAGGGTGAGATGGGTGGTATGGTTTGTAGGACAGTGGTGGGTGTAATACCGCACCGCCGTGCATCACTGCGACCTTGAGAGGGGGGACGCAGTGCAATCGTATCGCATATTAATTATCTGCATTGACGCAATCTTGTCCTTTGCTATTATAAGAACAGTTGCATAAAACGAATATTATTTTTTTTACAAACGACAACCCACGAACATGAATTCAAAGGAAAAAAAACACAAAGTTTTTTTTTATTTGAATTATCAATTTCATTGTTATGAATTTACCGAAATTTACATCATCATTATGTTTCAATTGTTCATAAATCATAACGAGTATTCCCACAAAAACAAAGGACAGTTGCGCAATTTAAGTTACTATAAAAAAAAAATATTTACGTATTGGTTTTTTTCGTTGTATGGTATTATTTTTGTCGAATTTTTCGCTTTTTCTACCAATTCTTCGTATAGGTTGTTTCTAATTTAGCATATATTCTTGAACTCCTCTAAATCTTCGTTTTCTAAACGCTGATGAAGATGGAATATGACTGAGTTTCCGAAAGATTGCGACAGCTACATTGTTAATCTGACACTATAAACTTAATTCCGTCAGTCAGTGATAAGGTTTCTCGGCGTTGGGTGATAAACGATGTGGAGTAAAACAACATAGGACCCCATGCCTTAATTAATTAATCTAAATCAAATGATTGTGTCTTTACAGATCACGACCCTTGTTTCGGCGCCCGATCGACCGTTGAAAGCTGAACGTTCACGTCGAGCCCTCGGCCGAGTTGGTAGAGCTGTTCAAGCAGCTGTCGAGCGGTTTGTTTTGGTCGGCGAAACAATTGCCGACGACAACAGTGAAATCAAGTTGGATATGTACGAGGCCTGCAGGGAAGCCCGCCAAGCTGGTATGTTTAAACTTTAAAATTCATTTGTAGAACTATTATTCTATAACAGAAATGGCAATTACTGCACTTATAATTCCTAACTTGCGCTTAGTACGTTTTTAATGAAAGAACTGAAGGGAAGAACCCAAGGGAGAACCGGAACAAATATTTCTCATTATGAATAACTTGTACCGCAATCTAATGCTGACGTAACGACAACCAAAATGGAAAGCGCTGGTTGCACATAATGTGAATGTCAAGCAGAGTCAATATTTTTTTTTCCCGTAACAACAAACAGTTGCATTTTATAATGTAACCAAATCCGATTTCATTAGGATATGATTTTTGTGCTGACGTTTTTGTTATTCTAAAATTTCTGGTTGTTCAGTGATGTTCAATATTAGCAGAGCAAGCTCAATAGCTCATGAATTCTGAATATAATACCACCATACAGCCATTTTATGTATTTTGCTC
>Ga0247722_10002097_pt1 | contig 10511 bp, 5 predicted proteins | sample MSEWelMarce3H_FC_FD_189094 | JGI IMG/M metagenome (GOLD analysis project Ga0247722, IMG submission 189094) | Subsurface sediment microbial communities from gas well in West Virginia, United States - MSEEL Well Study Marcellus 3H_FC | ecosystem: Environmental > Terrestrial > Deep subsurface >...
TAAAATTATAAATATGCTTGAAAAGTAGTTATTTTTTTTTTACTATCCTAATTTTTAGTAAAAAAAACTGGAAAAAGCATAAAGTTTTCAACACGAAAACGTTTTCGCAACAAAATTATTTTGTTTTATTTTTTTTATTCGGAATATATCTATAAATTTATCCCTAGAAGTGAATATATAAGCAACAAAAATCAATTTTAATTTAAATTATTTGTATGAAAACACTGCAAAGAAAGTTATTACTTTTCATGCTTATCCTGCCGATAAGTATTTTTGCGCAAAGCACTCTAAATGGAGTTGTTATTGATGGTTCGTCTAAGCAACCATTACCTGGCGTAAACGTAACAGTAGAGGGTACAACTACTGGAACGACCACCGATTTTGATGGTAATTTTACACTATCAAAACTTAAAAAAGGAGACAAACTTTTGTTTACTTTTTTAGGCTATCAAAAAGAGACTCTTGTTTACAACAACCAAAAAGAAATTAAGGTTTCGATGCAAGAAGATTCGCAACAATTAAAAGATGTTGTGGTTATTGGATACGGTAATGTAAAGAAAAAAGACGCAACAGGCTCTGTAACAACCGTTTCTACTAAAGAATTTAACAAAGGTAGTGTAGTAACTGCTGAAAATTTATTAAGTGGAAAAGTAGCTGGGGTTACTATTAATACAGGAGGTGGAGCTCCAGGTTCTGGTTCGGAAATTAGAATTCGTGGAGGTGCTTCATTGAATGCTTCAAACGATCCATTAATTGTAATTGATGGGTTACCAATTTCTAATGCTGGAAACACAGGTTCAACTTCCGTTTTAGCTTCAATTAACCCGAATGATATTGAGTCTTTTACCATTTTAAAAGATGCTTCGGCAACTGCCATTTATGGTTCAAGAGCTTCGAATGGGGTGATTATCATTACCACTAAAAAAGGAGGAAAAAAATTAGCTGTTGATTATAATTTCCAATACGGTTCTGGAAGAAAATTCAATGATATTGATGTTTTCTCTGCAAACGATTTCAGAAATTTAGTAAATACAATAGGTACACCTGCTCAAAAAGCGAAATTGGGAACTGCCAACACCAACTGGCAAGACGAAATTTATAGAAGAACGGATTTTGTGGACAACAACCTTTCTCTTAAAGGAAATTTATTTAATACGATTCCAACTCGTGTTTCTTTTGGTAACACCTATCAAGAAGGATTGCGTTTAACAAATACTTTCAATAGAAATTCACTTTCAGTGAGTATGAATCCATCTTTCTTGAAAGATCATTTGAAATTTAATGTAAATGCGAATTATTCAAACCAAAGAAATCGATTTGCAGATGGTGTTGAAGGAGCAGCAATTCGTTTTGATCCTACACAACCGGTTTATGATGCTTCGAACCCAAGTGGTTTTTTTGAATATATTAGTGGTTATTCTAGTGGTGATGCAGTTTATGCCAACCCATCAATTGCGAACCCAGTGGCACAATTATTACAAACGTATGACAAAGGTGTAAACAACAGAATCTATGGAAATTTCCAAGTGGATTATAAATTTCATTTTTTACCAGAAATGAGAGCTGTTATTAATCTAGGATATGATAAAAGTGAAGGTAAAAGAGAAATTATGCGTTCTAGTTTAGCTCGTTCTGGATTTTTAAATAACAATATATCATTTGGTACTGATTTTAATGAATCAAATACAAGAATAAACAACTCATTAGATACGTATTTGGTATATAACAAAAAATTTGGCTCAATTGATTTTGAAGGAACTGGAGGATATTCATACCAAAAATTTGAAAACAGTGGATTAACAGGCTTTAATGCTACAAACCCTGCTTCGGTTCAACTACCATTTATTGAATCTGATATTGTATTAATTGGCTTCTTTGCTAGAACTAATTTCAATATTAAAGACAAATATTTATTCACCTTTACCTATAGAAGAGATGGTACTTCTCGTTTTGGAGAAGACAACCGTTGGGGCGATTTCCCGGCAGCGGCATTTGCATGGAAAGTAGGAGAAGATTTATTCAAAAATTCTAAATTGGTTTCTGATTTAAAATTGAGATTAGGTTGGGGTATAACTGGACAACAAGAAATTTCAAGAGCTACTTTTTATCGTCAATTATATGATATAGGAAACGCAAATTCGCAATATACATTCGGAAATTCGCCAATTAATATAGGAGTTCCAACTGCTTATGGTCCAATTAAATGGGAAGAAACAGCAACTTATAACGCAGGAATTGATTTTGGAATAAAAGACAATCGATTGAATGGTAGCATTGACGTTTTCTATAAAAAATCAAATGATTTATTTCAAGATACATCATTACCTGATGGAGGTAACTTTTCCAATCAAGGTCCTCAAAATATTGGCGACATGAGTACTAAAGGTATCGAATTTGCAATTAATTATAAAGTAATTAAATCCGATAACTTAAATTGGGATGTAAATTTCAATGCAACGAAATACGAAAGAAGAATTGATAAAGTTTCGTTAGGGCAGCCTCTACTTGTTGGAACAGTAGGAGTTGGAACAGGTGGTACTTCTCAAATCCACACTGAAGGATTTACTCCATTTTCATACTTTGTTTACAAACAATTATATAACGCAAATGGGGCTCCTATTGAAGGTGCTTTTGCAGACTTAAACGGCGATGGAGTAATCACAGGTTTGGATCGTTACATCTATAAAAATGCAGATCCAGATGTGTTGTTAGGTTTCACTTCAAATCTAAATTACAAAAACTTTGATTTTTCTTTTAATTTAAGAGCAAGCGTTGGAAATAGAATTTTAAATACAATTAAATCAACGGGTTCTTATTATTCGCAAATCGAAAATAATAATTTACAAAACGTATCAACTAATGTATTAAATACCAATTTCCAATTTCAAAATGGTGAAAATATATTATCAGATATGTTTATTGAAAATGGTTCTTTCTTAAGAATGGACTATGCTACTTTAGGATATACCTTCCCGAAATGGTTAGAAGGAAAAGCGTCATTACGTTTATTTACAGGTGTTCAAAACCCATTTATCATTACCAAATATTCTGGTCTTGATCCTGAAATTAATAATAATGGAAATGACACAACTATTTATCCAAGACAACGTCAAATTTTGTTTGGTGCAAATGTTAAATTCTAAAAATAAAAAGTATTATGAAAAAAATTAAATATAACTTATTTATGCTTCTTGGCTTAGGATTAGCGCTTCAGTCATGTGTAAATGATTTAGATGTTGTGCCAGAAGGAGCAACACAACTCTCATTAGAACAATTTTATGCACAACCAGGTGCCTACAAACAAGCACTTGCTGGTGTTTATGGTAATTTATCATTAACTGGAACAGGTGGTGCTGAATCTTCAAGTATTGGAGGAGTAGATGCAGGAACAAGTCAATACGGTCGTGTGTTGTGGTACATGCAAAATTTATCAACCGATGAAGTAATTTGGAGTTATGAAAATGACCCTGGAACGCGCGAAATTCAAAGAAATATTTGGAATGCTAACAACCCTATTATCAGAGGAATGTTCAGTAGAGCAACTTTCCAAGTGGCTTTAGTTAATGAATTTTTAAGACAAACGTCATCTGATAAATTAAGTTCAAGAGGAGTTACTGATGCACAAACCCTTGCGGATATTGAATTGTATAGAAAAGAAGCAAGAGTATTAAGAGCTTTAGCCTATTATCATTTAATGGATTTGTTTGGAAAAGCACCTTTTGTAACTGAAAATGATCCTATTAATACAGTAGGACCAGAATATAACAGACAACAATTGTTTACTTTTATTGAAACAGAAATCAACGCAGTTTTACCTGATTTGAAAGCACCAAAAGCTAATGAATATGGTAGATTGGATCAAGCTGTTGCCAACATGATTTTAGCAAAAATGTATTTGAATGCTGAAGTATATATTGGTGTAAATAAATACCAAGATTGTATGACAAAATGTACAGCAATTATGACTGGTGGTTATGCTTTAAATACAAATTATTTAAACAATTTTAAAGGCGATAATCACACTTCAAACGAAATGATTTTCACGCTTCAATCAAACGGAGATGTTACCCAAAACTATGGTCCAACAACAGTTATTATTAACGGTCAAGTGGGTTCATTAGAAGGTAATGGTTCACAGTTTGGTGTTGGCGGCTGGGGCGGTGCTTTACGCTTAAGAAAACAATTTGTTCAAAAATTTGAAGGTGGAGCATTCAATACCGATGCAAGAAAAACGATTATTTCTGCCAATAGAAGTATTGATATTAATGATATTTCAAACAAAGACCAAGGATATGTTTTAGGAAAATTCTCTAATATTTCTTCAACAGGAGCGATTGGATCAAGTACTACATTTGTAGAAACTGATTTCCCATTATTTCGATATGCTGATGTGTTATTAATGATGGTAGAAGCTCAAGTTAGAAAAGACGGTACAGCAAATGCTACTTCATTAGGTTATATCAATAGCTTAAGAGAAAGAGCAAATGGTGGTTCAACAGCTGCAAATATTTCAATTGCGGATTTAACTTTAGATTTTATCATTGACGAGCGTTCTCGAGAATTACATTGGGAAGGACATAGAAGACAAGATTTAATTCGTTTTGGAAAATATACAGGCGGAAGCTACAACTGGGCTTGGAAAGGAAACGGAATCAATGGTGTGCCATTAAGTTCGAACTTAAAAGTATTCCCTATTCCTCAAGCTGCATTAGCATCAAATCCTAATTTGACTCAAAATACTGGATATTAATATTATTATAAGATGAAAAAAATAACAATTTTTATACAATCAATATGTGCTTTATTCTTTTTAAGCGCATGTGAAGACGAATTTGAAGGTTTCCGAGTAAATGAAACCACTCCTGTTGTATTGTCACCTTTGACAATAACGGATATTGAATTGGATAATGTAAATGGCGGAAATCCTGCTGCAACTTTCAATTGGACTAAAGCAAATTACGGACAACAAACCGCTATTAACTATGCTTTACAATTTTCTGCAACTGCTAATTTTGCTAGTCCAGCTACTGTTGGAACTGTGAATAGCAATAATGCATTAACTTTGTCTGTGGGAGAAATGAATGCTGCGGCTGGAACTATTGGTTTACCACCATTTTCATGGAACACGGTTTATGCTAGAATCGTTTCATCAATTGGCACTCAAGCGGGTTTACCTGTAAATTCAAATGTAATTACTTTTAGAGTGAAACCTTATTTTAATTATGCTTTTAAAGATTATTTTTTAGTAGGCGATGCAACTCAACCAGGTTGGAACAACAATAACAACAACCCTCCATTATTTAGAGATAGTGCAAACTCTAGTCTTTATAATTATGTAGGTTATTTTGGTGCTGGTCAATTTAAAGTATTAGAAGTTAAAGGTTTATGGCAACCACAATGGGGAACAAACAACGGTACTGCAATCGCTGTGAACCCAGGTGGTGGAAGTGATCCAGGAACTTTCCCAACTAATAATAACGCTATTGCTGCAGCTGGGTATTATAAATTCACCATTAACTACGGAAACAATACCTTTACATTTGCACCTTATCTTGGAGCAGCAAGTGCACCAACTTATACGTCTATGTCAATTCAAGGAACTTCTAGTGCTACCACTTCAATGACGCAATCAACACATGATAGTCATATTTGGTTCTTAAATAGCGTACATTTAACTCCAGGAAATTTAAAATTTGTAAATAATACAAATGCTGCTTGGGGAGGAACGAATTCATTTTCAGGAACAGCTACTTTGAATGGTGGAAATATTCCAGTAGTAGTTGAAGATGATTATGATGTTTGGTACAATGATTTAACAGGTCATTACATCATGATTCCATTAAATTTATAATCTTAAATAACTCATTAAAATGAAATTATACATAAAAAAAATAAGTAGCCTTTTATTGCTAACATTATTTTTCGTCTTGAATGCTTGTGAAGACGAAGAAAGTTTAGTAATGACAACGCCAAGCCCAGTTTTTGTTTTACAAGAACCTGCAATAAATTCCGTTTATTTGAATTTTGCTTTATCTCAAAATCCAGCATTGACGGTAACTTGGAATGATGAAGTAACAAATAGCACAAATTATACTGTTGAAATGTCTTTAACAGAGGCTTTCACAACAGCAATTCCATTAGGAACAACAGCTTCTAAACAATTTACAATTTCGGTTGCAAATTTGAATGCTGCTATTATTAGTGCTGGAGCTACAAATTTTAAAGACATTACCATTTATGTTAGAATTAAAGCGGGAAGTACCGTTAGTAATTCTGTTATCTATTTTGTAACAACTTATCCAACAAACCCTCCAGTTATCACTAGCCCTGCAGCTAATGCAAGTTTCGTGTTGTCAATTGGTTCAACTACTGCTGTAGTGCTTACAACAGATTGGACTGATACTGTTTTAGGTTCGGATTTAGGTCTAACAATAAATTATGCGGTGGAAGCAGCTTTGGCTGGAACTAATTTTGCTAGTCCTGTAGCTTTAGGAACCGTAACAAATTTAGAAACTTTAGCAACTACTCACGGTGATTTAAACGCTGTTGCATTAGGTTTAGGAATGACTCCAGGCGTTGCAGGAAATGTTGATTTAAGAATTAAAGCAACAAACACGAATCAAGGCGGCGCTATTTTAACTAGAACTTCGCTTCCAGTTACGATTTCGATTACACCATATAGTGTTTCGTTTCCAAATTTATTCTTTGTAGGTGATGCAACAACTCCAGGATGGAATAATAACAACAATAATACACCTGTTTTTAGAGATCAAAATGTTCCAAATAAATATACATTTACAGGTTATTTTGGTGCTGGTGCTTTCAAATTACTAGAAGTTAAAGGACAATGGCAACCACAATGGGGAACGAATAGTGCTGGTACTTTAGCAGTTAATCCAGGAGGTGGAAGTGATCCAGGAACATTTAATGTGGGAACTGCAGGATATTACACTTACACGTTCACAACAGTAGGACAAGGTGGTAGTTATACAGTAGCTCCTTTCGATGCTTCATCTAGCACAACTTACACTACGATGGGTATTATTGGTGCTGCAACTGCAAACGGTTGGGGAAGTGATACTTTCATGACACAAGATCCAAATAATCCTCATTTATGGTTCATAAATGGTGTAACTTTAACTGCGGGTCAATTCAAATTTAGAGCAAATAGCGATTGGGGATCTAACTGGGGTGATAATGGAAGTACTCAAAATTATGGTACTGCTTTATTCAATGCTCCAAATAATATTTCAATTGCAACTGCAGGAACTTATTCAATTTGGTTTAATGATTTAGATAGAAGCTACATCATTATCGCACAATAAATAATCTAAAAAGGTTGTTCTTATAAACACAGAATTTTACTGTTTATTTTCATTAATTTACAGAACTATTTCACTGTTTTTTTGAACAACCTTTTTTAAAAATATAAAATAATGAAAAAAATACTACTTATAGCCTTATTCTTATATGCGTTTGATGGATTAGCTCAAATTTCTTGGCAAAGTGGAACAAATCCTGAGCAAACAAATGCTGCTACTATTTTATTTAATAAAACAGGAACTGGTCTTGCCACTTACACAGGTGTAATTTATGCTCATATTGGAGTAACTTTAAATGGAGCAGCTTGGCAAAATGTGATTGGCCCTTGGGGAAATAATTCCATTCAGCCTGCTTTGACGCTTGTTTCGGGTACTACTTATAAATTAGATTTAACACCAACCATTCAAAATTATTTTGGTGTAAGTTCGGGTGCTATTAGTAAAATTAATGTAGTGTTTAGAAATTCCGCTGGAAATGCACAAACAACTAATTTAGAACTAAATGTTGGTGCGTTTCAAGCCAATTTAACCAATCCATTACAAAATTCTACTACTTTACTCGCAAGTGGACAATCTTTATCCATTACGGCAAACAACACCAATGGAAATGCAAATTATACCTTAAAAAGCAATGGTTCGACTATAAATACTGCTTCTGGTATTTCAACTTATAGTTATACACATAACAATTTAACGGAAAATCAATTTTATACTTTAGAAATTACACAAAATGGTTTAATTTTTACTAGAAATTTCGCTGTAATTATCACACCAACAACTACTGCTGAAGCGTTGCCAAACGGTTTAGATATTGGAATAAATTATAACATTTCAGACGCTACAAAAGCAACTTTAGTACTAGAAGCTCCCGGAAAAGATTATGTTTATGTAGCTGGAACCTTCAATAATTGGCAACCAAATTCAAGTTATGCCATGAAAAAAGATCCTTCAACCGGAAAGTTTTGGATTGAATTATCAGGTTTAACCGCCGGAACAAATTATTCGTATCAATATTGGGTTGCAGATGCATCGCCTCTTGCAAATTCACCTGCTTTCGTGAAAGCGGCAGACCCGTGTTCTACTTTAGTTTTGTCTCCTTTTGATGATTCTTACATTCCTGCTTCAACTTTTCCAAATTTACCAACTTATCCGAATGGTCAAGAACGAGAAGTTACCCTTTTGAAAACGGGTCAAACGCCATACAACTGGCAAGTAACTAATTTCGTTAAACCGAATAAAGATAAATTAGTAATTTATGAACTTTTAGTGCGGGATTTTGATGCGAATCGGAACTATCAAAACATAATAAATCGCATTCAATATTTTAAAGATTTAGGTATTAATGCCATTCAATTAATGCCAATTATGGAATTTGAAGGCAATGAAAGTTGGGGCTATAACACCGCTTTTCACATGGCATTGGATAAATTTTATGGAACACCTGAAAAATTCAAAGAACTTGTTGATATATGTCACCAAAACGGAATTGCAATAATTCTAGACATCGCTTTCAATCATGCTTTCGGAAGAAATCCAATGGTTAGAATGTGGATGAACGATTCTGATAACGATGGTTGGGGAAGTCCAAGTACCGAAAATCCTTATTTCAATACTACTGCTTTGCATAGTTATAGTGTGGGTGAAGATTTTAATCACAGCTCTTCATTTACAAGAAATTATGTAAAACGAACCATAAAACATTGGATTAATGAATATAAAATAGATGGGTTCAGATGGGATTTAACTAAAGGATTCACACAAAACTGCCCCGCAAATGTGGCTGGTGGTCAAGATAATTGCACCAATAATACGCAACAAGATCGTGTGGATGTACTAAAAGAATACGCCGATTATTCATGGAGTTTAGACGATAATCATTATGTAATATTTGAGCATTTAGGAAACGACGCTGAAGAACAACAATGGGCTAATCATCGAATTTTCGAAGGTAAAGGAATCATGATGTGGGGCGAAATGTTCACACAATATAAAGAATTGGCTATGGGATATTCGGGTCAAAATATTTCAAGAATGTCTCATTTTAATAGAGGTTTCAATGGCAAAAGACTTATTGGCTATCCAGAAAGTCATGACAAAGACCGTGTAATGTATGAAGCTATTACGTATGGAAGTAATGCGGGAGCAACACCAGTTCGAAATAATCTAATCAACGCATTAAATAGAATGGCAACAATTGGTGCCACAAGTATCTTAATTCCTGGACCAAAAATGATTTGGCATTTTGCAGAGTTAGGCAGCAACCAATCGATTTATTCCTGTGCAAATGGAACGGTGAATGACGAATCAAACACCATTCCAGGAAATTGCAAACTAGATACCAAACAACAAGTGCAATGGACCGAAAACTGGTTAGGAAACGCTACAAGAATGGCCATTTTTAATGATTTCGCAAAACTAATTCGACTTAAAACTTTAGAACCTGTTTTTTCTGCTGACCACACGATAAGTCCTGACAGCAATAACAACCTAAAACAACGGATTTATATTTACAACGATAATTTACCAGCAAATCAATTAAAAAACGTAGTGGTTTTAGCTAATTTTTCAACGGATAATACTACTATTAATCCAAGTTTTCCAACCGTTGGGTATTCATATCCAATGACTTGGTATGATTTAATGGATAATAATAATCCCGTACCTATAAGTAGTGCAACGGCATTAATGACTTTGAATGCTGGAAAATTCAGAGTATTCGGGAACCAACCTACAACCGTATTGAATTCATCAACTTTTGAGGTACTTCAAAATGATATTGTATTATATCCGAATCCCGCTAAAAACAGCTTTTCGCTATCCAAAGATGCCAAAAAAGTAAGCATTTATACCTTGACTGGTCAAGAAGTTTTGCACTTTAATGCTGTTTTTCAAGAACAAGAACTGCTGATTAACAGCTTACAAAAAGGAATTTATTTAGTGAAAATAGAAAACCATAATTTTCAAAGCCAAACAAAGAAATTAATCGTAGAATAGTGTTTATTTGTTAGTTATGAAATCGCCATTTCTAAAGCGTTCCGTTTGTAAAAAACCCTTAAAAATGGCGAAATTCATAAAATCAAACCCATTAATAAATCCTGACAATTAGATTGTTAGGATTTTTTTTTTAAAAAGCCTAAAAAAAGCCCCCAACCCCAAAGAAGAAATTGAATTAAAAATAAATGCAAATTA
>Ga0247722_10002098_pt1 | contig 10509 bp, 12 predicted proteins | sample MSEWelMarce3H_FC_FD_189094 | JGI IMG/M metagenome (GOLD analysis project Ga0247722, IMG submission 189094) | Subsurface sediment microbial communities from gas well in West Virginia, United States - MSEEL Well Study Marcellus 3H_FC | ecosystem: Environmental > Terrestrial > Deep subsurface >...
CTACAGGAAAGAAAGAATTCAAGGACCTTATCGTGCGCGATTGCACTACCGCACTGGAAGTGGCGAAGCGTTGCAATGCAACACATATGACCGTGGTTCCCGGTAATTTTGACCGCGCACTCCCCATGGATATACAAACTGCAAATGTGATTGAAGCATTGCGCGGTGGAGCAGGTGTCTTGGAAAAAAATGGTCTCGTCATGGTTCTTGAACCCTTGAGTGACAACCCTGACCTGTTTTTGCGCTATTCTGCCCAGACCTATATGATCTGCAAAGCTGTGAACAGCCCCGCATGCAAGATCCTGTTTGATATGTACCATATGCAACGCAACGAGGGAAATATCATTGCCAATATCAACCGTACCTGGGACGAAATTGGTTATTTCCAGATCGGTGACAATCCTGGCAGAAAAGAGCCCACAACAGGTGAAATGAATTATAAGAATATTTTCAAACATATCCACCAAAAAGGATACAGGGGGGTTATGGGAATGGAGCATGGAAATTCAAAGCCAGGAAAGGATGGAGAATTGGCATTGATAAAGGCATACCGGGAGTCGGATTCGTTTCTGTAACAGTTGGTTGAACTTTTATGCGGAGGGATTGTTTTAATAGCATGAAGAAATTGGTGTTGCTGATGCTATGTGCAATTGCTGTTGAATGGTCTTTTTCACAATCTGCAGAAGAAGTGGTATCCAGGCTCAAAGCAAAGTTGATATCGGTAAAGGATTATGAGGCTAAGGGCATGTTAAAAACCGATGTGGCATTTCTGAAGCTTCCCATCTCAACAGTCCGTATTTTTTACAAATTTCCTGATTTGTTCAGGATCAAAAAAGATGGCGGAATCTCGGTGCTTCCCAAGGGAGGTATCAGAATCAACATGAATTCATTGATTACTGAGGGCGATTATACTTCCTTGTCTGCGGGAAGAATTGTTTGGAAAGGTTCTGACCTCTCCGTCTTGAAATTGATTCCCAACGGTGAACTTTCTGATATCGTTTTGACCACCTTATATGTAGATGATAAGGCCATGTTGATCCGCCGTGCTATTACTACCACAAAGGACAATGGCACCTACGAAATGGAAATGGAATATGGCAAATATGCGAAGTGGGGATTGCCCGATAAGGCAGTGATGATCTTCAATACAAAGGACTACAAGTTGCCCAAGGGAATAACATTTGAATACGATGCCAGCATTGCGAAAAAGCCCAAAGACAAAAAACCTTTGAGCAAACAAGGTCGCATTGAGATTTCTTATTCTTCTTATGAGATCAACAAGGGCTTAGGAACTGAACTTTTTGGTTCAAAATAACCAGGAATCTAGTCTTCTATCTTCTCATCCACAACATTCGCCAACACTTTGGCTGAAATTTTCCTGAGAGGATTCTTTTTCATGTCCGCCAATTCCATCCTGGTATCAAAAATCTCAACGGCAGCAAAAACAGCAGCCCTGAAAGAGGATGCATCTGCAATATTTTTACCGGCAATATCAAAGGCGGTTCCATGGTCTGGTGAGGTTCGGATGGCTGACAAACCAGCAGTAAAATTGGTTCCCTCTCCAATGGCCAGTGATTTGAAGGGAATCAGGCCTTGGTCGTGGTACATGGCCAGCACAGCATCAAATTTTTCATGGCTGCCCCTTGCAAAGAATGCGTCAGCGCTGTAAGGCCCCATCACTACACAATCATTTTTCTTTGATTCCAATACCGCTGGACGAATGATCTCCTTTTCCTCTCTACCCACCAATCCTTCGTCACCTGCATGGGGATTGAGTCCGAGCACTGCGATTGTAGGACGATCAATGCCAAAATCTTTTTTGAGGCTTCCTTTTAGGAGGTTTATTTTTTTGATGATTTGTTCCTTGGTGATGTTTTTGGCAACGTCTCCAATGGCAACATGTTCTGTTAGCAGTGCAACTTTCATGTTCTCGGCGATCATGAGCATCAGGACCTCGTCTGCATTGAACACCTGTTTCAGGTAAGGCGTATGTCCTGTAAAGTTGAATTCACTGCTTTGCATGGTGTATTTGTGCAATGGTGCTGTGACCAGGGCATCAATGGTATTGTCCTTCAACGCCTTTACCGCTGCCTGAAGTGACTTTACGCCATACAAGCCTCCGGCATCTGTCATCTGACCGGGTTGGATGTCTACATCCTCCTCCCATACGGTGAATACGTTCAGTTGCTTGGGATTTACTTTGCCAATTTCCTTGATATTGTTGTAATTGATGTTCAGCTCAGGCATCAATTTTCTGTAGAAGTTGAGCACCTTGTTGTTGCCAAAAACGACGGGAGTACAGAATTCCATAAGTCTGCTGTCAGAAAAGGTGTTCAGGATCAGCTCGATCCCTATCCCATTCAGGTCTCCTATGGAAATTCCAATAACCGGTCTTTTTTGAGCACTCATCTCTTCTGCTTTCATTTGAGTGGTAAAGGTACAAGGAAAACGGGGATCTTTGTCTTAATTTTGGTGCACATGTATACCCTCAAGAAATCACTTGGACAACACTTTTTGAAAGATGAAAAGGTCTGTCTCCGCATTGTAGAAGCCATCAAGGGCCAACCTTTCAACCAACTCTTGGAGGTAGGGCCAGGCGGCGGGGCACTCACCAAGTACCTGGTGGGTATCAAGGGAATTGATTTCAAGCTGGTTGAGATTGACACCGAAAAGATTGAATTCCTGAACAGGGCCTATCCTGGGGTACGGGAGAAGATCATTGAGGCCGATATCCTGCGCATCGATGCACCGTTCGAAGGCCGTTTTACATTGATTGGGAACTTTCCCTATAATATTTCAACACAGATTGTTTTTAAGGTAATTGATTGGCGGGAACAGGTAGAAACCATGGTTGGGATGTTCCAAAAGGAAGTGGCCGTGCGGATATGTTCTGGCCCTGGGTCGAAAGAATATGGCATCCTGAGTGTTATATCACAAGCGTATTTCAAGACCAGCTACCTGTTTGATGTAGATGAGGCATGTTTCAAGCCGCCTCCCAAAGTGAAAAGCGGTGTGATCAAGTTTGAATCCATTGGAAATCCCTATGAAATCAAAAGCCATAGGAAGTTCATGGTTTTGGTAAAGGCGGCATTCGGTCAGCGGAGAAAACAACTGCGCAATCCGTTGAAGCCCTATTTCAACAAGGAGGAATTGTTGGATCCCATCTTTACAAAACGCGCTGAACAGTTGTCTGTATTGGATTTTGTTGGATTGTTAAACAGAATGAATTGAAGCCAAAAGTAATCATCACTGCATTTGCCCATTCCTCTCTTGCCAGTGGATTGGAGCAAAGAGGCTATACTGTTGATGTTGTTGAAAAAATAAGTTACACTGAACTGTCAAATGTTATTGGCCAGTATGAGGGCATGATTGTGAGTACCAGGATCAACATTGACAAAGGAATGATCGATAGGGCCGGTTCCCTCAAGTGGATTGGACGGTTGGGCAGTGGAATGGAAATCATCGATGTCGCACATGCGCTTTCAAAAAATATTGTTTGCATGAGCAGCCCGGAGGGAAACTGTGCCGCTGTGGGCGAACACTGTCTTGGTATTCTGCTTTCGCTCATGCACAACATTGGAAATGCCAGCAATCAGGTGCGTGAAGGAAAATGGATCCGTGAAGCCAACCGTGGAATAGAATTGGGTGGAAAGACTGTTGGTATCATTGGGTTGGGACATACTGGCTCTTCTTTTGCCCATTTGCTTTCAGGTTTTGGGGTAAGGGTGCTCGCCCATGACAAATACAGGACCGGATTTGGTGCTGGTCATGTTGTTGAAGCAACGCTGGAAGAGGTTGTAAAATGCGCTGATGTCATCAGTTTTCACCTTCCTTTAAATGAGGAAACGCATCATTACGCAAATGATCTCTTTTTCTCAAGACTCGAAAAAAAGCCTTATTTCCTCAATGTGAGCAGGGGAGGAGTGGTGGATACTGATGCATTGATAAGGGCACTTGATCAGGATTTGGTTGCAGCAGCTGGATTGGATGTGCTTGAAAATGAGGAACTTACAAAGTATTCGTCAGTTGAAAAAGATAGGTTTCAAGACCTTGTCATGCGTTCAAACGTCATCATTACACCGCATATTGCCGGCAGCAGCCAAGAAGCCCTGGTTAAAATGGCTGATCACTTGCTCAGGAAGCTGGATTTACTGAGACACGCCTGATTTCCAAAAATTATTTACATTTGCATCAAGCAACGCTTCAGAACCATCTGAGGCGTTGCTATTTTTTCTAACTGACCAACCGAAAGATTTTCCATATGAGCGTAATGTATGTAACCAAAGAAACCTTAGCGCAGATGAAAGAAGAGCTGCATCACATGAAAAGTGTGGAACGTCCTTCCGCTTCACGCGCCATTGCAGAGGCAAGGGAAAAAGGTGACCTCAAGGAAAATGCTGAATACGATGCAGCCAAGGAAGCACAGGGATTGTTGGAGGCAAAGATCAACCGCATGGAAACAGAATTGGCCAGTGCCCGTATCCTGGATGCGTCCACCATCGACACCAGCAAGGTTTCAATATTGACAAAGGTGACCATTACCAACAAGGCAACCCAAAAGTCAGTTACCTATCAAATTGTTTCTGAGAAGGAAGCCGATTTGAAGCAACAGAAAATATCAGTTACATCTCCGATTGGAAAGGGCTTGCTTGGAAAAAAAGTGGGCGATGAAGCTGAAATCGTAGCACCAAACGGGAAGGTGGTCTTTTCGATTGATAACATTGCAGTCTGATTGCCATGCCCAGTATTTTCTCCAAAATCATTGCTGGTGAAATTCCCTCCTATAGAATTGCAGAGAACGATATGTTTTATGCATTCCTGGACGTTTTTCCCCTTGTTGCCGGGCATACCCTGGTCGTTCCCAAAAAAGAAACCGACAAGTTCTTTGACCTTGATGATGCTGAGCTTGCAGCGATATTGCATTTCGCCAAACCCATTGCCAGGGCAATAGAGAAAGCATTTCCATGCCAGCGTTGTGGTATTGCAGTGGTTGGACTGGAAGTGCCACATGCACATCTACACCTTGTGCCCATCAATGCTGCCGATGACCTCAATTTCACCCGGCCAAAGCTTAAACCAACCCAGGATGAGCTGATTGACTCCCAACAAAAAATTATCGCACAACTCCCTTAAATGACTGAACAACTGCCCGCGAAGAACAATGACCTTTTTTTCATGATCCTGATTGGATGCTTGTTCGCACTGGGATTGTTTGACATTGTCTATGCGTTCACTGGCGCCTATGCCCGGTTCGGCATACTTTACCCCTCGGCACATGCCCTGCTGAACATTATCCTATTTCTGGCACTTTCCTTCATCTGGTCAAAAGAGAAATGGGCAGTATGGTTGTTTCTTGGAATTGTATTGTCACATATTGGTCTTGACTTGCTGGTGGGTGCATTCGAATATGCCAAACTGCTTTTGTTTGTTCCAGCATTTTATTTCATCATGAAAGTGAAATAAGGGTTTCAAAACACAGCTTATCCAATTCTGCCGGGATTGTTCTTGATGAAATCCTCCCATCCTCCTGTTTTTTTGGCACGGGTGTTTTTCTTTGTTGCAGCAACAGTTGTTACCAGTCCATGTGCATTGAAATGATGGCAAACCGCCACTGCCAGTGCATCCGAGGCATCAAAGTACTTTATGGTATTGGTCAGGGGCATGATGCTGTTCAGCATTTTCCATATTTGTTCCTTGTTGGCATTGCCATTACCGGTAATGGATTGTTTTACTTTTTTCGGTGAATATTCAGCAACTGCCAATCCATTGGACATGGCAACCGCAATGGCAACACCCTGGGCCCTTCCAAGCTTCAACATGCTTTGAACATTTTTCCCAAAAAATGGTGCTTCAATCGCCATGTCGTCAGGCTTGTACTTGTCGATGATCTCCTGAATGACCTGGTTGATGGTGCCCAGGCGTTCAAACATGTCTTTTTTACCATTCAACTTGACCACATTCATCTCCAGCATTTTGATTTGCTTGCCGGTTACTGAAAGGATTCCGTATCCCATGATCACCGTGCCAGGATCAATCCCTAAAATAATTTTACTTTTCTGCGTCAACTGGGTTTAATTTTGAAGGGATAAGCATACACACTGAACAAAAGTATTAAAATATTACTCAATTACTTGCTCGGGCCCATCCTCTTCGTTTGGTTGATGTTCCGTGTATACAAGCAAGTGGTTGAACAGAAAGACATCAATATTCATTTTTCAGGACTCATGTCTTCTCTGGAAGGCAGCGGCAAATGGATACTGCTCCTGGTTGTTTTCATCATGTTGATCCAATGGATGTTGGAAGCCAGAAAATGGCAAATCATGTTGAAAGAAATCCATGCGGTTTCCTTTTTTGATGCATTCAAGATGATTTTTTCTGGCATTGCCATTTCCATTGCCACACCCAATAGGATGGGAGAATTTGCAGGAAGGGTGCTTCACTTGCCCAGCGGTACACGGTTGCAGGGAACCGCATTCACTGTGATTGGAAATTTTGCACAGTTGATCGTGACCTGTATCGCAGGAAGTGTTGCATTGGTCATGGAGCAGCAACATCGGCACATTTATCTTGCCCCAAAAGGAATGGATGAAGTCCAGTCCGCATTGCGCTGGCTTACCCCGTTAGCAATATTTTTTTTCTTCCTGGTATATTTCAGGACAGGAACAATTTTTCGTTGGATCATGACTTTTCGGATCATGCGCCGCTTCAGGAATGGACTTGGCCCTATTGAATCCATTTCAAATCCAGTATTGATAAGGGTTTTATTGCTGTCGTGCGTTCGGTTTCTTTTTTTCATTTTGCAATACTGGTTGCTGTTCAAGATGACAGGAGCCGGCATTGATCTTCGGGATAGCTTTGCAGCAGTATCCATCATGTTGCTGTGGCTTGCGATTGTTCCTACCTTCTCACTGATGGAATTGGGCCTCCGCTGGGAATTCGCGTTGCTGCTGTTGACACCCTTGACAAACAACGCACTGGGCATTGCTGTTGCCGTTACAGCAGTTTGGTTCATCAACCTTATCTTGCCTGCCGCCATCGGAGCATTTGGCCTGCTCCTGTACAGGAGGAAGTAAATATATTCTATCATTTTTTTTAAGAAAACATTATTCTTCTGTTTGGTCGCAGAACAAAAATCAACCTACAATGTTTTTATATTTGTACTATGCGCCGTTTCTACACACTAGCATTGGTTTCCTTTTTTTCACTTACCCTTATTCGGCTGAGTGCAGGAAATGATTTTTGTGGACTGAGCAACATGTCTTTTACTTCTGGTGAAGTGATTACCTACAAGATTTTCTACAATGTCATCGGGCTCTATGTTGATGCTGGGACAGCTTCATTTACCGTTTCCAATGAAAAGCTGAACGCTAAGCCAGTCTACCATGTTGTCAGTCTTGGCAATTCAAATCCTTCCTATGATTGGATTTTCAAAGTGCGTGATCGCTACGAAACGTATATCGATACGTCAACATTGAAGCCATATAAATTTGTGCGACACGTTGAAGAAGGGGGATTCCGAAAAGATGAATTGGTACATTTCAACCATGCAGAAAACAAGGCGGTAAGTACAAAAGGGACCTTCCCTATTGCGGACTGTATGCAGGATGTGTTGAGTTCAATTTATTATGCACGCAACATCAATTTTTCAAAATACAAGGTTGGCGAAAAGATTCCTTTCAAGATGTTCCTGGATGACGAGGTGCACAATATTTATATCCGTTACATGGGGAAGGAAATCATCAAGACACGGTATGGAAAATTCCGGGCCATCAAGTTCAAACCCATGCTCATCAGCGGTACCATATTTGAAGGTGGTGAATTGATGAGTGTATGGGTGTCAGACGATGGAAACCATGTGCCATTGAGGATTGAAAGTCCTATCACTGTAGGCAGTATAAAAGTGGACATGATGGGTTACCGGAATCTCAGGTACCCTATGCAATCGATGATCAGCTTCAAATGATCCTTAAAGATCTGACAGATCGACGATGTCTTTTTTCTTGAATCCCTTTTCAGTTTTCTCTACTGTGCAGCAGATTGTTGTTGTGTCGTGTTCAAAGAAAAGAACATGGTTGTTTTCAACTGCCTCATTCAGATAGGTTTCCTTTTCTTCCAAACTGCTCATGGGATACATGTCATATGCCATCACATAGGGCAGGGGGATATGCGCTGCTGTGGGGATGAGGTCAGCCATGTAGGCCAGAATTTTCCCATTGATATTGATGAGGGGTAACATCATGGATCTTGTATGTCCGTTGACAAACATGATCTCAATATGATCACTGAACCTTGTTTTTTCACCCTGCTTTTCTTCTACAAATTGGAGTTTCCCCTTTTCAGCAATGGGCAAAATATTTTCTTTGAGGAAGGAGGCTTTTTCCCTGGCATTCGGCGCTGTTGCCCATTGCCAGTGCGCCTCACTGCTCCAGTACGTCGCATTGGGAAAGGTTGGCTCCGCTTGTCCATTTTTAATGGAAACTGCGCCACCACAATGGTCAAAATGCAAGTGGGTCAGTATTACATCGGTAATGTCTTCTGCCAAAAATCCTACAGCATTGATTGATCCCAAAAGATTGGCATCACCATGTGGATGATAATGGTTGAAAAACTTTTCGGATTGCTTGTTTCCCATGCCCGTGTCGATCAGGATTTTTCTTTCACCGTCGATGACCAAGAGGCAGCGCATTGCAAATGAACAGAGATTGTTTTCGTCTGCAGGAATCAGCTTCTGCCAAAGAATTTTGGGTACAACACCAAACATGGCGCCACCATCCAATTTGAAAAGACCTGTATCAATGGAATAGACTTGCATATTTTTCTCTTGTTACAACGGCCTTGGTATAGAGCAATGCGAAAAAGCTAATGATGAAGAAAACCATGAGTACCAGTATGGAATTTCTCATGCTTCCCGTGAGTTCCTCATTATAGGCAAAAAGGAACAATCCAATAGTCAGGGCAATCTTTTCTGTAACATCATAGAAGCTGAAAAAGGATGTATTGTCATGGGTAGGGGGGAGCAGCTTGGCATAGGTACTCCTGCTCATGGATTGGATTCCTCCCATCACCAGTCCCACACAAGCAGCCAATACATAAAATTCAGTTTGTGATGTGATGAAATAACCCCAGATGCAGATGGCCACCCAAACAAGGATACCCAAGAGCATGGTGGGTATATTGCCAATTTTCCTGGACAGGCGGCTCAATGCAATGGCACCAACGATGGCGACAACCTGAATCAAGATAATGGTAAGGATTAGTTTGGGTTCATCTTCATCCTTTGGAAAGATTTGTTTTTTGCTGTATCCTGCGGCCACCAGCATGACGGTTTGGACACCCACGCTGAGAAAGAAAAACGCAGCAAGATATCTTTTTAAAGCCGGAATATGCTTGACCTGGGTCCAGACCAATTGAAGCTCGTGAAATCCATTGATCAGGATATGTTTCTTGAGTTTTTTGTTGATGGGGGTGTTGGAGGGCAATACACGGAATGGGATCTGTGAAAACCCGAACCACCATAGGCCTACCAATAAAAATGAAATTCTTGGGCCCAGTGTTTTATCTCCGTTGTCCAATCCAAACCATCCTGGTTGAAGGATGATTACAAAACAAATCAGCTGGAGCAATACACTGCCGATATATCCCATGGCAAAGCCTTTTGCACTCAGGCCATCACGTTCTTCAGGAGTAGCAATTTCCGGGAGATAGGAATTGTAGAACACCAGGCTGTTCCAGAATCCAAGCGCAGCAAGTGAAAAGAAGATGATGCCGTATTCGATTTTTTCAGGCGTGAAAAAAAACAAGGCCACACAGGATAGGGAACCAATGGTGGTAAAGGTTCTCATAAAAGCCTTTTTATTTCCCCTGTAATCCGCTATAGAAGACATGATGGGCGACATCAAGGCGACCAGGAAAAAAACAATAGCCAATGCATAGTTCTGCAGGGCTGTGTTGATGATTTTTATCCCGAAGAAGTTTACATAGGAAAGTTCAGATGGGACTTTGCTGCTCGTCACGGCAACATAGTATGCCGGAAATATTGTAGAGGTGATGACGAGATTGTAAGTGCTGTTTGCCCAGTCGTACATCGCCCAGGCATTTTGTATTTTCTTCCTTTGTGCGTTCATGTGCTAAAGCTTATCCGTTAAGATAAGCAAAATCAGGACAGCGCCCAGCACTATTCTATACCATCCAAAAATCCTGAATCCATTCTGCTGCAGAAAACGGATGAAAAATTTTATGGCGAGCAGCGCTACAACAAATGCAATGGCACTTCCCAACAGCAAAAAATTGATACCCTCGGTATTCAGGAGTTCTGGTTCGTCTTTCCAAATATCATACAGGCTTTTGAGGGTGGCGGCTGCCATGGTGGGGACTGCAAGAAAGAAGGAGAAATCTGCTGCCAATGTTCTGGTGAGTTTTTGTTGCATGCCTCCGATAATGGTGGCGGCACTTCTGCTGAGTCCTGGAAACAGCACTGCAAGCACCTGGTACATCCCAATGAAAAAGGCT
>Ga0247722_10002100_pt1 | contig 10504 bp, 10 predicted proteins | sample MSEWelMarce3H_FC_FD_189094 | JGI IMG/M metagenome (GOLD analysis project Ga0247722, IMG submission 189094) | Subsurface sediment microbial communities from gas well in West Virginia, United States - MSEEL Well Study Marcellus 3H_FC | ecosystem: Environmental > Terrestrial > Deep subsurface >...
TTTTTAAATGTGTCGTGACTGTCTACAATATCAACCACAATTGGATTGCTATGTTTCTCTCTAAGAATACGACCAACACTTTGTTCTATATCGGTTTTCGGTGTCGCCATTATTAAAGTCGTAAGGGTTTTAATATCGAGCGCCTCGGCTGCCATAGCATAAGTAGCAATAACGACCTTTCTGCCTTCAGTTTCTTTCAATGCTTGTTCTTTCATTCCGCCAATATAATAACCGACAGTGGCAATATTACGATGTTGGATGGCATCGTGTAAATACTTCAATATATTTTTATTATGTGCTAAAACCATTATTTGCTGTGCCGGATTCTCTTGAAGCATATCACCGAGCACCTTTAAAATAAACTCACTTCGACGATTATATTCGCACAATTTGCTTATCATTGTGCTATAGGCGACGTTTCCTCTATAATCCAATTTCACCTCATTAAATTCATCATCGTCAACGTGATATTCAATAGCTCGCACAGTTACTTCACGTTCTTCATCTCTTTTGCCTTTAAATATTACATCACCTAAAAACATTTTGAATACGTGTGTAGTGCCATCTTTTCGGTTCATTGTTGCCGATAATCCGAGCATATATTTCGTTACGAGTTTAAAGAGAGAGTTTGAAAAAACCTCACTTGATATATGGTGAACCTCATCGATAATAGTTAAACCGAAACTTTCAAATACAGATGTAGGATATTCTTTCATTGATAAACTCTGCAGCATTCCAATAACAATATCTTTGTCATCGATGTCTAAAATTTGCCCTTGTATTTTCCCTATGCGTGCCTTTGGTAAAAATTGCTGAATGCGTTCTATCCACTGGTTCATCAAGAATTCTTTGTGAACTATTATGAAGGTCTTTTTTTTCAGACGAGAAATAATATTGAGAGCAAGACAGGTCTTGCCAAAAGCGCAAGGAAGCTCTAACAATCCACCACCGTATCCCACTTTTTTAACGTGATTTACATAAGTTTCTACCACGGGTATTTGACCATCGCGCAATGTACCGGCGAATTCCAAGTCTATATTGACACCTTCGCTAATCTTATATTCTTTTGGTGCTCCAAAATTTGCCACACCATAATAATGTGGAACATAAAATTTATTAGATGATTCTCTATATGCTGGAAAGGAAACCTGACTATTTCCGCCAGGAGGCGCTCCGTGTGAAACCGGTTTAATTGTTAAGTCATTACGAATTTGTTTTTGTTTTTCAATAGTAATTTCATTTTTAGGTATAGTATATCCTTTTTGCCCCAGATATGTATTTATTTTAGTATTTTCCATTATTTTAGTATTTTCCATTATAAGCTATATTATTTAGAATAAACTTTTTATGTAGTTTATAAATAGTTAAAGTTTTAGTGTTCTTTTTCTTATTTACGATAAATAAAATCTATCAATATGATATATGGACAGTTTTTCGAGTTTATTTAAAAAAGAACATATGGGTGAACTAACATTAGCTATATTATTTATTATTTATTTAATAATGGGTTATAAAACTCCTGAACCTGTTGCGAATATGGTTGATACCATAGTTGGCAAAATAGTCATCATTCTTATTGTAATTTATATGTTTATGCATAATAATCCTATTTTAGCCATTTTAGCATTGTTTGTTGCTTTTGATTTAATGCGTCGTTCATCAGTATCTACAGGAATCGATGCTTTAAAAAGATATGCTCCGACTGAAGAGAAAAAATCATCACAGTTTTCGGCATTTAACCAATTTCCTTATACTTTAGAGCAAGAAGTTGTGAAAAAAATGGCCCCGATTGTTCAATCTGGTTCTTCAATGAGTAAAGCATCATACAAACCACTATTAGACAATCTTTACGATGCTTCTCCTATTAATTAAATTTAAAATTAACGACTTAAAGAAAAATAATTATTAATTGATTTTAATAATTATTAGTAAAAACTAAATTACTTTAATCAGTTTTGCCTACAGCAGCTGCTACTTGTGCCACATTACTTGGCTTTCTAAACCACATAAAAATAAAAACTAATACTGCGAAAATAAGTATAACAAATAAAATCTGTAAGATTATTTTGATCACATTTTCATTTTTACCAGAAAATAAATCATATGATGAACTATTTTTTGTATATTCTACAGGTACTTCATCTTTTGATGCGCCTACAGGATTACATTTAATATAAATACCGTCTCCTATATTACTATTATTTGGACCGTTTTTATTATAAAAGAGGCTATTTCCTGGTGTTGGAAGTGGAAACGGTTGTATCATTTGTTGTAGGCTGGTTATAGTATCACTATTTAAGCCAATTGCGTCGGAAATATCAAAAACAATGAAATCTATATTATTTCCATCTGTATAAGAATAGAATGGTTGGTTTGGTATAATTGTATTTAGTGTAATACTTGTATTTATATTTACTTGTTGTCCTTGTTTGTTGGCACTATTTGAAACGCTTTGAATAAGATTGGTTACAAAATTAGACGCTTCGTTTGTGTCGTTTGATTGAATAATTGGTATACAAACTGCTAATTGATTTCCGCTAACAGATGGAGTATGAACAATAATTATTTCGGCATTTGTTTGATTTCCAGCGGGATTTGTTTGGTTTCCATTAAAAAAATGAATAGATGGTGAAACTATCATCATTGAAGCAACTGAATATTTTTGTTGATTGTAAACAACAGGTGTTGATGTATTATTATCAAAGATACAATTAATCATAATTCCTTTATTAGTTGCTACTAAATTTGTTTCAGGGTAATCGAAATTATAAGCACATTTTAAATCACAAGTATTATTTCCGGCGGTATATTTTGATATATCGATATTATTATTTGTTGTCATTAATATAACTATATAAATAAAAATATTATTTTATTTATATAGAAATGAAATTAACTAAAGGTAAAATATCTAAATTGTATAGTAAGAATAAACAAAGTCTTCGAAGGAAAAAGAATGGTAAAGGGAAAACAGGTAGAAATAGAACATTTAGAAAAACAAAGGGGCTTAATTTAGCAAATAAGTCATTGAAGAGTTTTTATAATAGGCGTGGTGGTGCTCCAGATGGCACAGAAGAACAACAACAAGAAGCAGAAATGAAAGAAAAAGAGCCTGTGGTTCCTGCGGAACCTATTGCTTCTGCTACTGCGGAACCTATTGCTCCTACTACTGCTGAATCTGTTGCTCCTGCTGCTGCCGAATCTGTTGCTCCTGCTGCTGCCGAAGGTTCTACTATAGAAGGCGCTCCTACTGCCGAAGGTCTTCCTGTTGCTCCTGCTGTAGGAGGTCCTGAATCTGTAGAACCTGGTACTGAAGGTGTTCCTGTTGCTCCTGCTGTAGGAGGTCCTGAATCTGTAGAACCTGGTGCTGTAGAACCTATTGCTGAAGGTGTTCCTGTTGCTCCTGCTGTAGAAGGTCCTGAATCTGTAGAACCTGGTGCTGAAGGTGCTCCTGTAGAACCTATTGCTGAAGGTGTTCCTGTTGAACCTCTTGCTGAAGGTGTTCCTGTTGAACAAGCTCCTGCTGAAGAAGCTCCTGTAGAACCTGTTGCTGAACCTGTTGCTGAACCTGTTGCTGAACCTGTTGCTGAACCTGTTGCTGAACAAGCTCCTGTTGCTGAACAAGCTCCTGTTGCTGAACAAGCTCCTGTAGAACAAGCTCCTGTTGCTGAACAAGTTGCTGAACCTGTTACTCAACCTGTTGCTCAAGAACCTCCTGTTGCTCCAGACGATGGAGCATTTTTTAAAAGTACTTCCTCACTAATTCCTACACCTAAATTTTATGAATATATGAAAAATTTAGTAAAAAATATACCTCAAACTGACGATTTTGGTAACACAGTTGATGAAGCAGCAGCCGCTGCTGCGGGAGGAGGTAAATCACATAAATTTAGATTAACACGTAAAAAACAAACAAAAAATTCAAACAAAAAAACAAAAAGCAATAAATAAACAATTAAATTGCCGGTAAGTATCTGATTGTATCATTATCATACATCGTCACTCTATACGCTTCATTTAACCCTTCAATATACACGGTATCACCATTAAACAATCTATCGCAACCATATTCATTCGTGCAACTTCTTCCATTGCGAGAAACTGGTAATTTAACGCTGTTATTTTGGTCACTCATTGTATAATATTGCCATTTGTCTCGATTTGTAAATACGGGTCTTCCCATCAAAGGCAAAATTGAGCCCTTAGTATTGGTCGCATTGAGTAATCCAAGTTGTCTATAACTCGTGTTTTCAGGTACAGCGCCAATATTAGTCTGAACATTTATCGGAATAGTTCCAGGAGGGACATAAGTGCCAGATGAAACAAAATAACGCTCGTCTCTTAATGGTGGAGCATAAGGATTTAATAATGGATCATTTGGTAGATTCGTATATGGCCAGCTTAGGCCACCAAACCATCCTCCTACACTCTCTCTTTGTCTATCATTTATAACTATTTTTTCAGAAGGTCTATTGTTAACAACGATATTTTGATTTTTCATATTGCTGTAAAATAAATAAAACACAATAACAAAGCAAGCTATTATAAAAAACATTGAAATATTTTCAACACATATCACACCAGGTGGACATTTTTTCATATTATATTATTATAATATAAAATACTTATTGATTATTTATTGATTATTTATTGTTTTTTTTCTCCAATACCCATTTTTGACGCCATTGCCATTAAGCTTTCCATTCCTCCACTACCATCACTCATTCCCTTCATCATTTCTTGCGCTTGTAACATCATAGGTTCAAGAGTCGCAATCATAGGTTTCATTGACTCCATAGACTTGGCCAATTGCATTTGCTGCTTCATTAAATTTTGTGAGTCTGCTGTGAGTTTTTGGATTCCTTCGCCTCCTAAAATACTATTCAAGTTGTCATAGGCATCTTCAACAGTGGAGGCGTAATCGATTTGTGGTCCAGCACCCCTTCTTTTGGCGCGACCTACTTCAAATGATTCATTATTCTCTTCAGGTGTATCTTCAGCTGCATTTTGACTTGCTGATGTTGCTGATAATGATGTCATCGGGAGTCCGCCAGAGGTTTTTTTATCTTGTGCTTTTTGCGCAACTTTTTTAAGCGCTTCTGCTTTTGGAGGTGTCATAGCTGTCGAGTCATCATTGGTATTACTTGATGTACTTGTAGTTGTACCGTTGTCTCCTCCCATTGTTTCAGCACCTTCAACAAAAGAATATCCTTTGGCAACAAACAAATTAACCAAAATCAATGGAACGCCTAAAACAATAATCATATTTTTATTAAATTGTGTTATTAATATTGCTAAAACAATAAAAAATAATATAGCAGTTATTTTACCCATTGCTAAATATCCAATAATATTTAAAGCAGATAGTACGCAAACAATATTCAAGACAATTTTATTTGTTAGTAAATTTTGTAAAACACCAGGCATCTTCATTTATATATATATTGTTTAAAAAAAATTGATTAATAAAATATTAAATATTTAATATTTAAATAAATAAAATAATAATGCCAGACAATTATCCCGATGATAGTGATATTGACGATTACGATAGTGACGATTATGAAGAAAATGTTTATGATTGTGACGAAATAAGCCCTACAAAATATAATATTGTTTTATGCGAATTATTCAATAATAAATTACACGGTACAACAAATAGTGACGTCAGCAAACATTATTTGTTGATAAATAGAATTAAAAAGCTGGATTTTGATTTTATTGATAACTGGGTCGCGCCTTTAAACCAAGATTATATAGACCGTCAACAGCAAATAACACCTCATAAATTTATCAGAAATTATAAAAATATGATAACACAACCGAATTATATTAAACCTGAAATCGGCGAAATAATAAATTTACCAACAGGACACTCCGTTTGTATTATTAAAACAATGTGGTTAAGAGTAATACAACGCGCTTGGAAAAGGTTGATTAAAGAACGAAACCAAATTATTCAAATGCGTTGCCGATTTCAATCATTAAAGCATAGAGAGATTACGGGGGTGTGGCCTGAAAATTGTAGATATTGGCCATCTTTTCAAGGTTTATTAACTAATAGACGCCGAGTTACTGGTTAAAGCGTCAGCGTCAGCGACTGAAGTGCTTTTAAACGCACCGTTATCATCACCTTTAAAATAACCCAACATACTTTCTTGAGTTGTATCGAGATTGTTCCAAATAAGATGTATCAATGCGTTATTAAAAGTAATTGCTCGCTGTTGCTTGTAATTATAACTATTTGATTTCTTGTAATTTTTTATTTTGACATATGTGTCGGTTTTTTTGACCAATGCGAATTTAGTTTGAATATCATTTAATGTGGCTTCATAATTGTATAGCAGACTTTCATAGTTTACCCAAATATAGTTTTTCACTTTTCGCGGCATTATATTTGTCAAAAAATAATTCTTTAATTTTCGCATTTCGAATATATTCTTGTATTTTTTACCGGTTAAATAATTGAGGTCCTTTGGGTTTACTATCTCGGTACTATTATTAAAATTACTACCAAAGTCTAATATAGATAATTTATTTTTTTGTTCATCAAGAACCGAGTAAAATTCATTAAATAAAAAGTTTTTTAGATTTTTGTTTATTGACGGTATATGATGTAATTCTTTTGAGAAGGAGTTTAACCAATAAATTGGATTTCTTATTATTCCTATAAAAATTGTGTCTTCATTTGTGATGTCGTATTTATTCCAACAAAAGAAATGTTTGTTACCATATTCCGAGGTATATGTAATATCGAAATTTTGTATTATTGCTTCTTCCAGAAAATTAGTTCCGCTACACCGTTCTCCTAATATTACGAGTTTTCTATTTGACATTTAATATTATAATTAATATATTATTAAATAAGGGTTTTTACCAATTTATATTACATCTTTGATTTTTTAGTTCCTCTTGCTCTATATTTTGGTGGCATTATTGATTGCGTTTCATAAGAAGACCTTTGAGAAGAAGACCTTGATTGAGAAGACCTTGGAGAAGAACTGCTACGCGTTACTGTAAGTCTACGCCTTTTAGATTTACCACTATATTCAAATCCACCTTTTTGTTTTCTCACTTTCCTTTTACTCTTTGTTCTTTTGGATTTTTTACCACCTATAGGCATAGGTGATAAAGTAATTCCACCACTATTATTACTTGCTATATTTATCTTGTTATCAGTAAATATTTTAGGCACTTCGAGTGCGTTATTTGCTCTGTTAATAGCATTATATGCTGTCATATACCTATTGTTAGCAGAAGAAACAGTTCTTGACTTATCTAATAAAGCTGTTTTAATCTGACCAAGAGTTTTGTTTATACCATTAATTGTTATTATTGTTGAGGGATTATTAAGTGTACCAGCAACATTAGGACTTGATATTAAAGACGGTTGAGTTGTTAAATTTGATGGAGCATTAACCGGTTGACCATATGCGTTTGAAGTAGATGTCCCAAAAATATTGCCAGCGTTAGATGAAGTAGAACCAGAATATGGCCTTCTATAAGCTCTTTTTACTACAGTTGAATAAGATGTATTTTCTCCTGATGATGAAGAATCATAAGGATCTTCATCCGAAAAACTACCGGATTTTCCTGATGAAGACGAAGACGAAGAATAATCAGTAGGAAATTCCCATTGAGTTTTCTTTGTGGCATCGTTAATGTAATATGGATCGCCTGAAGATGGATCAATTTTTGATCTCCAACCTGGAGGGAGAGCACGTGTAGAAGACGACAATTCTGGACCAATGGAAGCAGCAGCTTTTGATGAAAAGCCTTTTCCAGATGATGATGATGATGAAGAACCGGGTAATAAATTGTTAATAATGACTTCAAGTTGACCAATTTGTCTCGCCAATTCGTCTCTTTGTGCCGTTATATCTTGTGTCAAATTTGGGTCTAATTTAAATCCGGAACTATTTATTGTTGCTATTATTTTATTAATAGCTGCCGTACTTGCTGTAATCTGGTCTGTTAAATCTCGGTTTTGTGCTTGTAAAGCAGCAATATTTCTATTTGCCGCTTCCAAATCGTTGTTACATTTTGTTATTTCTTGTTGTAATGGTGCTATTGATGCTTTTAAGTCTGCTATTTGTTTATTTAATGGCGCTATTGATGCTTTTAAGTCTGCTATATCTTTTTGTAAACCTGGTATAACAACATTATTTAAATTATCAAGTGCTTGTTGTCTCTGTTGAATCTCATAATTTAATCTTTGTACTTCAGCTTTAAGCTGTTGGATTTCTTGTGGGTCAGGTTTTGGCAAATTATTTAATCTATCAATTTCGGCTTGCATAGCATCAATTTGTTTCTGTAATTGAGCTTTTTCTGTATTACACTGGTTAAGATTTTGTGTAACAGTATTCAAATTATTTTTTAGGGTTGCATTTTGTTGCTGAGTATCAAGTAATTCTTGTCGTAACGTGTTATAATCCTGACGCAATTGAGCAATTTGTCTTCTCAATTCATCTGCGTCTTCTGTATTCGTTCCAATATCACTAATATTGGCACCTCGTTCACTCTCTAATTGTTTAATATAATTTCCCAATTGTCTAACCGAAGCAATCAAATTCATAACTTTGGTTTTCAAACCCTCAAGTGAAGTGGCAATAGCTGTAAAACCTGGTCGCAGATTATTGTTTTGTTCCGCATTTGCTCTATTCATATTTCCAACTGCCGTACCTAAATTTGTTATACTTTGATTTAATAGTGCTATAGGGGTACTCATTACTATATATATAAATTTATAATAAAATTAAAATATATTTATTATTAAACTTCTTTGGGTTTTACAGTCGAATTAATATTACCTGTTTCTTTAATAATTTCATCAATACCTTTTTTAATTGAATTTATTTCAGTAAGTATTTTTTGTTGTTCATTTTTGGCATCTTGAACATTATTTTTACTTAAAGTACCAGAAACTGTTAAATCTTTAATATAACTATTCAACAAAGTCAACGCGCTCATTTGATCCTCTTTTTGTTTAACAATATAACCGTAATATTTGTTATAGTCTTGTTTAACTTCGTTTAAAAACTCGTTTTGATTTGTAAGGGTTTTGAATTTTTTTTGTTTATCAATCAACATTTTTCTTTTTGCGTCAATTAGATTTTCAATTTGCAATAGTTGTTGGTCTCTGTTCTCTAAATGTGTATAATTTGTAGGTATTCTTAAAGTATTCATCTTAAAATATCAAACTATTTTATTATTTTCTTTAAAACTTTATTAAAACTTTATTAAAAAACAAATTTAAAATATTGGTAATATATTATTTAGGATGTCCAAAGAACCTTTACTTGTACCTGACGATAATAGATTTGTAATGTTTCCTATAAAGCATAATGACATCTGGGAGATGTATAAGAAACAAATTGACTGTTTTTGGCGTGCGGAGGAAATTGATTTGTCGAAGGATTTGACAAATTGGGAGAGCTTAAATGCTGACGAGAGGCATTTTATATCGATGATTTTGGCGTTTTTCGCAGCGAGCGACGGAATCGTCTTGGAAAACTTGGCGTCGCGTTTTATGAGCGAAATTCAAGTCTCGGAAGCCAGAGCATTTTACGGTTTCCAAATTGCGATGGAGAATATCCATAGTGAGACCTATAGTCTGTTAATCGAGACCTATATTAAAGATAAGGATGAAAAATCAAGGTTGTTTAATGCCATAGAGCATTTCCCGTGTATCAAAAAGAAGTCCGACTGGGCGCAAAAATGGATTCACGATAACCGCAGTAGTTTTGCCACCCGATTGGTCGCCTTCGCGTGTGTAGAGGGGATTTTCTTCAGTGGCGCATTTTGTAGCATCTACTGGTTAAAGAAACGCGGTCTAATGCCTGGTCTCACCTTCAGTAACGAATTGATTTCGCGTGATGAAGCCCTCCACTGCGAGTTTGCTATCCTTTTATACAGCAAATTGTTGAAAAAGGTCGACAAGGCGCGTATTCACGAGCTTATCAAAGAGGCCGTCGATATTGAAACCGAATTTATTTGTGATGCGTTACCGTGTCGTCTTATTGGTATGAATTCCGAAATGATGAGCCAATATATTCGTTTTGTCGCTGACCGTTTATGCGTTCAATTGGGCTACAAGAAGATTTATAATGTGAGCAATCCTTTTGATTTTATGGAGCTGATAAGTTTGGAGGGGAAGACCAACTTCTTTGAGAAACGTAATGACTCATATGCTTTGGCAAATAAAAAATCAGATGATGCTTTTGATTTTAACGGCGACTTTTAGATAAAAATTGAATACAAAAATCATATTATTAATAATATTATAATCAATAATATGAACGAAACTTGGAAACCATTCTTTGACAAATTTGAATCAACATCTAACCTAAACGCATTATATTCCAGCGAAGAAAAACCCGTGTACCCAGAAAAGGAAAATGTATACCGGGTATTTGAAATGGACGTAACAAAAATAAAAATAGTATTACTCGGACAAGACCCGTATCACGGTCCAAACCAAGCACACGGGTTAAGTTTCTCGGTG
>Ga0247722_10002101_pt1 | contig 10500 bp, 8 predicted proteins | sample MSEWelMarce3H_FC_FD_189094 | JGI IMG/M metagenome (GOLD analysis project Ga0247722, IMG submission 189094) | Subsurface sediment microbial communities from gas well in West Virginia, United States - MSEEL Well Study Marcellus 3H_FC | ecosystem: Environmental > Terrestrial > Deep subsurface >...
ATTTATTTGCTAAGTTTTGATAATTTTATTTGATAATTTTATTAATATATTGTAATATATTAATAATATACATACATAAATACTAGAAATACCTAATAATGTATAGAAGAAAAATAGGTAAAAAAATATTTAGAAGAACTAGAAAACATAAATTTTATGGCATAAAGGCGAAAAATCGACCATCAATGCTAACAAGAAGAAGAGTTCGACGCGGAGGGGAAGGAGATACTGTGATTATAGAAGGTATACGGGAGACTGATCCGAATAGTAGTCTTAGTAAAGAAACATGCGATATGTTTGCTGTTAGAGCCAATGATATTGCGGTGGAAGCTATTAACCATAGAAATGACTATAAATTTAGTGATCAAGCAAAAAAAGATAGTGATGAATGTGAGACATTATTATCAGGTGATAATATTGAGGCTCTGATTGCGGAAAGTATGAATCATTTAAAGCTTAATCTTTCTAATACTTCCCGATATGATGAAATTAGTAAACGAATACAAGCCGATATAGATATACGAAACGCCAAAGAAGAAGAAAGACGAGCTAACGAAGCTAAAAAAACAGCCGAAGCACTCAAAAATATACAAACTTTTAATTTTTTTAGAGAATTAATAGGACAAGGTAAAAATAATGATGCTGTTGTAATTCAACTAGATATGTTACTAACGATATATTTGGTATTAAATGAACAGTCAAAAAAGATATATAAAACAATTTTTTCTATACTTATAGAATGTATTAAATTTAACGATAAAAATGGAGTATTTATAGAAAAAATATCTATAAAAAATTTAGACCACGAGGACGACTACAATTTAATAATTTATCCGATGATTGCCAGGCTTTTGTATTCTTTAGCGAAAAGAGACAAAGTCTCCTCCCAATATATTCCTGATTTTTTAAAATATTATAACAGTTTTTTTGAAAACGATCAAGAAAAACTGGGATATACTGCGAATAAACCAAAACCCCTCGATTATATAAATGTAAATAAAGTATTACGAATATTATATAGTTATTATGGTATAATTATATCAACCCTTGCTCAATATTCTGTGGTATTAAATGTTTATAGTGTTCAGTTAGAGACTATATCCGATGATGATATACGACATTTGGTGAATGATAAATTTAGATCAATTTCAATCTCCGCGGCACCAGAAGCTTCAACGCCGCCACAAGACACAACAAATACAGCTAACCTTGAAATTAGCAATGATGTGTTATTGAACTTTTTACTTACTGATTTTACACTTAACACAGAAGGACGCCCAAAAATACCTGTAGATAAGGAAATACTAGTTAGAGCATTAACAGAATTATTAGGATTTCAAGTTTCGTTTTTTGTAAAAAATAAAGACTTAAATTTACAGTCGGAAAATTTAGAAAAAGTGTTTTCATTAAATCAACCACTCGATCAACAATTGAATATACTAAAAGATGAACCCGGTATTGATGATAAACTATTGACATACTCTAAACACATAAGTTGGGTGAAAAAATTTTTATTACTTTATGCCAATATTTTTTGTTTTTATGGTGCGTTAAGCGGCGGACTCAAGACCGAGACAGATGTAAGAAAGAATATTGAAGAAAAAATAATTGTTCGTGAATTGGGATCTATAGATAAAATGATACAGAGTGGTGAAATTTTTAAAACTCCGCAAATGTCAGAAGAAAATACCAATTATATAGTAGAAATTTTAAAAAAAAATACACAAACAGATAAAAAATGTAATGAAACATTAGCTTTCACAGAGTTTAAAAACTATGCCGCGAATCCATCATCAAATTCTTATTATTTGGGTATTTTCTGTAATATGGTTATTTATGCATGTTATATGTCGACAAGTAAAGACTCTTCAGATAAATCTATAAAAGAAGGTAAAGATAGAGAAGATGAATGGGGTGAAAAAGGAACAGACTTAATGATAATTTATATGAATATTTTTATTATTAAATATGTCAATAATCTATTAGAAGAATTATCAAAATTTATTACTCCATTTTTAGAATTTTTAGATACACAATATCAAAGACCACCTAACACTTATATTTTTTATGGTTTAGGTATATTATCTTCTCAAGGAGCTTGTAAAAATGCTAAAATAATTTTAAAACAAATAAAAACAACATTTAACAACATATATCAAGCAAAATTTTTTAAATCAGATTTTAAACAAAAATATGATAATATTGAAAAATATGCTGATACTTATAAAATTATCATAGATTTAGAAAGCTTACTATCTGAAAGGATGAAACCATTTAACGAAGATAACACTAAATTATTAGAAGATACAAATTTAAAAACAGTATTATGCCTCGACGCAAAGGATGGTAAGTGTAATGTTTTTGAAGAAACTATTAAACCATTTATGGAAACATCTGATGATCCATCCAAAATCGGAGAATTACAAAAAATTTTATCAATAAATGAAAATAATTTACATAGAAATGTAGCCAAAGTTTGTAATGAAATACTTCCGAAACTCATAGAGTCTATGAGCGTTTCTAAATCCAAAAAAGATGAGTTGAAACAAAGTTTTGTTGACGTATTGAGTTATTTACCAAAAAAACAAACTGAATATCTCGTTGATAACACGGATACTCAAAGAAAAAAATGCGAACTGATGGTAGCAGATATAATTTCTACAGCTAGAAAATACAAAAAAAAAGGTCAACAACTCTCAGCATTACCTGACGATTATTATCAACAGATGGATATATGTGCCAATTATGATAATGTATTTGAACATCAAAAAACAAATGAAACTGAATATAAAAAACGCATAGCAAGAGCATATTATGGAATAAAAGAAATGCTGGATGTATCTGATCCTGATGTCAAAAAAAACATCGAAAATTTAAATAATTTTAAGAAATTAAAACAGTTTGTTGAATACGGAAGCGACACCGAACGCAAACAAATGCGTGAGATGATGCTCAAACAATGTAAGGATGACCATAAAGGTGTATTGGGTTATCATAATCAAACAAGAGAATTAATAAAGGCTGGTTTATCAAGCGATGAAATTAATAAGAAGTGTGATGAAGATTTTGACTATGTCGACACTTCATCAGATACACGAAGAAAAGAGTGTGAAATGGCGGTAGCGACAATAATTAATAAGGCTAGAAGGCATAAACCAACTCATGATCCCATTTTATTAAAAGATTCAGAGTTAAATATGATAGATATATGCGCCAATCCCAACAATGTATTTGAACATCAAATAAAAAATCCAAAAGAATTTTATAAACGCATAGCAAGAGCATATTATGGAATTACGGAGATACTGGCGGTATGTGATACAGCCACTAAGGAAAAAATCGAAAATTTACCCAATTTTATTGAATTAAAAAAAAAGGTTGAAAATGTGAGTAACTTTGACATACGTCAGATGATACGCGAACATTGTAAGGACGATCATAAAGGTGTATTAGGTTTTCATAATCAAACAAGAGAATTAATAAAAGCCGGTTTACCAAGCGATGAAATTAATAAGAAGTGTAATGAAGATTTTACAGCCTTTACTATGCCAGATAATGTTTATCGTGTTTTTCAAAATGATTTAAACCATGCCGCTGAAGAGGTGTTAAAAAAACCTGGATTAACTTTAGCCCAAAAAAAAAAAATTAGAGCCAGTAATGCCCTGAAAACGGCTATGATGTATGTAAACATTTTAAGTAACCCACAAAATTATAAAGGTCATGAAATTTTACTAAAAAATGCTAAAGAATTTTTAGAAAAAAATCCAACTCAATATGTAATGGCAGAAGCATTAGTATTTCTTGGCAAAAACCCACCCAATTATCAGTCTGAAAATATTAATGTTCAAAAAATTATTGACGAACGAGAAATACTAAAAAAAGAAAAAGAAACTGCGCGTAATGATGAATCTTTTTTATCAAATATTATGGGTTCTTTTGACGGTGGAACAACTTCAATTAAAGCCAGGCACAAATACAGTCGCAAGGCTAAACATCAACCCAATACAAAACGTAAAAACAAATCTAAATCCAAGTCTAAGTCTAGGGTCAAGTCTAGGACCAAAACAATTAAAAAAAATAAAAGAGCACGCCGTAAATTCTATAAAAAATATACTCGAAAGCATTAATACACTATTCCTGACACCATCGCACTTGTTCGCATTAACAACAATTCTCGCGAAACAGTGCGCGAAATTCACGCGATTCAATCGACATATTCACCCCGTGTGCCAGTTTACAATAACACTTCAGTGTAATAATCGTGTCCGCAAACGAATTGTGTAGATTTTGCGGTGCTGGAATGCCAGGAAATAAATGCTCATATAGTTCCATCAGTTTTGGGTATTTGAAACCCTTCTCCCCATTCGAAAATGTATATTCGATTTTACATACTTCTTTACTATTTTTCATAGTACAGTAGTCCGCCGGAAAATTCATCCTTATACTATTGCGAATCCCTTCAACAATCATAAACCTCTTGTCGAAAGATACATTGTGCCCAACACAAATGTCCACCTTCGACAGAGCATCGCGCACTCGCACAAGTGCCTCCTGAATCGACACACCTTTTGCCTCCATAATCTCGCGCGTAATTCCGTGTATTCCCTCCGAAACAGGGTCTACGATAACCCACGGATTCAGTCGTATATAGGCATCATATGTCTCTTCTAATTTGCCTGTCTCTGTATTGTATATAATATAACTTATCTGCATAACATGCGGCCATTTGTCAGTATCATAAATTGATGGATTGCGCTCTTTGGGCAGTCCGGATGTCTCAGTGTCGAAAACAAATACTTTCATTTTTGTTGGTTTTGTTGGGTTTTGTTGAGTTTTTTGAATACGTATTCTATATACTATTTGTTATGGTATATTTACTTCAATTTATTGTTTATTTTATTCTATGTTACATTGAATAAAATAAACAATAATACAATATAAAATGATAATAATAACCAAAAATAAAAATAAAATAGAATAATAAAGTAAAAAATAATAATAAGAATTTGTATATAGATAATGTCAACTTGTTGTTCAATATGGATTTCAGGACACGGATATCAACCCGTATCTGAACAAGAACAAACAATTTCAATGAGAACAAGATCACAGAACACAATTACATACGATGGAACCTTAAAAGTATTTCAGCTTAGTATGGCTGGGTTGGCTAATGTTACGACAGAGATGGGTATTATATATAAGAAGTTTAAACATCTTAAACGAAAAGGTCAGTTCCTTGAACCTAAAATTGTGAAACTATTACAGGATCGCTCAACAGAATATGCCACACTTACATGGTTAGTACATAAAATTTATAATAATCAATACAATAAATGTGAAGAAAATATGGTCAGATCAAAATTAGAGGAATTACAAGCAGAAATGTTAATTTTAGAAAAACTAGCTTCGATTGACTATGCAAGATTTTCACTCCCGACTATAATACCAAACCCAACGTTTAATAAAGTTTATTCATTAAAACCAAATCCCGGCGAAAATACCCGTAACGAGAGCAGTATGCGTAGCAATCCTATTAGAACTATGGGATACCCACGACATAACAAATTATGGGCATTTTATGGAATATATTTTTTGGATACATCTGATCCCGAACATAAAAGATTTTCGATATCAAATCTACCGGTCAATGAAAATGGTGTTGTAGACCCTCGAGAAATTAAAAAAATAAATATATTAACACCACTAAACTATGAAACTTTTTGGATTCCTCATTTAAACACCAGGGATTTTAGCTATATTCCGGATAGTCATGTTAGTGATATAGGCGACGATCTCGATGCCAGTATTGCTATATTTAAGGAATTTTGTCGATCTACTGGTATTGCGATACCTGTACCAAATGAAAGTCTTGTCATTCCTCCAGATATCATTGCTCCGTGTATAGAAACATTGCGAACCGTTGTGGAAAGAGCGACACGCGATATAAGACATGCTATAACCCAACTACATGAGTCTGCTAAAATGGTGTCTTATGCTAGGGCTGAATTTCAACGCACGGCAGATTTGGCTGATAAAGCTGAGGAACAATATAACGCATTGTCAAAACGCATTAATACTAGAAACGAATCCCAATTTGTTGAACCCGCGTTACTTGCCGCCTATAATACTGCTGAAACTAATTGGCAACAAGCAAAAACCGATCTTGATCAAGCCAAAGCAAATGATACGGACGTTAATGAAAAAGCACAGCAAGTAGAAAATCAAGCATCTCAATTTATTATTGCTGCTATTAAAAAATGTATTGATGATATTATTATTATTTCTTCAAAACAACATATTGTCATAAGAAGAATATTAAAAAATATAATAATGAGTAACAAGCTAAAAAATATATTAAAAACAGCAATCTTTAATAAAAAAATATCGTCAAATCAGATTATATTATTTTTTAGCGGTTTAGGATATAAAGAATTGGGTATAGCTGATCCGTCATGTTGTGTTGCTAAACCACTAAAAGACCCGTCAGCGGTGGATAAAATTATGCAACTTGATACACAAGAACTCTATGATTCATCATTCGTGTCTCCACCATTGTTTGAAGATATTCTTAACTTTATAGAATCATCAATTATTAAGAAACATAGTCTCGCTACTTTTGCTAGCGTCAATACGAGTTTGGGTGGTGGCACGAAACGAAAACGACGCATGCGTATATATTCGCGAAAACGCCACGTGCGTAGAAGAAAACACACAAGACGACGACGACATTCCCGTATAGTATATTGACCGGTTACGCTCTTTTGGAAAGTCAGATGTTTATGTGTCACATACAAAATTCTAATAATCCTTACACAATCCAAAACTCCGTCTGTGCCATTTGCTGATTCCATGTTCACGAATTCCATCCATATGTTTTTTTGTCCCATATCCTTTATTTTTTTCCAGATCATATTTTTCGACTAACTCCGGGTGTTCTTTACACATTTCGCCGATATACTCGTCGCGCGATACTTTGGCAAGAATTGAAGCAGCAGCAATTGACGCATATGTATTATCTCCGCTTTCTACACATATATGTGGAATTTGTATATATGATTCGCCACTACATAATTTCATCATGGGTATGAAATCATTCCCGTCGATTAGCAAGTATAGTTTGTCAGCAGAAGCATTTATTTTTTCCATTATTTCATTTATTGCTTGATGCATACATTCAATAGTTGCTCGTCTTATATTTACGCGATCAATTTCTGTGTGCTCCGCATACTTTACACACCAGGCAATAGCATGCTTTTTTATATACTCCGCCGTTTCTTTTATTTTTTTATCGGAATGAAACTTTTTACTGTCCTTCATTTTCGTGAAATCAAATAATTTACTATCTTTAGGTAAAACTACAGCGCCGACATAAACACGTCCAAACATCGGTCCACGACCTGCTTCATCTACACCGATTTCAACAAACGGTTTTGAATAATCGCACTCGTCGCCGTTGCTATCAACACGGAAGTGCGATATTTTCAAGGTTGCGCTTTTTACAGATTTTGAAGACATTTGTGTTATTGCGATGTTTTTATGTTGGTTTACAATATTCCTTTTATATACTAATATAACTACCAAATTAAGATCAATTTTAAGTATACAAAAAAAATAATAAAAATATCAATAAAAATATCAATAAAAATTCAGATACGCAACAACAAAATATATTTATATAATATATAATGAAACTTACAAAACTTCATATATTTATTATAATACTTCTTGTGCTTATTCTTTGTCCCACTTTAGGCGCATGTTCTGTCCAAGAAGGATATGTAAATAGATATCCTGATACTTCATCATCTTCATCAACTGGATCGTCTGATTCTTCGGGCCAACAGTATTCAAGACAATTTTCTAACTATAGCAAATTTGACCATGCTCTGGACGAAACTACTATGAATAATAATCCCGTTTATGTTTCAAGCTATAATACTGGCTACAGTCCTCCTAAAAATACATCTTCACAGATGAGCGGAGCAGGCAACACAGCTACCGGTAGCGGTTCTGGTTCCAGTAAAGGTTTCCTTGCTTGGCTTAAAAGCTTGTTCTAATATAGTATATAGAATAATAGCCACATAAAATACAAAATTAATACATTAATACAACATTAATAATAAAATATTAATGTTGATATAACTTTTTTTCCGTATATATATTATATTCGTGTATAAAATTATATATTAATAATGAAATTGACAAATTTACATATATTTCTTATAATATTGCTTGCTCTCGTTTTGTGTTCAACTTTAGGTGGAACATGTTTCAATGAAGGATATAGACAACGTTATGGTAGAAGTAAGTCATCATCCTACGCAAACCCTCAGTATCATGGATACGGTTCATATTATCAGAATTTAGATGATTCGGCAGTATCAGCAAGTAACCGTTCTATGGGATTAAGCGATGATACTAATAATCCCTACTATAATAACAATGATTACTTTCATAATAATTATGCTAACCATAGAGCTAGAGGAAGAAACCAAAGATATCGCGAGAATCAAGAGGGTTATGTAAATAATAACAGTTATGGAAATGATGATATGAATGGAGGTGATTATTCCGATCCCTCCGCGATGTTTTCCGGATCATATAAAACATCACATAATAAGCATTCTAATTATAACAGCGCTTATCGTCGAGAAAGAAGAAATAATAAGATGTTTGACTCTGTATCTACTGGCGCGATAAATGGTTCTTTATTCAATAGTGCTAACTCATATTCTAATAACTATGATGATAATGATAATAATGATAATAATGATAATAATGATAATGATAATAATAACAATGGTGTGTCTCAAGATCAGATACCCCAGGGTCAAGAAGATCTTTACATACTTAAATCTCAAATTGTTCCACCTATATGCCCAGCCTGTCCTAAATGTCCATCAGTAAATTGTGACGATAAATGTGGTAGTAAAAAGTGTCCTCCTTGCCCACCATGCGCCAGATGTCCAGAACCCCAATTTGAATGTAAGAAGGTTCCTAATTACAGTAGTGCTAATATAATGGGAAATCTTCCAATCCCATGGGCAGATAAACTTGACATTAAATAATTAGATACTTATATACTTTTATAATCATAATTTACATGCTACTCATTTATAACATTTTTGAATTATAAATGAATTTCTCAATTTCTCCCGCGCTATACGTTTAACGCGTTTTAGGCTTCTCAACTTTTACCTTTATACACTGATTGTCCATAACAAATGACGGCGTTTTCTCTTCCTGTGGAACTATTTGTATAACACATTTTGCTTTCTTCCCATATAACGGTTCTGTACATCCTTTCTCTTTTTTATTCTTTCGTGTCTTGTTAAATTTGAATAATTTTCCTCCATCATTTTGCGTGCATCTTGATCTAAAGTGTTCATATCTTTCGCGAACATCACAATAAGATAATCCCGATTTTTTCCCTAACATTTTATTTACTATTTCATGTAGATTGTATATATATTTAGAAAATGTCTCGCGATTTTTCATATGACACATACGAATTGGGTGAGCTTTTAGATTATTTTTTAAATTCATTCTACAATATTTACACGGAAGAACGTTTGTGAGATTTTCAACATATTCCTTATAATGTTTTTTATTTTCATTTGTTGGATTTACAGGATAATTAAAACTCATTGTATGAAGAAGATGCCATGCCGCTGGACCCCAAACAGATGTCATCATTCCATCACCACTCATATAATCTTTACGCGTGAAAGTTTTTCGTGATGTTTTTTTATTAAATCTGCGAGTTTTCCATATAGACATATGATTCCGCATTTAATATCTTTAATAGTTTAATATCGGTTTTAATTTACTATATACATATGTATACAAAATATTAATATAAAATGGTAAAATCGTAAAAATATAATAGTATAATAGTATAACAATACTAATATGTCAGAAGCCACATCTGAAATCTTAAATAACATGTCAGACAAAACCACAAACACTATGTATATGATGTTTGTTGGATTTATTCTGATTATATTCGCATACGGGACAGGTGTAAGAAATAACAGATTTTTTTTCCTACTCATGAAAGTCGGAATTGTCGTTTTGTATTTATATGTGTTTACTATTGTTTATAAATCTCTTAAAAATATTTTTAACATTAACGGTCTTTTTACATCCCCTTCTTATAACAGTCTTAAAATCTTTTTTCTTTTATTCACAGTATTTGAAATGTTTATAATTATTTTAGTCGCATACGTGTTATATAGTGTATTTTTCTAGAAATATTTAATTAATAATTTTTTAAGTAGTAGTGAGAATTATTTAGTAGATAATAGTAGCATAAATTCGTAATATTCTTTATCTGAAAAAAAGTTGTTTATTTTTATATCGATTAGTTTACCATCATTACACCGCTTTATCATTTAATAAAATATCTTACTTGTGCTATGTCTTAGTAATAGACTATATATTTAAATATTATGAAATGTTTAAACTGATTTAATAATATTTAGTAGTCTATACAAT
>Ga0247722_10002102_pt1 | contig 10499 bp, 5 predicted proteins | sample MSEWelMarce3H_FC_FD_189094 | JGI IMG/M metagenome (GOLD analysis project Ga0247722, IMG submission 189094) | Subsurface sediment microbial communities from gas well in West Virginia, United States - MSEEL Well Study Marcellus 3H_FC | ecosystem: Environmental > Terrestrial > Deep subsurface >...
CGTGCACTTTACTAAATTTTTTACTACTGAAATCTAACAAGATTTAAAAAAATATTCCACTAGAAGTTTAAAGAATTGCAACGAAATTGCTTCATCAGAAAAGCCCTTTGCTTTGCGCATTTCAGCTCCACGCAATTTAACTGTGATGCGCTCTGCATAGTAATAAGCAGTCGAGTTTTAACTCTAAACCGAGAACAAAAAAGACCCAATTACTTGCACTGGCTCAATCGCAATCATTTGGCAATTTTCATCTACATTTTTAGTACTTTAGTGTTGACGCTCGTATCAGGAATAACGAGGGGTAATCGGTTATGTAAAATTTTCTGCACATACTAATTATACGTCCGATTATTTAGTAGACTTGTTAAAAAAAAATTTTGATACATTTTATTTTTGGAAAAAAAAGAACAGGCCACGCCATGATTACTATTGTGAAATTTGATCAAGTTATAATGGTTTTTTCGTGACACGCAGCCAAGTAAACAATGCATTATAAAAAGAAGGTTTTATTTTATGGGTTAAAATAAATCCTTCTCCTCCCTCTTAGTGTGTTTCCTCATTCTGCAATGAGTTTCCACTCTAAAACATTTATGCTTTTTTATTTTGATGTAATAATGTAAGCAAATTTCTTGAGTGCACTGCTTACTATAACGAAGGGAGTCATTGTCACGCCCAAGTAAATTCCAGTCCGGTTAGGTTAAAATTTATAGTGGGTCAATGACATCCGTTTTCCCGTTGGACTTTTATCAACCTTGGCAGTATCGCAATTACATCAGCCGTGTAAATTTTTCCGGTTGTAATTGACCTCTTTTAATTGAGGATCTCTTGAAAGCGGGCAAAAGAAAAACTGTAACAAAAGAACATGTGCGGTACTTGAGAACGTTTTCAAGTCTACTTCTTTTACTGCGGTTATTTAATGAATTTTACAAAGAAAAATAGGTCAAAAAGTAGTGGTAGTAGTAGTAGTAAATTAAATTGAGCGGCGAATCGTGTGAAGATTTTAATGGTGTTACCTACACCAAAATTACTGATGCTGAGATTTACTGAATGATAAATAGGTCGAAGATGAGGTATATACTAGGTACATAGCCTTAGGAATCGCAGATGTTGATTTCTTGCTCACTTACCCAATGGAACATTGTCTTGATGATGAACAGAGGCGCCGGCAATTATCCTTTCCCTCAATTACATGCCTTCTAGCCAAACATGAAGGTATGATGTGCGCAAAAAAAAGCTGAACAAACGATATTTAGGGCTATGGGTAAGGTTTAGCATTCGTGCGTCCAAGCTAACGGTATGTAGACGACCTAGCCGCGCGGGAGGGATTCGCCTTATAACAGCCTTTTGTGTAGTCCACTGACACAGTTTCAGATGGCTTGGCTCCTGCGTGCAGTTCTTTACCGTCCTTCTTTGAGATCAAGCTTGGCGATGAATGGCGATTTCAGAAAATTAAATCAAATGAAGAAATCCGGTTTAAAGATTGGCCCATAAAGAACTGCTGACAGTGTAGGCTGTAGGAAATAAGGAACCGTTTTGGCGGTTTTAGGGTAGTCTGATTTCCGACGTCTAGATTTTAATGGTACCCGCATTGTTTTTTTGTCGTTTCGTATGCATCATATGCATAGAGCCGTCAAATGAAATGTTGATCGATTGTTGTGTTGACACATTGTTATACTGTGCTGGTATTATTACTTTTTCCCATCGCACGTGGATGGGACTAAAAAATCCAGTTTTGCTGGGAAAACTTGCTGGTAATTAAGCGAGAGACGTTGTGTGTGTGCGGCCCATATTGTCCCGTTTCCTCTCGTTGGTTGTCAGTCAAAAGTTCTGTTTTTTCCCTTTATGAGAAGCAAGTCACCTGCGGCGCAAAAGGTATATTACATTCACTCTAGGGCTTGACACCCGTGCGAAACAAGAGCTCGTCGTTGTTGTATAACAAAGAAGCGTCGCTGTTTGGTCGCCGTGTGTTTCCCGGACTGTATAGAACGTACGTTAAACATAGCCCATTAAACTCCAGAGGTCTCACAAAGGCCCACTAACCTGCAGTCCTAGAATAACACTGCATGCTCGGCTTGCGGTTATTCCCGCCAATAGAAGAAGCAACAGCAGGCAGCGAGAGAGACACCTACTCCCTCCCCCCCCCTTATTTTTCTACCTCACGCTGTTGTTATTGTTGTTGTGCATTTTTTTTCTTACCTTGCCTTTCTTTCCCGAACGAAAAAGGAGGAGTCTTCCTAAAATTTTCTTCAGTCTTCTTCCTGACGTGCTGCTCTGCGGAACCATCAAATACTTCGGAGAACGATCGTAAAAAGTTGTTGTCTTGCGGCAATCACTTATTTTGCCCTCAATTCAAAATCGTTTTTTTTTTCTTTCTTTCATTGACATCAAGAAGTTCTTGTCGTAGATAGACAAAAGTCTCATCGGTTTGTTACACTAAGCCAACCGAGCGTGAAATGTTCCAGTCTACCGCAGCCTGGACGCGGTTAAATTGAGTGCCGCCCAGACAAGAACCAAAATCCTGTGATTGTGCTTCCTTTCCTGTGATGATGGATTCTCAAAGTTGAACGGACGGTAACAGCTAAAGAAAATATATAATAATAATAAAGGAAACCACTACTGTGAGTGAAAAAGCAGAACATTGCCATACAATTTTCGGATTCAACTTACTTCAGGTAAATACAAAATGAAGTTTTTCTCGACCTTTCTTCGCTTATAAAAAAAAATTCCCACTGCAATAAAATACTTTTCCAAGTTGAACATCCAAAACGAACAGGCACCATTAGCGAATGACTGTTGGAAGTAGTAGTAGTGTCGTCAACGGTTATTTTCCGTGTGGCTTTGCACTGCACGCCGTTATAATAAGTTTCTCTAAGAAAAAAGAAATGAGAAAAACTTGACATTCATGATAGCGTGTATTTTAGTTGCTTATTGCAATAGTCCTCCATCATTATGCCGGAGGTCGTGCTCGATGAAGGCTTACTCGGTACATAAATATTTTTGGGATTTTTTTTGTGTTGCCATTTTAGGTCGCGTAATGGCTGCAGCTATTACGATGCAAATCTTGTGCTGGATTTGTATCGCACTCATCAGTCACGGAAGCAGTTTGAATGTGGACCGCCTTTCCAACAGATGGGCCCGCAGTGATGACGGTTCAGACGGTTGGCAGGCCTCCAATGGGCCGTACAACCCGGGGCCATACCCAGTATCTCGACCGGTAGTCACAGAAGTGGTTCCAACGGCCTTAACGGCCTCCACGGCTTCCACGTTCCGCAAGGTAGACGAAGGACTACCTTTTCTTACAGCTGCCTCAGCCGAAGGTTTCTACGAAGTTCTGGTGGGAAAGAAGAGTCCGATATCAGAAACGGTGGGAGTCGGCGGTAGCAATTCTCCAACTGGGTCACCGGATGTGATTATAGGCCGGGTCATGTCGTCAACGGGTGGGATCGAATCGACCACAACCGCATCGGGCATAGGTTATTCCCATCCGCTTCAACCCATCGTTCCTCTACCAACTGTCACCGAAGACGATAAAAAGAAAGCGGACGAAGAGGTAAAAGCGGAAGAACGGAGTGAAATCAGGGACGCACTCGAAATGGAAAGTCGTTCAACTTCAGCCGATTCTTTGATTAAAAAGAACGATTATACCCTGCCACCGGGTAGTTTTTATTTGCCAGCTGTATCGAGGAAAGATCATCAATATTACTCTGATTCGGAGAAAGCCATCTACATTCCTCTTCGGCGCAAAGACCCATTGATTCAAGCTTTCCCGGTTACCACGCGTGTCGTTCTAGTAAACAAAAACCAACCAGTAACACCTGTTGTTTTTAGCCCACCACCGGCCATTTATCACAGCAAAGAAGGCGACGAGGAAGAAGTGGAGGAAACAGAAGAAGAGGAGACGAGATTCTCGACCGAAGAGGAAGAAGAGGACGAAGAAGATAACGAGGAAGATCCAAATATTTCCCATCGTCCTCAAAGACCTACAATTCCACCCACAACTCCTGTCCAATCCCATTCGAGCGCTTTAGACCTTGTGATGACCCTGTATCCCAATTTACCGAAACTGATCCCACCTTCATATTTCAGCTCGCAAACCATCAAGAACTTTCTCAAACTTAATAATAGACCACCCAATGGCGGAGGGGAAATAGGTGGTTCGACGAGTGTTATTCACGAAAGCAAAGTGGTAACCCCTCCGCAAGGTTATCTACCTCAGTTATTGCCAAAGCCAATCCCCAAACCCGCAATCGTCAAGGGGAATGCCCTCCTGACCCAGTTTAAATCTCCGAACAAAGTGAACTTTGGTACCGTCTCTTCCTATCCGTCGGATCAGTCGCGTCATCAGTCAACCAAACCGACCACAGGCCCCACCAAAACGACAATTCAGTTCGTGCCTTTCACTTCCGAAGACATCAGCCCGTTGAACTTTCTACTTCCACCCGCCTCGTCTGTCACGGAAAGAGTCACGGCCACAGATCCACCGGATACCCGTTCAAACTACGTAGCAGGATTCATACCTACAAATAACGGTGACTTGATAGCTGATTCGAACGTGCACATCACGCAGAAAGATCCCCTAAAGATCGTTCAAGCGCCGAAACTAGACTTTTCGTGGAATCATTTCCGACCATTACCATCGGAAATTTCGCATCAACCATCTGCGGCTAGTGACTTGACACAGCCTAGCGTTGTAACCAACAATAACCAACATCACAAACAACAGCAACCGCAAAATGGGCAAGATCATCAACAAGACGAAAGACAAAGCGCATCAGTTCTTCTTCAGAGCTATTTTGTTCCATCAGAAACCGCCGAGGTGGTCGTCCGAACTAAAATGGCTACATCCGGAAGTGAATCGGGAAATGATGTGAGGACACAACCATCAGGAGATTCAGCCGATATTATAACAGGCTATTTTGATAGACAACCAATTTTGTCAACAACAATTTCGCCAGCAGATGAGAAGGAAATACAAACAACGACGACAACAAGAGAGACAACTGTTCCCCCAATTCCAGTGGAAGAAATTGCGACGACCACAACAGTACCGAGCCGAGATGATGAGATCGTCAGGCCGGCAATCCCGTCGATTCCCGAACTTCACGGCAATTTTCAACCAAGTTTTGGAAAGTTTCCTCATAGTAGCGCGCCACCACAAGATCAATCCCATCAGCCAGAACTCGTATCCGATGTACCGCTAGTGTCACCGTCACCAGCCATACGTGTCCTTAAAGAACATGACGATCGTAACATATTTTCTGTACCTCATGGCTTACCCAATCTTGCGGATGACCAGCATGTAGCCGGCTCCCAGATTCACGAAACGTCCGTTTACGAAGAAAACATTCCCCGCGTTCGCCCAATCAAACCGCAATCGGCCGCCCAAGAAATTGAAGTCAAGGCATCAGCACCGTACTACAAAATGGGGAAAATGTCTCCTAAAGGCGCAATGTACACTGTCACGCAAGGCCATTCCAAGGTTAAATTTTTTGGTTACAACGCTCTGCACAACGGAGAATTGAAACCGATCGATAGCAAATATCTCGCCAGTCTTCTCCATAAACACGAACAGCAACAACACGAACACGACTGGAAATTCAGCCCTTATCTGCCCATCAGGTCGTCTGGTGGTGGAGGCAACTCGGCTTTTAAAAGCGTTCCGAAGAAATCTATCCCGATTTCAAACGGAAAGAAACCAACTATCAGGCCAGTATTTTTTGCAAAGAGACCTGGTACATCTAATTCAGACATTTCATCATCTAAGAGCAGCCAAGGTTCACCGAGCAATGCACCCTGGCATCCCAGTATTGTCGTCAGTGAACCTTTTGAATATCACGCCCACCTACAGAAAATGGCCGAAGATCAAGGCCGTCTTCCAATAAGCCAATCGCCTCCCACATAATCGAAAGCATTATATATTTACGCGTGATGTGTGAAAAATTTGCATCCTATTTTGCTCTATTTATTTCATTTAACATCTGTTCATAATTTTACCAAGATGACATCTCCTACAAGAACGTATCAGCAGCTTACAGAAAACAAAACAATCTTCCTCTAATGTGATCCGTGTTGTGTACTCGTGTGACTCTACAAAAATGATATATGAATAAAGTATCTAACAAAATTTAAAAGTATTGAAACATTTTTAAAAATTAATATGTTATGTTTGAGTGCGAATCCATTAAAGCAGATGGTGTCGGGATAAGATTAATTATTCATTTTTTGACACACTGAACAGATTGTAGGGCAAACTTAACAGTATTTTTTTTTCGAGTCAACATCTGCCTCTGTATGCCGATTTTCCAGGTCAGGTTTTTGGTAAAGTCTATTAGCTTCTTTTTTTTACCGCGTCAGCTCCAGCTGTTGAATAACCTCTTCTTCGCCCAGTTCCCGTTATATGTTTGGTTATCCTATATTTATTCAGTTGAGTTATATGCATTGTGGCTGACTTTTTCATCTGACAAACACATACCGACTTCCCGGATCTCCATGATTTTTTTACGATTTAAAAAAAAACCACTAATAATGTTCCAGATTTCTTTTTTTAAGAAGCGTGTCTTATTTCCACGGTTCCCGCTCTATTTTTTGTGTGGAATCTGTGACAAATCTTGGGTATTTTTTTTAGAGGAAAAAACCCACAAAATGTTAATCACTTTAACTCACACAAATTTGTTTGTGCCGAATTTCTAATTCAAGTTTTTATCCTTATTGCATTTTAATGATTTAGCAGAAATAGACTATTAACGCAAATATCGCCTGAATTTCGATAGAGAAATTATAAATAACGTGTGAAAATGTCATGAGGTCATAAGTTAAAAACAACAGTTGAAAAAAGGTAAACATGGGCTTGTATACAAATTACAAACCCTTTGTTTATATCAATTATGGATATAATTGGAAGTGCCAAGCTTTCTTTCAAATCTCTCGTGTAAGCTACGCGAGTCGCACGCGCTTCAGTAACTAGCGCCACCTTGTGAATCAATTTCTAACTCGTTGTAAGTTTGTGTATCGTCCACGGGGATGCAAGTTGTCCAATTTTTTTCGCATTACAACTAGTAGCCCGATAGTGAATCGTCAAAACGGATTGTACTTGATTCTCTTTAACATATCAAGTGACCTTATACGAACGATTAAGAAAAGTTTTTTAAGACATAGCTTTTTCCCCAGCCCTTCTTTGCCTTTTCTGGTGGCCTGAGTGTTGTTTTGAGTTTTTTTTGTTGACAAGTGTTGGCGGCCATATTGCTGGCTTCCCACTCTTCAGTAGACGCCCAGAGCATATACAACACAGCAGCGGGGGCGGTGTGCCAACCACTCATACCAAGAAAAAAAGAAGCCGAAGAAAGCTCAAGAACAGTTTTGCTTCATTGATTGGATCCACAAGTTGAAACAACGAACCTCTCAGGATTAGAACGTTTCGTTTTTGGCCTTAACTTTGTTCATCAACTTCTTGTTTGTGCCTCAACTCCTTGTGTTGTTTTTCTAACTTGCTTCCCCAGACAGCCTCCAGTTTGACATTTTGCATATTGGCTAACAGTTCAGATCTCGCGTTGTGATTTGTCATTGCTTTTTGGCTGTGTACCAGACATTTTGTCTGTTGTGAGGAATCTGTTTCCACTGTGTTACACTTGTCAATGTGTCATTTCATGCTATGGGTGCAACCATAGTGCCTAGTGGATGAGTGATATCTCGATGAAAGTATGGATAACACGCTGACCAGTTTGGAAGAGAGGTGAGATATATTTAATTTTGTTTACTATTGTTTTTATAATTTCAAGTTAAGATTCTTTTGTGAGGTGAGAAAAGTGTGTTGTAAACAGGAAGCAGTCATTAGGATGGGAAAGACATCAGGAGAAACTAAACTCTGCGACTCATGCCAGGCATTGGATCCACACCCAGCTTTTACACCCACACACATTTTGTTGATGGGGGCCAAGAGAAAATGAGCCACGATGGTTAGGTTTTGTTTGGCTTGAAGGGATTCAAGACATTTTTGATCAGCCTCCTGTTGTGGCAATTGTCTCTTGGAGGGCTGGACCCTTTCTGATACGATGACGTGATCCCAATTCCCGTTTCTCTCATTCTCTCTTCTTCGTTGCTACCAGCGTGCCGACCGACTCCACTCGAAACTAACCGTACATTTTTCTCGAGAAGTAACAAAAGAAGGAGGGGGAGGGAAATCAAAAAAGTAAAATGGAAAGGGTAGAGGTCCAGCCCTTGTTTTAAAACAAGGCTTGGAACGTGACGGAGCGTTCGTGAGCCAAGTTAAAGCCCGTCGTCGAGAGTGAATTTCCATTAGAATCGCCTGCACTATAAGCGAGTACGTCCGTCGTCATTTAATTCGAAAAGGGAGTGGAGGAGAGATTCAAAACGCAGAGAACCTGAACTAATGTCCGCTTGAAATTTCTTTTTCTCCCTCTCCTCTCTACTGCTCCCTGCTGGTGGTTGGTACTGTAGCCGTTTTTAGGGGTTGAGCAAGTTCCGCATGTGTTGCGTGTGATGATGGATTTTCCTCTTGTTTTCTCTTAACGCAACGTACATACACACAAAGAAAAGCTCTTTCTGGCCGGATAATTCCGGTGAAAATCGACCGCTGCTCTCATCCAATCTACCACGCCCGTCACACACACATCTTTTCAATTCTCATCGTGTTTACGAGTGGAATATACTTGAGTTGCTTGAGAATATTCCCGACGACAGGACCTGTTTTTACATTAGTGCATTTTGTGTATACAGTAGAGACCACTACCAGTAGTGTGCTGGCCGTTTTGTGTATGCCAAGACTTCCCCTCCAACCGCTCCTCTCTTCTTCGGTGTATACGGTTCCCGATGGGGAGAGAAGGCAAGAGGATGCTTTATTTTGTTTAAAAGAAAAAATCTTAAAAGGCCTCCGTGTCCGGTCCAAAAACACTGGGAAAAATGGGGCCCTGGTTAAACAAGAAGGAGAGAGAGAGAGCGAAGAGGGGGGCCACCCTCTCAGGTTTCCCCTTCGAGGAGCTCCAAGGTCTTCTGACATGGCCCAGGAAACAAATGGCGTATATTCTCTCTTTCTTTCTTTGTAGACCCGTTGGTTATAAGGAAATATAAGAAAAAAGGTGGGAGGAGAATTGAAAATGCCACCTGCAATGCACACCACTACGTACCACCACCCTCCGAAGGACCACACAATGAACCAGTGGCTTGTCCCAATCCTTTTTAAAAAGAATTATTTGCCGATGACTTTTTGGAGCGAGAACAATATAGAAATGGGATTTTTGGACTTTGAATCGAAAGAACTTGAGACTTTTTGACCCCTCCACTTCTCTATGCGAGATTGTTTCTGGGTGATGATAGTGCGCGGTAATATGATCGACTTTTTGTGTGTCCGGGATAACAAACAACGCACAAATCCTGTATCCAACTGGGGAGGCAAAACAAAAACTACAAAAAAGAGAGAGAAATCTTGATGCAAAATCATGCGCCTGTGCGAGCTCCTTTTTTTAATTTGTAGATTTATTTATTCAGTGCAGCTCGGTGTATATGTGAGTACATCCGGAAACTCACGGGTAACTGATAGCGATTTTTAAAGAGGGGTTTTGATGATGTCATTGCTGTTATAAGGGTTTGTTTTCATTTTCAAAGTGGATTGCGTTTTGGTTGAAAAGAGAAAAAAAATCAATGCCGAAAAATTCCGTTCCTTTCGTACACATATCTGTGACGCAACAACTGTGAGACTACTACATCAACAGTTTATTTATAGGCTATCTGTATTTTTTAACGTTGGTTTCTAATATGTCTTCTTTTCTTTTTTCCCTCTTCTAGGTTGAACGAGCCGAACTGGTCCGGATTCCAAGGAGGTGCGCCACAGCTGCAGTGGATCCCTGCTCCGTCGCAATACGGCACGTCGTCAATCAACGGCGGCCTGATTGGCGGCAGTAGTAACAACAGTAGTAATAACGCCAGCCATTCCAATCCGCAGTCGCGGGTGGTGGTTATCAACCGAGACGATAGAGGGTTCGGTTTCGTCGTGGCCGGAGACAATCCCGTCTTCGTTCAAACCGTTCGTGAAGGTAGCGCAAATATTTATTTTGATTATTCCCGCCCGCTCCTGCAGGTGTTTCTCGGCGACGATGCTATCAATGACATATTTTATCTCCGTTTTCTCCGTCTTTTCTTTGTTTATCTCTTCTAATGTTTCCACATTTATTTGTTTAGCATTTTCGCATGGTAATAGGTAGAATTCGATTTTGTCGTTTTTTGTTGTTGTCATTTTTTGGTTTTCTTTAGTTTCTTTACCCCTTTTTTTATGTTTATAGGCGGAGCCGCTGAGCGAGCCGGCATTTTTAAGGATGATATTATTATCAAGGTATTCAGTTTGACTCGGTTGGATTTCTTTTGTTGAAAAAGGACATTTTTTCCTTATTTTATTTTCTCTTTTTTGTTTCTTCGTCTGAAAATAACAATTTTTCCCAACGTCTTGTGTGTGTTTTGTGGTTGAATAGGTTAACGGATCGTGGGTGACC
>Ga0247722_10002103_pt1 | contig 10496 bp, 6 predicted proteins | sample MSEWelMarce3H_FC_FD_189094 | JGI IMG/M metagenome (GOLD analysis project Ga0247722, IMG submission 189094) | Subsurface sediment microbial communities from gas well in West Virginia, United States - MSEEL Well Study Marcellus 3H_FC | ecosystem: Environmental > Terrestrial > Deep subsurface >...
GAACATACCATAGTAAACACCCAGCCTTATGTATATTTTATTTTGCTTGATTTTTTGATAACTCGGGTTTAGTCGAGTGCTACATACTGATAGACCTTCATTTACATCGGCATATAAATTGGCTACATCCATGTGTATTCTTTCTCCTGTACCGTAAATAGTGGAAAAAATATGGTCGGTTCTATAAATATTCGCAAACATGATATAGTTTTCATGTGCAAATACAATATTTGAATTATTTTGGAAGCCGGCGGATTCAATATCATGAATACTATTTATGAACGCATTTGCAAGTTGGTCGCGCGATAACTTATGGGACTTATTCTTCAATAAATGATGTACAAACAAATAAAACCATAATTCACTGTCTGTATTTCCATGAATATGTTTCGATAAATCGGCGTCGATTATAGTCATAAGTTTATTTATTTTAGATTGGAAAGAAGGTGTCTTATAATACATTTGAAATTTGCGAATAGTACCGGATTCGGGCACTAATAGATTGCCCTGGTGCATAAAATACATATTTTTATATACATAAGGCTGGGTGTTTACTATGGTATGTTCATTTTCAATATGATGACAATCCACATTGAATGAGTATATACGTCGCAGTTGTACGATAATATTTGAATGATTTGTCAATGTCTTGTATTGTTTATCTACGAAGGGTGGCTCAGTTGTTTTGCTGCTGATCCATTCCTTATTATTTTTATGAAGTATTCCATAACCATGTCGCAAGTCGTATGGCGTACTCTTTGACATGAATTTTTCCAATAAGGTTTTGGCATTCGGGTTATCTAAAGCAATAAGGATTAAACACATGTAAATATATTATAGTATGATATTATTTACGCCGATGAACATTTTATACAGTTTGAATATTCGCTTGTATAAAACGCCGATTAAATCAGGTTTACAACATATTCTACCAAAGATAATATTTCCAAATCATTATAATCAAAATGTTGAATATGAAAAGATAAATCGGTAATTAAACGTTCTTTATAAAATGTCATCATTTTCTTATCTTGTACCGGAAAACATTGTCCATTATAATAAGATAAACAATTATGTGTATTTCCTAATAGTTGTGAATTATGTGTATTACATTTATGCATATTTGTTAATATATACTGTTGTATTTGAGCCAAATGTTTGGTAAAATTATTTATTTTTTTAGCTAATTTGGTTCTGTATTTTTGTTTTTCTTGTTCGGTAATAATTCGCTCATTATTACAGCAATATTGGGTTTTAATGAATTCTAACTGTGGTTTTATAGTAATTTCGTAATCCGCCTTGTAAATTTCATTATTATGTTTATAATCTTTCAATAATTCAAATAAATGTTTTTCTGCTTGAATCGGCTGTTTAACTTCAAATAAATTTATACATTCAACATCCGGAAAATATGTTCCATATCTTTGAAGTAAATGTTGTTTCACTAATTCTGGCGTTTGTTTATTTGCGGTATAACCTAATTTATACATATCATCCATTTTATATAACGAATTTGTTATACAATATATCCATCCACTCATTTTATTTTATTACAATAATAAAATAATATATGTTTCAATTTTACATTTTACCACGAGTAAACTGAAAAACATGTGTAGACTCGCATACATCATGCTTATTGGTATTCAAGTCGTTATTCAATTGTGCACATTTTACAGTTTTGAAAATAATTATTTGTTTCTATTTGATCTTTATGCACTTGAATTGGGCATTACGTGTATACCCAGGTTTGCATGTTTTGTTGCAACGATTTGTTCTTGGGTTCAACTCTTTCCCGGGTGGGCATTTCTTTGCACTTTTACTGCGAGGAGGCGGAGGAATGTCGCGAGATGACCTTGACCAATGATCAGACGCAGCACTGGCCTTTGTACTTGCTTTCGATTCTTGCTTCCGTTTTGCAGTTTGTCTTTTACATTTAAATTTATCGTCACGAGCATAACCCGGTTTGCAGTTTTTATTGCATCGTTTGGTCTTTGAATTATATTCTTTTCCATCTGGACATTTTATAATAACACTTTTAATGAACTCGTCTTGTTCTTTGGGAGTCATGCTTAAATTTTGATTAACATCCGCCTCAATATTTTGAGCAACCTCCACCGGAATTGGCGGACCTTCTGCTAACAAATGATTATCAAAATGCATATTGTATTTTTCAAGTAGACCACTGTTAAGTAGTATATTTTCATATCGAGTTACTAATTCATCATGTTTAATGCGCAAAAATACGTTATGGTTCACCATGGACAAGAACAAGGCTTTCAATTCGTTGTATAATTCGACTGCCAAGAAACGCTTTGACCGGTATAATATATATAGCAATGCAATACCTGCACCATATATATCAATCGTATCAATGCATGCATCAACCAATTTCGTATAATCCCCATGCTTTAACGAAGCAATCATTTGATAAAAGTCAGTAAGATGGTGCTGCAGTTCATCGCGATACTTGGGGGATTCGACATGTTCCTCAATTATACAATTGTAAAAATATTTGTGATTGTTTACAAGAGTATCGTTGGCTGTATCAAAATAGTCAAGTTTCGTTTGTGGTCCACGCATAACTTTCGAGTACGTCCTTAAATTTAATAACTCCATTTCTGGCGGGAACGACCAATGTAACATACCTAACGAATATGACGAGTTTCCAGTGGCGGATATAATTTTTGCTTTCGTTGTCATAAGTCCAAAATCAATAAAATTTGCACGTCCAGTGTCTTCATTATACACAATATTTTGGTGTTTTACATCGTGATGCACTACTCCTCTATCATTGAATATTTTAAGCCCGTATATAACACGACTTATATCCAGCCAGAAATTTTCCACGTTTCTACGGTTAACTGCGCTCATTGAAAACTCCTTAACTTTTTTTCCATATTTATCTAAATCCAGACCACCATATTTAATTAGTAATAACGAATATTGGTCAATATTTTCAGGTCGAAACGAACTATTCGTACATTTGGTAATTGCTTTCTTATTGGAATCTGTATTATCTACTTTGCATATGGAGGGCTTTCCTAAATGAAATAATTTGTCAGTATCGGCATCTTCAACCAGTTTAAATTCCGTCATCTCACTTCTCGCTTCCTCGTCATCCATGAGTTTCGATGCGATTGTAGGGTCGGTAATTATATTTTCACGTTTGCATTTCATTGGGGGTTTATGTACACATCCATATGTTCCTTCCCCGACAACATTCGGTTCAGTCATTCTGTGGTTATATATTATGACAAGATATTGTATGTAATATTTCTATTTTGATAGAAAATCCATATTATTTACGATTTCCATCTTACGCATGGATTGCTCAAACGTACTTTCGCGCTCCATATTGGCAAACAAATAGTCTGTATTGGGGCTTTCTTCATTTTTCTTTATTTGTTTATAAATAATATTGATTTTACTGGTGATGGTTTGAATAATTAGTTTGTTGGTTACAATGTCTATATCGGTTGGTATATGTTCCGTAATTAGAGACACTGCAAAATACAATAAATATCTCCGTTTTTTACTCGACGCAGTTGTATACTTAATACAAAAAATGCTAAAAAGGGAGCCCAACAATTGGACACAATATGCGCTTTTTTGTTCGGCATAATGAAACATGGTTTCCCATAATATCCAAATAATATCTTGCTTACATTTTGCATCTACCGGATAATTTCGCGATTCGCATGCGCATGGGTTTTTTCGCTTTTTGCATATGGCCTGAAACTCAATTACCCATTCAACCCAATAGCACGCGTTTAACATGTTACGTTTGTCATTCGATATATTATACGCAAATTCGTTCGCTGCAATAAATAGTTCTTTTGGATCACCTTTTTTGAATATGGGTTCAATATAGGTGACGTTGGGTGCGATTAAATTTTCCGACATTTGTGTTATATCAAATTCTTCTTCTCGGTTGATTTTAATGGGTTCAAAACTGTTGCGCTTATTTGAATTTGCTAATATGCCGGTAATTTCTGCAAACAATCCTCGTATGGTTGGGTGATTTCGAAGCTGTAGTTCGTTCGTATATTGTCCTTGGCTCATGATATTGCGAAATATTTCATACCGTTTTTCAATATAACATGGTATTTTTGGGTTACCTAAATGAATGTGTTTGCCGATATAATGCATAATTGTCTCCCATACTTCCATGTAATGCCCTGCACATATTAGTTCCGCGCACCAATAACATGCCGGTTCGATGCGTCCCTTTTTTAGGTTCTCAATAAACTGTTTTCGTACATCTGTTTTTTTAAATTTGGAAAACGATACCCCTTTAAATTGGGGCTGTTGGCGTATATCGTTTATTTCACTGTTGTCATTTACTTTTGGAATATTCGAATCGTCCATATGTTTTGTTATTATGTAATTGTAAAAAAATATAGATAGATGAACATAAACATAACTATATTTTATGCAATACCGAATAAGGATATTTGCGGATTTTTGTGATGGCGCGGAAGGTAAAAATATACTCGAAACCATATCATTATTCTGTAAAAATAAAGAGTTATATGGTGCAGACAAACACGTATTTATTACAGCCGGTGACGATTATAGTCATGTAATTATTTGGAATACAGTTATGCCTAATATACGTAAGGGAGTTCCAAAAGAAAATGTGATAGGGTTTGCATATGAACCTCTGGTTTATCTAGGTTTGACAAATAAATTCGTTGAATATGCAAAACAATACATTCATAAATATTATATCGGGGATGCGAACGGATTACCGTCTCCATTTATTGAAGGGAATGGATATTTAATATATAATGCACCATTGCCAGCATTGCGCCCGAAAACTCGGCGTATGTCATTAATGATCAGTCAAAAGGCACATCAACCAGGTCATAGATATCGTCATGAACTCGCCAATGCGATATTGAGAACGGACTTGCCGATTGATATTTATGGACGTGGGTGCATATTTGATATGTATAAACAGGGCGATTCACGAATAAAGGGGACGTTTGAAAAATATGAATTGTATGAAGATTATGAATTTCACATTTGTATTGAAAACGTGCAAAGTAATCATTATTTCAGCGAAAAAATCATAAACTCATTGTTAACAAATGTAACTCCGGTTTATTTGGGATGTAAAAATATTGATAAATATTTTCCGGATAAAGTTGTTAATTTGACGGGTCGGGTTGACGATGATATGAAGATATTAATTGATATATGTGCAAATCCTTCAAAATATAAGAAAACGATAGATGTCAATGAAATCGAACATAAAGTATCATTGCTACATAATTTAGATCGTGTATATGGAGTATAAGGTTCTCATCACATCCATTCTATTTTCATAAACTTATGATTATTTTAGTTGTTTTATTATCAAATGGCATGATATGGGCTGTGTAAGTGCTCCGGTTGCTGCGTCTACCTGCAGCCCTCCCACCACGGCGGTTAGTGGGTTACTAATAGTGATTATAGAATTACCGATTAATGGTGTGGCCACTATACTCATACCAACAATTAATCCGCTGCCGGGTTTGCCGACAACTGTATATAACAATTCAATGCCGTTTAATACGACAACTAATTCACCTGCATTGCTTACGGGCACCTGGAATGTTATTTCGTATACGCCGCCAGGTGGCAACACAAATTGGGATGAACTGCCCGCAATTCGTTGGATAGAACCATATGTGTTTATTATAGGCAATGGAAATTGTATCGATTCTCCTGGTAAAATCGCATCTGGATTGTCGTTTATAACGCCTGGCACTCCGCTCATCAATCCGTAAAAATCCGCAAAGTTTACAACCGCGTTTGCACCTTGTGGCCCAGTAGGTCCAACTGGACCCACGGGGCCTTCCTCGCCTGCGGGACCAACCGGACCAGTCTCACCCTTCTCACCCTTCTCGCCATCTTCGCCTTTTTCACCCTTCTCACCATCTTCGCCCTTCTCACCATCTTCGCCCTTCTCACCATCTTCGCCCTTCTCACCATCTTCGCCCTTCTCACCATCTTCGCCCTTCTCACCATCTTCGCCCTTCTCACCATCTTCGCCCTTCTCACCATCTTCACCCTTCTCACCCTTCTCACCCTTTTCACCTTTCTCACCCTTCTCGCCATCTTCGCCTTTTTTACCTTTCTCACCCTCTGGGCCGGTGGGACCACGTGGACCCGTAGGACCCGTAGGACCTGACACCCCTGTATCACCTTTATGCCCATGACATCCTTTTTCTCCAGTATCACCATGACATCCTTTGGGTCCAGTTGGGCCATGGCATCCGGTCGGTCCAGTATGCCCAGTATCTCCAGCACATCCTTTGGGTCCGGTTGGGCCTTGGCATCCAGTTGGTCCAGTATGCCCAGTTTCACCATCACATCCTTTGGGACCCATTGAACCGTGACATCCTTTGGGACCAGTGGGGCCAGTTTGACCATCACATCCCTTATGACCAGCGGGTCCTGTAGGGCCAGGCGGTCCGGTGCATCCATCACACCCGTCTTCTCCATCGCATCCATCTTCTCCGTCGCATCCGTCTCGTCCATCACGCCCATCTTCGCCATCTTTTCCATCTTTTCCGTCTCGGCCATCGCGACCATCTTCGCCATCTTTTCCATCTTTTCCATCTCGGCCATCTTCGCCATTATGACCATTTTCACCATTCTTGCCATCTTTTCCATCTCGCCCGTGCTTGCCATCTTTTCCTTCTTCACCGTCTTTTCCATCCTTCCCATCACATCCATCGCGGCCATCCTTCCCATCACGGCCGCATTTGCCCAACTTAATCGATTTACGACAATTCTTTGCCGAAGTGGGTTTACACGGCTTGCTGCATGTCGGCGGCGTTGAACACGACTCATCGCAGTCTTCTTCAGACTCGTCACTTCGATAGCAAGATTTGGGCATATAAGTTTAATTATATATATGTATTAAATAATTAAACGGTTACAAAAAAAATATCACGGAGAATGCATTGCAAACTAATACAGTGTGATCTCACTAATTACAAATGAGAATATATATTACAAATATTTTAGTTAGTAGTTTTTACAGTTATTATGAATTGATGTGACAGTGCATTGCAATCTGCAGCACTATCGCTGTCATTGTCACTATTGGCATAGTCCTCACATCTACACGTCGGTTTCACATATGGTTTGCATTTGGTGCATTCGCATGCACGTGGCTTGCATTTATTACATTCGCATGTTATCGGTTTACGTTTGTTACATTCACCCGAACTCGGTTTACGTTTACGACTGCATTTCTCTTCGCGATGGGAATTGCATTTCGCAGCAGAACGACGAGAACATTGGGAACAATCACACTTAGGCATTATACTGTATGTGATGATAATAATAGAATTGCACCTAGATATGCTGTGTAAAAAAAATACAGTAATTATAAACACATAACAGTAGTTAGAGTAACATGCCATATTGAAATATAATCAATGTTTGTAATTTTTATTCGGTTATGATTCTAGGTACAATATTAATAGTTTGTAGTTCTTGTGACATGAGTTTGTATGCATATGGAATGTCGACCTTTGCAAAATCGGTTCGGTTGTCGCATGTTTTGCAGAAATGTATGGAAAAGTCGCCGCTGGTGTGTAGTTTGCTTTGTTTGCCATCATTATACGATGCAATCATACCGCATTTTTTACACACATGTACGTTATATTTATCAGATACATCATACATTCTTTCTTTGCAGAAGCGAGTCATTCCGTGAGCAATCATTACATCTCGCTCCATCTCACCTATGCGGAACCCACCGTCGCGACTTCTACCTTCAGCTGGTTGTCGAGTTAGATTTACCATGGGTCCAATTGAACGACTATGTTGCTTATCACTTACCATATGTTTCAGTCTTTGATAAAAGACCGGCCCAATGAATATGTTGGTTTCCAGCTGTTCGCCAGTCAGCCCATTATACATGAGTTCATTGCCATAGCTTTCATAACCAAGCTTTAACAGCTCCGCTGAAATCGTCTTTACATCCAGATTACCAAAACTGGTTCCATCGCCAAACATTCCTAGCTGCAATAATACTTTACCGAGGAGCGTTTCTTTCAATTGCCCGATCGTCATTCTCGATGGAATTGCATGTGGATTAATGATAATGTCTGGACGAAGGCCTGACGCAGTGAATGGCATGTCACACTCAGGAATGATATTTCCGGCGGTACCCTTCTGACCATGCCTACTCGAAAACTTGTCACCAAATGTGGGCTTTCGCAATACGCGCATACGGACCTTCGCGAAATTGTATCCATCGCCGTTACGTCCAGTGAAATTTTTATCCACATATGTGTCTTCGGTTGTACGATATGTCTTACTTTGGTCTTCGTATTTTACCGTCTTGGTCGGGTCATTACGGTTTTCTTTAATCGGCACAATCTTTGCAATGATGACATCGCGATTCTCTACGCGTTCGTTTACAGGAAGAAACCCGTCCGCGTTTAATTTGTCGTAATTGCCAAACTTAATGCCCTTTGTTTTTGCTGGGTCTGGTTTGCAACGAATGATTTCATCGCGAATGATGTTTTTATCTTCGTCCTTTTCCGTGTGATAAATAGTTGCGAGGAATAATCCGCGGTCAATCGACGACTTGTTAATCAAGACGCTATCTTCCTGGTTATATCCGGTATGACTCATAATAGCCACGTGTATTTGTGTACCCGATGGAATCTTATTGAGGTGCAAGAAGTTCATAATGCGAGTGTCTACAAGCGGGCGAGATGGATAATTGAGAACATACGCAGTTTTGTCCATTCTCTGATCGTAATTTGTTGCGTATACACCCATTGCCTGCTTACCCATGGCGCAATTACTGCTCGCAAATTGGGAGGCAATGAAGGAATGATTTTCACTATCTACTTCTATATCGGAAATAAGTCCATCAGGTTCAGGCGTGATGGATTTAACATTTATAAACAAGAATTCATTTTGAACAGTAACATTGCTTTGCCATTCGTCGAATTCCATGTATTTATTGTTATGCGATTTTTTTGATTTAAGATACTCAATCACTTCGAACGATTTGTTGTTTTTTGTTTGAGCGTATGCGTATCCAATTGTATCATAATATTGAATTAAATTATCATGATTGCTTGATATGGTATAGGATATGCAAACGCGGTCATCTGCAATTTGCTCTTCATGAATCTCGCCAGTGGTTTTAACCCCATTTTTATGTAAAATTTGCTGACACTGTTTCATAAATGCAATAAGAGAATCCTTGTAGTGAGGATGGACTTGTTGACTGGTTTTAGCGGTGCGGATGATATAAGCAGTTGGGTCTTTTTTCCGCGAATCTACCGTTTTAAACCAAGATATTTTACATCCGTCACCTCCTTGAAACCCTTTCATAAACTGCACACTATATTCAGGCGTTTCCATAATCCAATCAGGTATATTGTTCCTCATGGTAGTTGTCTTTTTACCATAAGATGTACCCAATGCAATTAAGAATGCGGGAAAACACCCGTTGTAAGTGCACGCAAATGTGCTATGTGTCTGGGAACGGTCACTATCAGTCGGTGTAAATGTCCGCGTTGCAGATATGATTTTGGACGGGGTGAACCCACATTGCACGACGTCGTTATTGAATTGTACAGCGTCATTCATTTGTCCAAAATTAAAGGCACATTGAAATTCTTTATAATTGTATTTGTCGTTTTTATTTTTTTCATATATATTGATAGAACCGTCTGCATATAAGAATCCTATCATTCTGGATAATACGCATAACTTATCATTGTTATAATGGAGGGGTAATAATTTATTCTCGACTAATTGCATAACATATTGTTGTAACTTATTGAGTTTGCGATTTGTCGTCTCGTCAATATTCAACGAACGCATTTTTTCTAAGAACGCAGTTTCATCGAGGATTAATTTGTTATCTGCAATATGTACATTATTAATTGTATAGTTTGACATGCAAATGCCGATTTTTAATGAAGCGTTTTGCATCATTTCCCCTACAGTGTGCCAACCCTGGTCAGTCATAAACTTATGGTCTTCTGTTGCAATTATTTCACGACCACTGACCGTAGTAACTTTATGAATGGGATATTCATTTTTACGAACAAACTGGTTAACAACAGTTGTTGTCGTAATTTCCATACTAGTAGGATTAAATGAAAGCACCTTTTCACCAATCTTGATTTCACCAATCGGTTTCTTCATTCCAGATGCCATCCATACTTCTTCCTTTGGATGTAGACATTGGTAAGTGTTTCTGGGGGCTTGGTTATGGTCTGGGAATGGTACACATGACGCCAACACGCCAAATATAGTACTTGGGTGGATTTCACAGTGAGTGTAATCGAAATGACCACTGGTAGGTTGCAGATAAGAATCCTTCGATTTCATAGCAATCATTGCATGGTTTTGCTCTTCCGGGTCGATATACTCGACAACTGCCTCGTCAATATTACAGTTGGTAAGCAAATCGTTCCAGGTGAGTTTGCGGTCAACCAATGAGTTGATAATGTCGCTCG
>Ga0247722_10002104_pt1 | contig 10494 bp, 9 predicted proteins | sample MSEWelMarce3H_FC_FD_189094 | JGI IMG/M metagenome (GOLD analysis project Ga0247722, IMG submission 189094) | Subsurface sediment microbial communities from gas well in West Virginia, United States - MSEEL Well Study Marcellus 3H_FC | ecosystem: Environmental > Terrestrial > Deep subsurface >...
AGACAAGGTTGAAAACCGGAAAGGCGTCGAAGTAATGCGTGATCCCGAAGTAAAGAAAATCATCTCGATTGTAGAGAAGTTTATCGCGGATAAAAAACTGGTGTGTTATGGCGGGACTGCGATCAACAATATCTTACCTGAAGACGCCCAATTTTATAATAAGGATATTGAATTACCCGATTACGATTTTTATTCGGATAACGCACTTGACCACGCGAAAGAATTGGCGGATATTTATTATAAGGCGGGGTATGAAGATGTCGAGGCCAAATCCGGCGTCCATCACGGGACATATAAGGTCTTCGTGAATTTCACTGGAATCGCGGATATTACCCAAATGGAGCCGGATTTATTCAAAGCGATATCCAAAGATGCGATTATTAAAAGTGACATACGGTATGCTCCGCCCGACTTTCTTCGGATGGCGATGTATTTAGAATTATCGCGGCCTGATGGCGATGTATCACGCTGGGAAAAAGTACAGAAACGATTGACATTGTTGAATACACATTACCCCCTTAAGGGGTATCAGTGTGATAAAATAGAGTATCAAAGGGGGTTTGAAGGTGCGACGGATGAAAACACGGGGGAAATCAGTGCGTCACGGACTCGGTCTCGGTCTCGGTCCATGTCCCGGTCGCAGTCTCGGTCACAGTCCAAGTCCCGGTCCGTGAAAAAAGGCGGCGGAATATTCAAAAGTGAGACCGCTGTCAAACGAAAGGCAATCTCTCAAATCAAGCGTAATCATCATTCCCTCGCAGAGTATATGCGTCATTTGTTTCACAATGTAAGCAAGCACGAGGAAACCATTGGGAATTATACGTATAACATTGAAGAAGATAAAGTAACACATCGGTATAACTTAAATGTAAGATACGAGAGATTACTCCAAGATGATGATGAATTTGTTATTTATTCGATTTCATCGAGAGATATTCGTAGAGATAAAGACGACGGCGAGGACAAGGGCGAGGACAAGGGCGAGGACAAGGGCGAGAACGGTGAAAGTGCGTCACGGTCCCGGTCCCGGTCCCGGTCCAAGTCCCATTACTCTGTCGACGCATCCAAGATTTCATATTCTACCAACCGAGAGACACTCCTTCAACAAACCGATATTTACAATATTGTCCGGGATGTATTTATTAAAAACAAGGCGGTATTTTTCGGTGGGTATGCGAATATCCTGTATTCGCGGTATATGCCAAAGCATCAGCGACGTATCGTCAATAAAATCCCCGATTTCGATATTCTCTCTGAAGACCCGCGTGCGTTATGCGATGAGGTCGTCCGTGAACTCACCAAGAATAAATACCCCGGAGTCAAATATACGAAACATAAGGGTGTCGGCGAGGTCATCTCCGAGCATTATGATATTCGTGTTGGTGAAGAGGTCGTTGCGTTCTTATACAAACCTCTCGCGTGTCATAGTTATAATACAATAAGGATTGATAGTGATACAATCCGTATTGCGACGATAGATACAATGTTGAGTTTTTATTTGGCGTTTATTTATGCGGATCGAGTGTATTACGATATTAACCGTATTTTATGTATGTCACAATTTCTGTTCGACGTCCAGCAACATAACCGCCTCAAACAGACTGGGTTATTACGGCGGTTCAGTATCAATTGTTATGGTGAACAACCTACATTGGAATCGATGCGGTTTGAAAAGACGAAGAAATATGAAGAATTGAAAGGGAAGCGGGATACACGAGAATATGAGGAGTGGTTCTTGCGGTATATTCCGTTGGAACACGCGAAGACCGTGAAAGGGACCGCGAAAGGGACTGCGAAGAAAGGCACGAAGGTGACACGTCGACGTGATAAAAAGAAGGATGAATAGATATTTTATTTTTTGTAATAACTTTTAGTTTTTCTATAGTTGCGTCTTGTTTTTTTATATGTTTTACTTTTACGTTTGATTGATCTACGTTTGATTGATCTACGTTTGATTGATCTACGTTTGATTGATCTATGTTTGATTGATTTTCCACCTACACCCCAATTGCCCGAGCCCCAGCCCGGTCCTTCTTTTCCTTCTTCTCCTTCTTCTCCTTCTTCTTCTTCTTCACTAATTGATCCAAGTCTGCTGCTTCCTTTTTTTGTAGTAAAAGATGGCTTTTTTCTTTCTAGAAACTCTAATAATCCCCTCGCCTCACTCAGGTCGTCGTCTTGTTCCTTATTTCTATCAACCTTCTCCGCTTCCGTTATATATTGTCTTAAATACGTTTTTATTTCCTCTAACATTATTTTTGTTTTCTTAATTTCTCCAAATCGTTTGATTGTATCCAGATAATATTGATAGTATCTAAAGGCCAAATTCATTAGAAGATTCAGATGCCTATGCTCTTCTACATTTAAATTATACGCGTCTAGAGACAATAGATATGCTTTTTCATAGTCGGGTTCAATTAATCTAAGTGTTTTATTTGCGCCACTATCCGTATAATTAACTATCAAACCGTTATATTTTAATTCAGATAACGCATCTAGAGCCTTAGGAAGATCATTTGATAATTCTTCTTTGTACTCTTTAAAATAGTCAGTCGGCTTTTTAGCTAACTGAATAAATTCTTCAAGTTTTGTTATAGCCGATTTAAATAAACCTATAACCTCAGTTTGTACCATAATGTTATGAGCATCTGGGAGAAGAGGCCCAGTAGGCAGCTTCTGCCCCTCCTCCTCAAGCCTCGCAACCGGCTGTATATGTATATATTTTTTTTTTTGGTCGACAAGTTTAAGAAGCAGGTCCTTCAGACGAAATAACGCAGGAATATGGTGTATATACATAGTCCCTCGATATGCAACTTTATATTTTTCTATTGCCCAATCATAATAATCTTTTTGTTGTTTTTTTAATTCATTATCTTTAGTATGGTCAGCACGATCTTGTTGTAACACCATCTCTATATCGTCCCCATTTTTTTCAAATTCGACCCCATCATTATATTCTTGTTCAAAAGTTTCCTCTGGACCTTTAAGCCTAGCTATTGCTTTAGTTGCAACCACAGCAGTTTTGAACGCATTCTTTCCCCAATCAATCCAACCTTCTTTTGTAACTGCCATTATTACATTACCCCTATATAATATTCCTACCTACCTCAAACCTTCACCCAGTTTGTTGAACACCTTCATAATCACGAAGAATGAACCCGCAAACATCGCACTCGTAGCAGTGAGTCCTATCATTTTGAAATTCCCATCTTCGCCAAACAAGGATGGCAGAAAATGAAGCAGTTGGGCGCGAAATACGGGCATCTGGAAAATGAAATAGAGAACACCGAGAAGTATTGGCATTTGAAGATCATAATAAATCGCCTCGATGGTATCGATTTGATTGGATTGGCGAGTATTGGCACGAACGATACTTTCCATAGATGTGTGATCACGGATATAGTCTCGTTCACCTCCTGTGCCCGTGCCGCCGTCGTCTTGAAAATGGACGGTCTTAGGTTGCGGGACATAATTCGGCCTCGCCTGGTCATCGTGCGTAAATGAATTCGGGTTCATCGGAATATCTCTCGTCGGTATCATTGTCATTCCATTGGCACTGGCACGCTGGACACCTTGAAGTACTTCATTCATTACATTTCCTGGGATTTGCTGCGAATGTTGCTGGTTTTGAAATGATGGGTCGGTGCTTACATTGGGAGAGTAGATGAGAGGCGCACCGCCGCCTCCACCGCCACCGTAATTTCCGCCTAAACCGGCTGTTTGACTACTTAAAGGCAGATCATCAATACTGGTTGTGTCACTCATTAGAATATATTTATAGTAAGATTGATAACATAAATATATTACGCATTTTCATTCGATTCGAATCGATTCGATTCGATTCCATTTCATTTCATTTCATTTCATTTCATTTGTACATCCCTCTTCCCCGCATCACACTTCACTGTTTTCGGCGTGTATTGATAACATTTGTCGTCCAATTTATACGTGTCTTTCTCTAAATCCTTCAGTGGTGGGGCGCGAAAGGCAATACACGACCGGTCTTTACACGCTTTACGAAATAACGACGCGATACCTAAACCAAGTATAATAGATATAATCGTACGTCCTGTTTCTGTATGGAGTAATCGTTGAAACCCCATTCTTGTTATTGTTATTGTTATTGTTATTGTTATTATATAAGTATTCTAATATATACAGCAGATATAAATTAGACTCTGTGCGTGTGTGCATGCGACTCACTGAACAGGTATCTTCTTGACGGCCCCTTTCGCCTTCGCACACGAAACCTCCTTGGCGTCAAACGTGAAGCAGTTGTCAGCGTTGTCTTTATATTGAAACTTTTCGATATTATCGGGTGTTGGATACACGTAAATTACCTTCGGGTTAGGAACTGAGATATAGACATAAAATAGTCCGATGGAGAGGCTAACAAGGAAAATGGGGAAATTAATGTGATTAAATATATTCATTATTGCTATATTATACTGCGATAATAATCGCGTCGGCGGCGTCGGTGTCGGCGTCGGTGTCGGCGTGATCGTATGATTACCGTTCGAGTCTTCAGCGTGCGACGCCTCCACTGGACGCAGCAGCAGCAACCACCCCCACCGGTTTCGTGATGACGCGATTATCCGCAATCCAATTCGGCATAATAACCGGCATATATAATTCGTTGTAGCTATATTTCTTTTGCGACAAGTAAAACTCGGCGTCATTATACATTTCCACCAGCGAACCGTTGGCGTTTTCAGTGGTCTCTATCTGCGAGTAAACATATTTCGTCTCTCGCATCTTCAAAAAGGCGGGTTCAATATCTTGCTGATAAAGCACAAGAATATCATCAATAATACTCCGGTTTTTCCATTCAGAGTCCCGGAATTCGGCCATAAATGTCTTAATCTGGGCGGTTTTCTCGGCGATAACTCGCATATGTGTATCTGTATCACGCTGGATATCATCATTATCAGTAACACTTAAATAATAGCTCCGAAACTCCGCATACATCTTCAACTGTTCTTGTAATTTATGTTGGACGTTTTCGAATTTGTCGACAAGTTCATCTTCGCTAATAAACCGGAATAGGAGGTCCAATTTCATCCGGATAATCTCGTCTTTTGTTGCGCGTATCTCTTCAAGTGATTCATTCATTAATACCTCTAAACTCACGTATTTACCGCGGCTTACTTCAATATGAAATCCACACGGTTGAGAGATATTCCCGCAAATCGCCTTCAATTTCCCGTCGGTTTCGGTGAAAATAGAGCCGCCTTCTTGCTTACACACAATACACGCGGGTTTAATCATTGCGAGACGTTTGGTCTTTTGTTGTGCGGACAGTGTTTTCCAGTTGATGACGGGGTCATTCATTAGACGTTGGCGACGTTTTTCAAGAGCGGAATTGTATTTATCCTTCATCGAATAATACCCGTGGACTGCGTCGTTGATTTTCACACGGTCTTCCTCTGGGATGAGTTGATAGGGGTAGATAAGCCCGCGAAACTCGTTGGGGTCGGCTGCTCGCTGAATATGCTTTTTAAGTGCGTCTTCTTGCTTTCGCGTCATTTCGAGGAGGACACGGGTCGCTTTTTTCAGATTATCACGGGTATCTTGGGTCTTTTTCTGGGCGATTATCGAACGAGTGGCAGCACCGCCCATTTGATAATTCCGTTCTTGTATTGCCTCGTGTAAGTCTTGGTATATTGAGGCTGATGTCGACATTATGTAGTTATACTATCTAAAGATAGTATTTACGCGTATTTACGCGTATTTACGCGTATAATAATCCTCTTCCGGTCCTTTCCACGCAGGTAGATTAGTAAGCATCCCCATTCCATTCCCCGCAGGGTGTGTACGAGAATCCATCGGGATTCCTTTACTTTGGGCATAATGTGTCGCATTTACCATCTTTAGTTTCGAGAGAATATATTCTTGTTTCCGTCGATTTTTTGCTTCTACTTCTTCTGGTGTAGGTTTACCTTTATACCGGATATACAGTAATACGCCTAAACATACAAAAAACGCGATGCCCATCATAAAATTAAAAGCCCGTGTATTATGAAAATCTTTGATTTTATGACACTGTTCGAGAGATTTACTTAAAAAATACCGCACACCGGGTTCGGTAAGAGACGGCGGCGGCGCATTATTTTCCATATGTTCGCTCTATCGCTCTCTATTATATACAAAAAAAGAAAGAAGGCGTGTTTAACGAATACCGTAATTACTCACATATAATAATCGCCATATATTGTAATTACACCGACGACGACGACACGATATGGCGGAATTAAGTTCAACTGTAGCGATCGGTTTCTTTTTGGTCCTATTTGCCGGTTACTGTTATTATAAATACACAAAACACGGGAATTTAAGCCCAGGAATCACGTTTGTATTTTTCCTCGTATTATTAATTGGCGAATATTTCATCAATTTGGCGATGTCAAAAGATATATGCGGATTCGATCAAGGTAAAACCGCATTATGGGCAACTGTATTACCTTGGTTTCTCGTATTAGGTGCGTTAAAGGCCGCACTTGTCGTATTTCCCGGTTGGTTGTCCCCTTTCAGTAATACATTCGGTTATATTTTTGTATCGGTTGTCACCGATTTGAAGGACGTATTTAACAATATTTTAACACCGCAATTTGATTTAGCACCGGCGGCGCAGAAGGGGGGCGGCGGCGAAGGCGGCGAAGGCGGCGAAGGCAGCACAGATATACCAAAAGATGATGTAAAAAATAAACGCGATATCGGGCGTGCTTTAGAACAAATCTATACCGACCAGTCCATTTTATTAAACGAACTAAATTTAGATAATCTTGACCGATTCTGGGATAGTTTTAAAGAATCGAAACTTCTTCGCCCGTCAGCACAAATAGAAGATCTGGATAAAATTCGGAAATTCTTGATGATGAAAAATATCGTCGGTGAATTCGTTTGGCTGGTGCTATCCGGCCTTTTAGTGGTTTCGATTAGTTATAATTATATACTGAATATTGGTTGTTCTTTTACACCGGAACAGCAGAAGATACGCGCACAGGTGCTGAAAGAGAAACAGAAAGCCGCGGATGACGCGGCGGAGAAGCAGAAGAATAATGTGATGACCATCACCAGCTGAACGTCGCTACAGTAGGGCTCCACTTCGTTCCACCCTGCTTCCGCTCCGATCCCTGACTCGCGTCGCTTTGCTCTTTGCGTCTGCGACTCCAATCGCTCCGCTTCCGCTCGTATCGCTCGTTTTGTTCAAACTGCGTTCGTTTCATGTCGCGATGCTCCATTCCACTCGCTTCGTTTTCACCCTGACTCGCGTCGCTTTGCTCTTTGCGTCTGCGACTCCAATCGCTCCGCTTCCGCTCGTATCGCTCGTTTTGTTCAAACTGCGTTCGTTTCACCTCCGCTATGCTTCGGTTCCACTCACTTCGTTTTCACCCTGACTCGCGTCGCTTTGCTCTTTGCGTCTGCGACTCCAATCGCACCGCTTCCGCTCGTATCTCTCGCGATATCGGACGGGAATTATGAAAAATATGATAAAATCGCGAACCAGGCCACGAGCGGAGCGGAGGGAGTGGAGCCGCAGGCGCAACGACCGACGCGACGCGAGACCCCGAGCGGAGTGGCGAATGGAGCCGCAGGCGCAATGAGTAAACGACGCGAGCCAGGGTGAGAACGAATGTTGTTCGAACAAAGCGAGAGATACGAGCGGAAGCGGAGCGATTGGAGTCGAAGACGCAAAGAGCAAAGCGACGCGAGTCAGGGTAACGGAGTGAACGACTGGAGCCATCGGCGCAAGTCGGTAACGAGGTTACAACGTTACAGGAAGACCCGTGTTACCGGTCTTGACACATAATACACTGCGAGATACGATAGAATACCTAATATAATCGCTACGAGCCAAATCGGCAGGATGGTTTTGCTAGAATACCCGACGCCGAATTCACGAAGACTGCCGTCGTCATTGTAGATGAAACTTGGATTGGCATATTGGATAAGCATAAATACGATAATATACAAAAGGATGGCGGTACCTGCTAGATTATTCCGAATAAATGGTTTTATGGCGAACATGATACTACTAATATAATGATACTACTTTTTATTCAGGTTTTGTCCTGAATAAAAGGTATTGGATACCGGAGTGGAGCCTTACCGAAAGTTTATTTTTCTTCGGCTGTTTTTTCTACTTTCTTAACCTTCTTCTTCTTCGGTTTCTCCTCTTTGTCGGCTGATTTTTCTACTTTCTTAACCTTCTTATTTTTCGGTTTATCTTCGCCACCTTCTTCTTCTTGTTCTTCTTCTTTTTCTTCTTCTTTTTCTTCTTCACCACCGACATTTAATCCTTCTCTCGTGTCCCTGAATATCAGCGTCGACCCGACAACAACCATAAACGCCGCAAATATGGTGATATCCTGCCGACGGTAATACAAATAAAGTAGAATCGCCGAGAGAATAATATAAATAATAATGCGTTGGTTCATCGCTTCGCCGTTGTTTATATTATTCAAATACTAAAAATAGAGCATCCGCGATTAATCGTCGCCGCCGCCGCCACCGCCGTAACCGCCCTCGCCGCCCTCGCCGCCGTCGCCTTCGTCGTCGTGTTGGTGAATATACGCGGTATCATCATCCCCCGCATCATCATCCTCCGGAATACCCGTCGACATATCCAGTTCGTGTGCCTCGATTTCCGCCGCGACCCGGTCTTCTTCTAGTGCGTCCATCACATAAATCTCTCGGTTCATATCCGTGACATAGTCCCGGCGGCCTAACAGGCGTTCCTTTTGTGCGATCTTCTCCATCTCTTCACGTTCTTCATCATAATAATCCTGGTCATAGATTACAACACCAGTCTGCGACGTTCCGCGACTCCATATTCCCATCTTGTGTGTCTTCATCATATTCTCGAGTTGACGTTCGCCCACCGACATCGCCCCGATTCTCTCGACAATCCCGTCTTTCTCTTTATCTTTCACACGCGTGAGTTTCTCCTTGATATTGGCTAAATTAAAATCGATCGCCGTCTTGTCTTTTTCAATCATACGTAAATATGCGATGAGTAATTCCGCCACGCGTTGACCGAGTGCCTTCTTATCTCCCATCATCGCGTCCATATCACTAACAAGTTGGCGTTTCTCTAATGTTCCAGCGTCGGATGAATAGAGGCGGGATTGTGGATCGATTTCATCTTCGCGTTCGTCTTCGTCTTCATTATACGCGGATGTGCGTGAGATTTCACCGGCTTCACCGCCGCCGGCCGCACCTCCTGATGGTCGTCGACCCGGCTTCGGCTTCGACTTCTTCGCTGTCGTCGCCCCCTTCGCTCCGGGTTTACGTATCACGCGGGATGGCTCCGATTGATAAATCGTAATCGGGGTTTCAATCACGAGATGGATATACGTGCGTAAGAATGAAAAGAAGTAGAATAAATATAAATTACGGACGATATCGCGGTCAAATACTGAATACATTGTGAATATATTTTTACGGGTAGAATGCGGGACACGTTCGCCGAGTTCTTTTTCGATATCTACTTCGCGTGGGACCATCATCGATGCGGCACCGGCGGCACCGGCCAGACCTTGACTCTGAACTGCTAACGCTGCGGCCGCTGCGGCGATCTTCGCGTCCTTCTCTTCATCGAAAAACACCTCCGCCATAAACGGCGTATTTTCCATCATCACTTTCAGGTCACGAACGTGGGTTTCCGCGTGGCGTATCACTTCCTTGATAACTCGGTCGTTATAAAATGTCTTCAATGATGTATAATGCGACGAAATGATCGTCTTGACATCCTTCATATGTGTTTGCGAGAACCCCCAATGTTTCGGGATATTCGTATCATCAAAATCCACCCCGTTATGGATAATCGACGGAAGGATATCGATCAGCCGCGTCAATGTAGTCCGCATAAATTGGATACTCTTGGTCGCAGTTTCGTCGGTAGATGACATTAACACCGTGCTGCTTTTATTGATTTCAAAACGCATTATTGTTTCCAGGATTCGTTCAATCTCTCGGAATTTGGATTTGGGTTGTTTACCGTGTTGTTGAAGAAACCCTAGGACGGATGCCTTCATCTCCTTATTCGCAGTATGTAAATAGTTCTTCAGGTCGCGCATTTCTTCGGTATCTTCTTGGACGTATGCGGGGTTCGGTGAATTGATAAGAGCGAGAAGAAGAGTACGTAATTCCGCGGGGATAATACATTGGTCGAGAGCCGAGGCTGAACCCGCCGAGGGGGCCGAGCCCACCGAGGCCGACGCTGCCGCGTCTTTTCTCTCGAGATGTAGAATCGCATCCTGGAATTGTTGGAACGGCATAGGTTCCGTTGGACGCGTCTTAGCCACGATGGCATATTTGGCATCCGTCATTGTATGCCCATTTACGATACGGAGCAGTCTCGCAAGACTAGATGAATCGAAAATATTAGAGTCACGTTTCAGTTTACGGATTTTATCTTCAATAATATCGGTAGGATTCCAGTCTTGAGGGTGTGCGGGGCAAATCTCTCGAAGTTCTGCATATAAATAGAGGGCG
>Ga0247722_10002105_pt1 | contig 10493 bp, 11 predicted proteins | sample MSEWelMarce3H_FC_FD_189094 | JGI IMG/M metagenome (GOLD analysis project Ga0247722, IMG submission 189094) | Subsurface sediment microbial communities from gas well in West Virginia, United States - MSEEL Well Study Marcellus 3H_FC | ecosystem: Environmental > Terrestrial > Deep subsurface >...
CTTGTTTGATATCCAAGAAAGCATTTTCTCTATTGAAACATACATTGGAAATGTTAAAGATTTTTACGAATATGAAAAAAATAAAATAATTAGAAGAGCTGTTGAAAGAGAATTAGAAATTATTGGTGAAGCATTAAATAATTTAAAAAAAACGGACAACACAATTCAAGTTAGTTATTTTAAACAAATTATTAGTTTGAGAAATCAAATTATTCATAGTTATGACAACATTGATAATCAAACTATTTGGAGTATAATAATTAAGCATCTACCTGTATTAAAAACAGAAATAGAAAACTTATTAAATGAAAAATAAATATTATGAAGTTAGATTCTAAAATACCAGAAGGTCCAATTAAAGATAAATGGACAAACCATAAAAACCATCTAAAATTAGTTGCCCCAAATAATCGACCAAAAATTGATATTATTGTGGTGGGAACAGGTTTGGCAGGAGCATCAGCAGCTGCTTCTCTAGGTGAAATGGGTTATAATGTGAAGGCATTTTGCTTTCAAGATTCGCCACGTCGGGCACACTCAATTGCTGCTCAAGGCGGTATCAATGCTGCAAAAAATTATCAAAATGATGGCGACAGTGTTTATCGTTTGTTTTATGATACTATTAAAGGAGGCGATTATCGTGCTAGAGAAGCAAACGTGCACCGTTTAGCAGAAGTTTCTGGAAATATCATCGACCAATGTGTGGCTCAAGGCGTACCTTTTGCTCGCGAATATGGAGGAATGCTTGATAATCGTTCGTTTGGAGGAACGCAAGTGCAACGTACTTTTTATGCAGCAGGACAAACAGGTCAACAATTATTATTAGGTGCTTATTCCGCTTTGTCAAGACAAATTGGATTGGGACGTGTAAAAATGTACAACCGTCATGAAATGCTAGATTTAGTAAAAGTTGATGGAAAAGCACGTGGTATTATTGCAAGAAATTTAATCACTGGCGAAATTGAAAGACATGCGGCTCATGCGGTGGTTATTGCTTCAGGTGGTTATGGAAATGTATATTTTCTTTCCACAAATGCCATGGGAAGTAATGTAACTGCAGGTTGGAAAATTCATAAACAAGGTGCTTTGTTTGCAAATCCTTGTTATGTACAAATTCACCCAACTTGTATTCCTGTTCATGGAACAAATCAATCAAAATTAACCCTAATGTCGGAATCTTTACGAAATTCAGGACGTATTTGGGTACCAAGAAAGAAAGAAGACGCAGAAGCAATTCGTGCCGGGAAATTAAAACCAACGCAAATTGCTGAGGCAGATAGAGATTATTATTTAGAACGCAAATATCCAGCTTTTGGAAATCTTGTACCTCGTGATGTGGCTTCAAGAGCAGCAAAAGAAGTTTGTGATGCTGGACACGGAATTGAAGCCAATGACACTAATGAAGGTGTATATCTAGATTTTTCAACTGAAATCCAAAATAAAGGAAGACAATCTGCTTATGCAAAAGGAAATCACAATCCAACAGCCGAAGAAATTACAACATTAGGAAAACAATGGTTGGAAGAAAAATACGGAAACTTGTTCACGATGTATCAAAAAATTACAGACGAAAACCCGTATGAAACACCAATGAAAATCTATCCTGCAGTGCATTACACTATGGGTGGAGTTTGGGTTGATTATAACTTACAATCAACAATTCCGGGTTGCTTTGTGGCAGGAGAAGCTAATTTCTCAGATCATGGAGCCAACCGTTTAGGAGCTTCTGCTTTAATGCAAGGTTTGGCTGATGGCTATTTCGTATTGCCTTATACCATTTCCAATTATTTAGCAGACGAAATTAGAACTGGAAAAATTGCAACTGATTCTCCAGAATTTGACGAGGCGGAAGCAAGAGTGAAAGATACAATTAGCCAATTCCTAAACAATAATGGTACCAAATCCGTTGATTATTTCCACAAAAAATTAGGATTAATCATGTGGAACAAAGTAGGTATGGGCAGAAACGAAGCAGAATTAAAAGAAGCTATTGCTGAAATTGCTCAATTGAAAGAAGATTTCTATAAAGAGGTGTATGTTCCAGGAAATGCCAATGAGTTCAACACCGAGTTGGAAAAAGCACTTCGTGTGGCTGATTTTATAGATTTAGGTCAATTAATGGCAATGGACGCTTTGCAACGTAATGAATCTTGTGGCGGTCACTTCCGTGAAGAGTATCAAGATGCAGAAGGCGAAACCCTTCGTGATGACGAGAATTTCAAATTTGTGGGTGCTTGGGAATACAAAGGAAACGACATTAGCAAAGCCGAACTTCATAAAGAACAATTGAATTACGAAGAAATCAAAATTGCTGCTAGAAATTATAAATAGAAAACTATGAAAAAATTAAGCCAATTATTGTTTTTAATATTTCTATTTTTTGGAATCAATTCTGTCTTTTCTCAAAAAATAATTAATCAACCAATTGTTAAACCCTCACAAGGTAAAGCATTGGTTTATCTTACGAGATCCAACGGAGCTATGATGGTTAACTTTAGGGTTTACGACAAGAATTTATTCATCGGATCGTTGGTATATGGAAATTATTTTCTATATGAATGTGAACCTGGACAGCATTTATTTTGGGCTGCTTCTGAAAATAGAGACTTTGTTGAGGCAAATTTAGAGGCTGATAAAGTATATGTTATTGATCTTGAAGCGAGAATAGGAGCTTTTGTTGCAGCTGTTGCTTTAGTTCCTCAAAATCCTAAAGAAAAAAAACATAGAAAAAAACTTTATAAAACGGTAAAGAATGAAACTTCTATTATCAAACTTGAATCTCAATTATCATCAGAGGGAAAAGAAACAAATATAGAGGCCGCTTTAGAGAAATATAAAGAACTAAAAGCAAGTAATTCTTCTAAAATTATGGTATTAACGCCCGATATGTATTTTGAAAACGCAGATAAACCTTAATAAATGAGTGCAGCAAAAACAATTTTTTTGATTCATTGCTTTCCATTACAAACGAAGAACTATTTACTGATTTTATAAAATAATAATCATTCCAATTGAAGGGAAAAACTATTTTTAATTTAGTACTATGAAAACACAAAGTTACATAAAAACTAAGCTAACAACACTAAAACCAATTCTTCAACAGAAATATCCGGTTGCTGAGTTAGCATTCTTTGGATCGTATGCCAGAAATGAGCAAACCGATGATAGCGACGTTGATGTAATGGTGGTATTGAATGGAAAAATGGGAATAGATTTTTTTAGAATGGCAGACGAAATTGAAGAATATTTAGGGATTAGAACCGATGTAGCATCAAAAAATGGTCTTAAACCTAATTTTTTTGAATTTATTAAACCCGATTTAATTTATGTCTAAAAGAGATTTGAAATTACTCCTTGAAGATATTCAAGAGGCTACCCTAAAAATTCAGAAATACACAAAAGGGTATTCGTTTGAAGATTTTATGGCAGACGACAAAACTGTTGATGCTGTGGTAAGGAATTTTGAAATTATTGGCGAAGTAAGTTCAAAATTAGATATGGATTATAAAACTAAAAACCAGCAAATACAATGGAAAGACATGAAAAACCTAAGAAACAGAATGATTCATGACTATACAGGAATTGATTATGAAATAGTTTGGGAAATTATAAAAAATTATATAGAAGAACTAGAATTTCAAATAGCTAATTTAATTAAAGAAATACAATAAAAATGAGTGCAACAAAAAATATAAACATAAACCTTAAAATTTGGCGTCAAAAGAATGCTGATGCAAAAGGGAGCATGGAAACATACAAACTTGATAATGTTTCTACTGCAAGTTCGTTCTTGGAAATGTTAGACCAATTGAACGAACAATTAATCAACGAAAGAAAAGAACCAGTTGCCTTCGACCACGACTGTAGAGAAGGAATTTGTGGCATGTGTTCGTTATACATCAACGGACGTGCTCACGGACCAGACACTGGAATTACAACTTGTCAGCTTCACATGAGAATGTTCAATGACGGCGACACCATCTACATTGAGCCTTGGAGAAGTAAAGCGTTCCCAGTTATAAAAGATTTAGTTGTTGATAGAACTGCTTTTGATAGAATTCAACAAGCGGGCGGTTTCGTTTCAGTAAATACATCTGGAAACACCATTGATGCGAATTCCATTCCAGTGCCAAAAGTAGATGCTGACAAAGCTTTTGAAGCAGCCGCTTGTATTGGTTGTGGTGCATGTGTAGCAACCTGTAAAAACGGTTCAGCAATGCTCTTCGTTGGTGCAAAAGTATCGCAATATGCTTTATTGCCACAAGGAAAAGTGGAAGCAACGCAACGTGTTCTAAACATGGTGCGTCAAATGGACGAAGAAGGATTCGGAAACTGTACCAATACCGGTGCTTGCGAAATTGAATGTCCAAAAGGAATTTCCCTTGAAAACATTGCTCGCATGAACCGTGAATATCTAAAAGCCTCTGTTAAATAATATTTTGCAATGGCCTACAATTAAAACGCATCTTTTCAGATGCGTTTTTGTTTTAAAATAGATTTAAAGAACTTTCCATTTAATAAGTCGTATCGCATTATTGGGCTATTTTGTATTTAGGGCTTGCTGAAAAACTACAAACCCAATAAAGAAAGGGAAGTCGCGAATTTTTTCAAACATTGTAGTGCAAGTTTTATGAGCATTTTGATGAAAATTGCATGCACTTATTTCCGAAATTGTTGAACAAATTTAAAATTATTTCGCCACGGACGTGTTTTCACGGATTTTCTGAAATAAATTGGGTAAAATCCGTGCTAATCTGTGGAATCCGTGGCTTTTAAAAAAATAAAATAGTTCCGTTTATGAGTGTATTCCTTTTTCAGCAGACCCTAATTAAATCGATCTAAAAAGCCGTTTTTGCAATAAACATTATATAGTATGAAATTGTAAATCGAAAATCTGAAGTACACCACCCTGAACTTTAAAAAAAGCAGTTTTTGTGCTCTATTTTGGCTGCAAGATGTGTTAATTTGAAAAAGTGATTAGAAGAAAATCTTATGGACAAAAAAAACAGAACGTACAAAAGGAAAATAGTTTTTCCGCGGCCATTCCGTTTTTAAATTATTAGAAATTTGAAAATAGTATAAAGAATTTATCTTAATAAAAGCTGTTTATTCTTTATCAATTGAACCCAAAACCCGTTTCATAAAATCGTTTAGGGCTGTTTTTTTGTCTTTGCCTTCTTTGATCATTTGATGTACTTCTAAAGCACCATACATATTGGAAATCAATTCAGCAATAACATCTAGTTCTTCATCTTTTAAAGAAGAAACTTCGCAAAGATTTTCCAAAACTTCGATGGTTTCCACTAAATAATCTTGGTCGTTATCCTCGATAAATTGTGTTAATTGTTTTATTACAGGTAATTTCATTTGTTTTCTTTTTTAGAGTACTTCTTGCACTAATTCTGCCAATACATCTGCTTTATTGGTTTGCGTTTGATTCACTAAAACCCCATTTTTGAAGGTAGCGAATGTTGGTAAATTATCCACTTTGGCTAGTTTTCTTGACTCTGGAAATTTCTCGGCATCCACAACTAAAAACGGAATACCCTCGTTTTGTGAAGCCATCATTTTGAATTTTGGTTTCATGATTCTACAATTTCCACACCACGTTGCTGAGAATTGTACAATTACAGTTTCGTTGCTTGCTACTACTTCTGCTAAGTTATCTTGTTCTATTTCTGAAAACATATTTTTTAAATTTTATGGTTTAAGAATTCAAGTTTCAAGTTATAGCAACCTGAAACTTGAATCCCAAAAAATATTAATGAGAAGCTAAATAAGCTGCAGTACTGTTTCTGTCAGCACTCATGGCATCTTTACCTTCTTCCCAGTTTGCTGGACAAACCTCACCTTTTGTTTGAACGTGTGTGTAGGCATCAATTAGGCGTAAATATTCGTTTACGTTTCTACCTAATGGCATGTCGTTTACGCTTTCATGGAAAATTTTTCCATCTTCGTCAATTAGGTAAGTTGCTCTGAAAGTTACATTTGAACCTTCTAAAATTTCGTCATTCAAGGCTTCATCATACACCCATTCTGCGTCTAAAATGTCTAATGCAGCAGAAAGATTTCTTGTTGTGTCAGCCAAAAGTGGGTACGTTACCCCTTCAATTCCGCCGTTGTCTTTTGCCGTATTTAACCATGCAAAATGTACTTCGTTTGTGTCGCAAGAAGCACCAATCACCATCGTGTTTCTTTTTTCAAATTCTTGAAGTGCTGCTTGAAAAGCGTGTAATTCTGTTGGGCAAACAAAAGTAAAATCTTTAGGATACCAAAAAACCAATACTTTTTTCTTGTTGTTGATTGCTTCTTCTAAAACGTTGATTCTTAGATTGTCTCCCATAAATGAGATTGCATCTACTGTAATGTTTGGAAATTTTTTTCCTACTAATGCCATGATTATTTATTTTAAAGTTATTATTTTTTAATTCTGTTGCAAATTTACGAATAAAAAAACCACTACTTCTATTAAGTAATGGTTAATTTTTATGGTGCTATAAATTTTATTTATTTCGTGGCAATCAATTGGCGTATCTTGATATTGAATGCTGCAAAAACCAAAGTCGTAATTGGACTAAGGATATTGAAAAACGCATACGGCAAATAATCCAATGTTGCCACACCTAAAGTCCCTGCTTGATAGGCACCACAAGTATTCCAAGGCACTAAAACAGAAGTTACGGTTCCGGTGTCTTCTAGGGTTCTACTTAGATTTTCGGGTGCTAAATTTTTATCTTTATAGGCTTGTGCAAACATTTTTCCTGGCACTACAATGGCTAAATATTGATCGGAAGCCGTAATATTCAATACCAAACAACTTCCTACTGTTGATGCAAAAAGCCCAAATGTGGTGGTTGCAACTTTTAATAATGCGGCACTAATTTTCGCTAAGGCTCCAATGGCTTCCATGATTCCCCCGAAAACCATGGCACAAATGATCAACCAAATGGTGGGTAACATTTTTTCCATACCACCAGATGTGAACAAATCTATTAATGTTTTATTGTCGGTTGGTACACTCACTTTAGTAGTAATGGCCTGCATCACGCCTTTGTAAGCCGATTCAAAAGACATTTGAGTTACACCCGCTAGCTGATTAATTACTTGCGGTTGAAAGATAATTGCAAAAATTCCTGCTAATACTACACCCACCAACAAAGCTACAAGTGGCTCTGTTTTTTTAACAATCAAAGCAATCACAAGCACAGGAACAAGAAACAACCAACCCGTAACATGAAACGAAGCATCAATTGCAGCCAAAAGCGATTCCGTAGCCACTTCGCCTTTTACATCTACTGATAGTCCTAAAATAATAAATAAAATTAGGGTAATGATATAGGTTGGAATTGTAGTTATAGTCATGTATTTGATGTGGGTAAACAAATCCGTGCCTGCCATTGCGGGAGCCAAGTTGGTGGTGTCGGACATCGGGGAAAGTTTGTCGCCAAAATAAGCTCCCGAAACTACTGCTCCAGCCACCATCCCTAAATCAAAACCTAAAGCACCGCCAATGCCAATTAAAGCAATTCCTACGGTTGCCGAGGTGGTCCAAGAACTTCCTGTGGCTAATGAAATTATTGAACAAATAATCAAAGTTGCTGGCAAAAATATCGCTGGACTAAGTATTTGTAACCCATAATAAATCATGGAAGGGATAATGCCACTTACCATCCATGTTCCGGCTAATGCCCCAACTAATAATAATATCAACAAGGCACCTGCTGTAGATTTGATGTTGTTTGCCACTTCTTCGAGCATTTTATGAAATGATACTTTGTTGAAATGACCCACAACTGCTGCAATGGCACCGCCCAATAACAACACAAATTGATTGCTACCACCAAGTGATGCGTCACCAAAAACATAGACATTATAAGCCAACATAATTATCAATGCCACAACAGGAATTAAAGCTTCCCAAAGACTTACTTCTTTATTCGTAGTGATTTTAGTTTCCATTTTGTTTCTTTTAAGGGTGCAATATATAAAAATATTCTAAATAAATGGCAAAATCATCTTGAATCAATAAAAATAAGCCCTCCTACCTCTAGAATAGTAAGCGTAATAGCAACTGAAATCATTGATATAAAATACGATATTCGTTTTTTTAAGAAAATATATTACGAAATTAATAAAAATTAACGAAAAAATAAATTTTATGGTGGTAATCTAAAAAAATAAATAGAAATTTACAAAAAATTACTGCTTATGAATGTATTTATTAAAGGCACGGGTTCTTATGCTCCTGAAAATTGTGTCAAAAATGCCTATTTTGAAGCTTTAGGCTCTTCCGATGAATGGATATTTGAAAAATTAGGCATTCGGGAACGACGTATTTCTACCGGGGAAACCACGAGTGATTTGGCGTATAAAGCAGGACGCATTGCTATTGAAAACGCCAATTTATCAGTCTTGGATATTGATTTAATTATTGTGGCAACCACTACACCCGATCGCCCTTCGCCTTCTTGTGCTTGTTTTGTTCAAGATAAATTGGGTGCTACTAATGCGGTTGCTTTTGATATTTCGGCGGTGTGTTCGGGGGCATTGTTCACTATGGCTACGGCAGTGCAATTCGTTAAAACAGGAATGTACAACCATGTGTTGGTTATTGGTGCAGATACATTTTCAACCATTATAGATTGGCAGCGGCGGGATGCAGTTTTCTTTGGCGATGGTGCAGGTGCCATGGTGCTGAGTGCCACAACCGAAGACAAAGGTTTCATTGATTTTGCACTCCATTCCGATGGAACAGGAAAAGAACATTTCACAGTTCCAGCGGGTGGCTCTGAAAAACCAGCTTCGGAAGAAACCGTTCGCAATCGTGAACATTATTTCAGAATGAACGGTAAAGCGGTTTTTGACACCGCCACAAAAGTAGTCCCTGAAAACATACTCGAAATTTTAGATAGAAATAATTTTACCGTTGCTGATGTGGCTTTCCTGCTACCCCACCAACCTAGCATCCGAATTCTCAAAGAAATTGCTTCAAAAATCAACTTGCCTTTCGAGAAAGTAAAAACCAATATGGATCGGTATGCCAACACTTCGGGAGGTACGGTGCCCATAATTTTAGACGAAACACATAAAAATAACGAATTTAAGAAAGGCGATTTACTCCTTTTTGCCGCCGTTGGTGCAGGCTGGACGTGGGGAACTGCTCTTTACAAATGGTAATCACTTAAAAAAATAAAATCATGTTTACAAACAAAACTTTTCTAATCACCGGAATTGCCGACGAACATTCATTAGCCATGTATGTGGCAAAAAAAATTGTAGCAAACGGAGGAGCCGTTATTTGTACAGGCTTAGGTGTGAGTCCCTTTCACGAAAACCTTTCCGAAAAAGCAAAACAATTTCTTAGCAAAAACTATGACGATTTTCAGCAAGCCGTTCAAAAAGAACTTGGCGATGCCCAAACCGAAATTTTAGATGTAACAATTGACGAAAGTGTGGCCGCTTTTGCCCAAAAACTAAAAGCCCAAAACCTCAAAATAGATGGCTTTCTGCACGCCATTGCCATGGACAAAACCATTAGACAAAAAGTGGTGAAACCCATGCTCGACGTAACCAAAGACGAGTTTTGTGACACCATGGAAGTTTCCGCCTATTCGCTCATTCGGATTGCCCATCATCTGTTCAAAGAAGACGTGATCCAGCCTAATTCCTCAATATGTTCCCTTAGTTATATTGCGGCGGCAAAAGTTACCTTCCATCCTTACCGAAACATTAGCATTGCCAAAGCCGCCTTAGAACGCATCACCATTGAGCTTGCCGACGAACTCGGTCGTAAAAACGGCACACGGGTCAATGCCATTCGTTTTTCGCCCTATATGGGAAGCAAGGCAGGCACAGCAACCCTCAATCAGGATGATTTTGATACAGCAAACCGCATTAGTCCGCTTGGCAATGCCCTACCCGAAGATTTAGCCAACGAAGTCATTCATTTGTTCCGTCCCAATGGCAGAATCACTGGAGAAATTAGACACGTAGATGGCGGCTATAATATTATGGGATAAAAAAAATTGAAAGATTGAAAAATTGAAAGATTGAAAAATTGAAAGATTGAAGAATTGAAGAATTGAAAGATTGAAGTTTTTCATTTCGCTTGAAACCTGAAACTTGAAACAATCAACAATCAACCATTAACAATTAACAATTATTAAGGAGCTATTTCCAGCCTTCCATTACAAGTCCGCAGCCACCAAGTGGTTTTTGTTGAGCGCCAGTCGGTCTAAGTATAGCCCGCCTGCCACTCACAAAAACACACTTGCTGTCTTTACGGGCTTTTCATTGCAGTCTGGGCTAGGGCATTTGTGTTTTGAAGATGTATTATGAACTTTACATTTTGAAAGATAATTTTCTACTAATTAATTAAAATGGAAGAACATTTTTTTCCAAAAGAATATTTATATTTGCAAGTGTAAATTATTGAAGCTAGAAAAAAGGAAAAAGCTACAAAAACTTGCAGGAATAAACTAGTTATGCAACAT
>Ga0247722_10002106_pt1 | contig 10489 bp, 13 predicted proteins | sample MSEWelMarce3H_FC_FD_189094 | JGI IMG/M metagenome (GOLD analysis project Ga0247722, IMG submission 189094) | Subsurface sediment microbial communities from gas well in West Virginia, United States - MSEEL Well Study Marcellus 3H_FC | ecosystem: Environmental > Terrestrial > Deep subsurface >...
GTAATATATGCTGGTATTATTGTTTCATCATAAATATAAACATATAATGGCGTATCAAGAACATATTCTTCTTCATTTACAGTTGTCATATACTTTTTTTTATCTATAGATTTAATTATTAATGTTAAATCATTTGGTATATGTTTATATTGTAATATTGGTATGGCTAAAACATTAATTTTTAATACAACTAATTTATCTATAGATTTCGTGTCTATAAATAATTTTGGAACAACGATAAATCCATATTTTGTAAGTAATAAATATATACTATCACCGTCAAATGCGCAATATATTGGCACATATTGTCTAATAAATATATACAATATATCATCGATATAACGTATATCGGGTTTAAATATATATTTCAAATATTTTGATATATACATATTTCCAATATGTAATATGTATTCACTATTTAACACAGTCATAAATATATATTCCATCGTTTGTAATTCATAACACATAAATAATAAATGTATTATTTCTGAACATAAATAATTTGTATTGAATACATATCGTATATTATTTGTTATAATATAATTGATTAATTTTGTTGTGAGATCATATAACAACATTTATAATATAAGAAATATATAATAGTTTTATGCATTATTCAATCGACATAGCCAAATGAGGAAAAAACTGCAAATGGTCTGGTGACAATACTCTAAAAAGCATGTGCATTGCTATGTACCAAGCAGTATTTGTGCCAATGTACTCCAATATGATTTTGGTTAGCACTGTTGGAACGTTGATAGTTGCCACAACTAATTCGGCATAGCGTTGGCGAAAATCAATTCTATCACACGCGGCAAACTTGCTGACGATATAGTCAACCAATGTTTGTTCAGCAACACGACGCCTTCTGCTTGAAGGTTGAACACCATATTTGTTCAACATCGCGTTGATGGAAGAGACATGTGTTACATCCTTGCACAAACGCTCTACATATTCCTTCACGGTTGTACCAAGAATAACAGGTTCCCCGTAGACGCGCTTGTGTTCTTGAATGGTTACTGACATACTGTTCATGAATGTTCCCAGAATGTGAATGTGAGGGTGTGTCTCAAACATATGCATGATGATCCTCAAGCCGTCTGCTGTCACCTCCCATGTCGAAAATAACTGGTGTCGCGGGGTTGTATCCTTGTAAATATTTACGAGCTCAAACAATAGCTTGATGATACTGGCAAACATTGCAACATTTGAAGAACCATTGAAACTGTCGATAATAGCAAACATCACAACATTGCACAGTATGTACAGTATGTGTTGATGTTGTCCGCCAAGTTCGATCATGAACGTATAACGTGGATGATTTCTTTGAATTTCTTCCACGCGAACAGAATGCTGCAATTCGTTGCAAGTCACACCATGTTTGCCAAAATATGACAGCACTATGAACAAACTGTGAGCAAGTGGTGTTCCAGAACGAATGAAGTATGAAAGAAACAACATTGCCAGGCCTGATGCGATGTCCATACTCATCGCGTCAGTTGAACACAAACGGATGAGATTATACACGTTGTGCACACCTTCCATACTTGTGTCGTTTGCGCCAGAGGGAATGCCACCTGGCCAAAATTGTCTCAAATGGACAGGAACAACATTGTCTCTTTCATCTTCGATTTCATAGCGCCCACGTTTTGATATCGGATGAATAAGACGATGTGGGTCAGCAAGACGCTTGCTGCGAGGCAACTGAATTTGCAAATAAGCCATTCTTTTGCAAGAGATTGCAAATTATGTAAATAAATATACATACATATATATATATATAAATATCATTTTTTATCATATGTAAGTTTTTGATTGTATAACACTTAAAAATAATATTAATAAACATTATATAATGCCCCCAACAAAAAATATACCGGATACAACAATATTTATGAGTCCAAATGAATTAAAAGAAAAATTAAAATTGTATGATCGTATCGAAACAGATGATATTAAAAATTTGAAATTAGGGACACGAATTGCATATATTGAAGTAATGCCAGACAATAAATTTAAATATAAATCCGGTGGCGTTATTATAGTAAATTCTGCTCCAACATATTTAATGCTTGCGAATAACAATAAATCTTGGAGTGTTCAATTAGATAGACATATAATATTTAGAGAACAATATCAAAGTTATATGAATAAAATAAAAGAATTGGAAAAGGAAAATAAAAAACTAAAATCCATTAATACAAAATTATTGAGTAAATTGAATATTTAGTTATTGTTTATGTATTTATTTAATCTTTCTCGTAATGCGTGTCCCATTGTTGATCTGTTTAATTTGAATACATAATAATTTGTTAAATAAATTTTTCGCAATTTTATATTATTAGTCGAGCATACACAAATATAATCAATATATTTTTGTTCATCATCCAAATATTTAATTAATTTTACAATTACACAACTACTAATTTTTTCTGTATTATTTGTATATCTTATACAGTCACCGGCACATAGAATGGATGCAACTTCAGATGGACATAATAATTCATATTTATCTAATATAATTGAATGATTTGCCCTAATTTGTGCATCTATGTTTTTTTTATTAAAACATTTGGTTTGTTTATGCATTCCATTTAATATATCGTCAAATTTAATATTATCCATATTCATATATATTTTAATATTATTTTTATTTTTATATAATATATGCTGTTATATTGGCTTGATGAAATAATATTGAAGGATGCGAAAGAAATGAATGACATTGAAATAGAAGAATATGCAAAATCTGATAAACAATTAGAAGATGAAGTATTACAAAGGTATATAGACAAAGAACCGACGGAACTAACGCATACTGAATTAGTAAAATACGCGAATCATTTTAAATTTTATGAAAATCAAGAAGTAAGTTATAATGATTTTCCTCGCGGACATTTTGCAAAAATACAAACTTATAACTTATTATTATATAAAACTATCAAAGACTTTAGAAGCAAAAATGAAGAAATAAAAAAAGAAGAAATAAAACTATCGGACGAAATAAAAAAATATGATGCTATTTTACAAACACACACATTACCACCATCGCCACCATTACCGACAACACCAATACAGCCACAACCCACACGTTCGCGACCATTAGCAAGGGCACATTCACGGACACGAACACGGACACTATCGCCAACACGGATGCGAGGACCGTCACGTTCGCGATCACAACCGCGGCTACATACACGAATACACCCGCAACCACAACCACAACCACAACCACAGCCACAACCACAACCACAGCCACAGCCACAGCCACAGCCACAGCCACAATCACAGCCGCTATTATATGTATATCCTCCACCAATACAAAAAGAAAATTATTATAATTTGAAATATGCTAAATTCAAACCACTTCCCGAATTTACAACATATTATTCATCGTATGTTGGCTTAGCTGCATTAGAGGCTGCTCCCCAATTAAAACAGATATTTAATAATGATGAACAATTAATATGGAAATATATGCAGAAGAAAAGTATTGAATTTAATACATATAATAAAGAAAAAGATTTTGGTTCGAAGTTAATATTTTTTGTTTTGGCTGAACAAATCACAAAAAATATTATAACAGATTTTAATGTTCGTAATATTAAATTTCAAAGTTTTGTTGAGAAGGAATTATTAATTTTGCTTGATAATAACTATGATAATGTAAAAAATATAACAAAAACAAAATATAAGAAATTGTATGACAAAATTGTATTGAAATTATTTGGTTATAAATAGAACACAAAAAAATGAATTATACATAAATAATAAGTAATATTATATACTAATGAGTGCTATATACACAGCGTTTTTGGATGAACTTGACCATGATGACTATAAATTTAAAAGGATTGAAAATAACATAACATATGATGATTACATATCGACATTGAAACAAAATATCTTATCAAATTTCAAAATATTAATGAATAATACGGGTAATGGAAAATTAGACAAATATAAATTTACAATTCAATCTAATAATTCATTAACAACAAAAATAGAATTAAAATTATTAAATTGTATGACATCATATGTAAATCCATTAAATGATAATTTATCATATCATTTTGTTAATAGTGCAAGATATGATGAAACAATAAAAATAATGACAATAAATATTCAACCACCTATACAACATGAATTAAATACGACTAATATAGTTATGTTAAGTAATCACGGATATATTGGTGATATGTTGCATAATTACTCTTCATTGACATATATAAATAGAAACATAAAATTATATGAAAAAATTATAACGCCTATATTAAATCCGCATATATACACAAATGGAGAATATAAAAAAAATGTATCAAATGAATTAAAAAAATGTAATCAAACTCAATTTGATGCAATAGACAAATTAAAACATAATATCGAAATTATACACGGACCACCTGGAACTGGTAAATCAACAACTATTGCAAATATTATTTTTGGCAAAATTCCTGATAATCACGTCATATTATGTACGGCTGTTCAAAATCAAGCGATAGAGTCACTATTGTTGAAACTGTTAGAAAATAATATGAATGTAATTGTAATGGGTAATCGAGACAGATTGGGCACAGCATCACAGCAATATTCTTTTGAATATCTATGTGAAAATAATCAGGTGGTCACAACAAATACTAAATTAATGTATGATTTAAATAGTGATATTACCAAGTTAAAAAATATGATTAAAACAATGCCACAAGATACAAAAAAAATTGTTATAGGTTCAACACAAAATAAACTATTAATGCCGATTATGAAAAAATATAATATAATTGAACGAAAAACAGAATTAGAATTACACGAGTTGCTTGTTCAAAAATTAAAACAAATAACCGAAGATATTGCAACAGAAAAACAAAACATACTAAAAAATGTTAGAGTATATCTAAGCACGGTTGCAAGTGCATATAAACTATATGCATTATTCGGAACAACAAGAAAGATTGATACTATTATATTAGATGAAGCAGGAGCAACAACAGAATTAAATATACCATCTTTGGTGAGATTACAACCAACAAATATAATAATGATTGGCGACCATAAACAATTACAGGGATTTTGTAATATACCTGATTATATATTACAAGACAAGACATATAATATATCTATGATGGAACGAATGATAAATTCAAAAAGACAGCATTCGATGCTTTCTGTTCAATACAGGATGAATAGTCGTATATGTGATTTAATATCTAATTTATTTTACAATAATATGTTAGTCTCTGATAAATCTTGCATTAATGACACAAATGATATGCCAATAGAATGGATTAATATTGTTGGTGATGAAAATATATTAGATGATTATGATAAGATTAGTGAATATAATATTGATACAAAATTATTATACAATATAAAATCTGATACTTCATTGTATAATAAAAAAGAGATACAAACTGTTCGTGAAATATGTATGGATAATAAAGAAAAAAATATATTAGTGCTGACACCATATAATGCTCAAATGTATATATTAAAATCTGTATTGGCAGAATATAAAAATATAGATGTTAGGTCTATTGACTCGTCTCAAGGTATGGAATCCGATATTGTGATTATATCTTTGGTAAAATCCAATAAAAAAAATAAAATAGGATTTTTAAATAATGCAAATCGTATGTGTGTAATGTTGTCGAGAGCAAAATACAAATTATATATTGTTGGTAATTATAATATGTTCAAGAAATGTGAAAACAAGTTATGGAACAAATGCGCACTATATTGTAATTAATTATATAAAAAAATTAACAATAAATTATAAGTATATCGTCACACGGATGAACCTCATTTTTATGGTATGAACAACGAATATATTTATTAAGTTCATTATTATCTTTAATATAATTATGATATTCTTTTGTTATACGTACATTATTTATACAATGTATCGAATTACATTTTAATTCAATGTACATTTCAGATTTGCATAATAGTTTATTAATATGACATATGGCAATGCCAATAATAAATCCAGCAATTAAACCAATTATACAATCTATATTATAACCTATAACAGGTTTACACAAAACAATTATTATAGCAAAAATAAATATGGTACTTAAAATAGATGTTATTAGTGTCATCAATGTTGTATCCATCTTTATATATGTTTTAATATAATATATATAACATTCAATTTTTATAAAAAAAATGATATATATATATATATATATATATCATTTCAAAATCAAATATATTATAATCACGCAGTCAGATGCTGGCTGGACACGAATCAATGGAACCTGAACGCCTACCACAAGTTGACCGCAAAAGAATGCGTGTATTAGGTTCGTGCAATAGCTTCAAGGAGACAAAATCACAAAAGGTGGAAAGATGCCACACAAGAGAATGTCTTAAACCAAACATTCAATTCTGCCGTGTTGAACCCAAGAACCCTCGCAATCACTCCAAACTTGTGTCACCCTTACGGTTCTTCTGTGCGGATTGTATCAAACCGTGTGGGGTTGTTGCAACTTTTGGCGGTGTACCTTGTGAGTTTATATGTCATGGCGGGACAACAGGCGACACGACATGCTCCTTGCATTGTCACCACAAACTTTGTGGTAAGGAGGGATGTGGTCTTTCACACACAGGCAATGGAAAATTTTGTCCTCGATGTTTATGCAAGGTTAGTGGTTGTGACCAACCCGGCCCCAACTATTGCAATCGTCACGGTTGTTGCAATACGGGCAACAGAGTTCGCCTGGGCTATGCAGGCGGTTCGCGTTGTTGTAATGCACATTGTGAATGTGGGAGACTCGCAATGCATGGCGTGCGTAGCAGTCGATGCAGTATGCATGCGTGTGCCCAGTGTGGGGATGAACTCAAGACAGAACAACCGGTTGGAGCTGCTGTTATCAAGAGAAACTCTGTTATTTTATCTGTGCCATCTGTTTTTGGTCCTAATGAACAGATTAGGACCAAAGAGCATCTTACAGCATTGGCCGCACTGCAAAATACCCGAAAGTTGGGCCATGGAATAGTGATGCGTTTTTGCCCAAACTGCTTTGCGGATTATGCCCCGCCGGTGGAGTCTGTGTTTGGATGTTTAGACAATTAGATTGACATTCATTTATATAAGTTTTTACACCTTTTTGATATTTACACCCTTTTTCAAACAATTTTCATCTAATTTATGAAATAGATTTATTAGAAAATTCATTTTTAGTTAATAACGTTGATAGTGATGTCCCATGTATTTTTCAAATATGGGAACATAAAAATAAAATTAGAAAAAGCATTATCAAAGTTAAACCAAAACATTTTAAATTTGTTGATAAAAAAGATAATCCTGATATTTCGTTTCGCAGAGTTGGTGTTAATGCAGACACTATTATGACGGATATAGACAATCGAAGTATTCAATCGCACTATTTTATCAAATTTATGAATAATCTGACAACCGAACAAAATATTAAAAAGTTAAAATTACTACAATTTGAATTTAATAATACTGTCGGACCAAAATCTATTTCAAAACCAGAATTAATAAATGAATTTAATAAACTGTTAAATTAATGCAATTTAATAAAAATATTTTTTTATGATGGATTGTGTCTAAATAATATATATAATAATGAAAATAGTATTAAATTTATTAATTGTTCTATATAAAATATACCATACCCCACATTTCTAAACTCCACAAAGATAATTATAAAAAATATTTAATTAAATGATACAAATTTAAGATAATATTTTCTTGATAATATATCAAGAAAATAATTTATTACGACGTTTATGAGTTTCATTAATTTTATTTGCTATTGTCTGATAATATTTTCTTGATAATATACCAAGAAAATAATTTATTACGACGTTTATGAGTTTCATTAATTTTATTAGCTATTGTCTGATAATCTTTTTGTGTAAAATTTTGTTTTGTTTTCTTATTTGATGATAAATCCATATTGTCAATATTATCTGTTACAATATTTATTAATAGATTGTTGGCGTGTTCATTAATAATTTTAATAACATTTTGTTCTTCGATATTATCTACTAATGTTCTAATATTATTAATATATTCTATCTTTTTCCCATATGGGGTTCTACCTATGTAATCTCCTCTATTTTTTTTGAATGCGATTGCACTTTTAACTTTTTCAGAAACCGTATCTGAATGTAATTGAGAAACAGATAATAATTGTCTAAATGTTGCTCTGCTTGTTGCTTTATCATTCCAAGTGACATTATCATTATAAGAATGAACGAATGCTCCTTTATCTCTTAACAAATTTAATCTCGATAATCCTTGTTCCATAGACCGTGAAAATCTGGAAACATCATATACAATAATTATTTCTCCTTTTTGAATTTTATCAGTTATAAAATTTAATGCATATTGCTTGTCCATATTTTTGGCAGATATACCATTATCACGATATACACCTATAATGGTAATATTATATTGTTTAGCAAATTTATTGCAAGCTTCTTCTTGCTCATATAAACTTACTTCTTTTTGGTCATTTCTCTTACTGGTCCTAACATATATATATGCTCTTCTTTGTATAGTTTTGTCTTTTTGTAATTTGTCATACATTAGATAATTATTTAATTCTTCTTTGTCAATAAAGTTTTCTTCACTAATCCATGATTCGTGTTTATATCCAACCCATTTTATTAGATATTCTGTTTCATATGTTTTTTCTGGTTTTTTTTGTTCTAATTTATCAAGTTCTTCTATATCTTCCATGAAATTATTTGTATTAATTATTTCTTTTTCTCTATGTTCCTTAATATATTCTATTTCATATGTCTTTTCTGTTTTTTGTTTTTTGTTTTCTGGTTCATTTGTGTCCTCATTTTCTTCAATATCATCCATAAATTTATCAGTATTAATTATTTCTTTTTCGTCCATACCTAAGAACGGATCAGTAAAATCCGTGTTAGTATCAATAATTTTAGTATCAGCAGAAAACATTTCATACGTCCTTTTTGACATCTTAAATATAATAAATATATGTATTATAAACAATTTATTAAATTTTCATTTTTTTTATAAATCATATTAGACCATATACAGACCATAACATATATCTATGCTAATACTACTATGTTTAGTATAATATTACCAATAAAAATCAATATTAGTTGTCTCATACTTTTACATAAAATAATATATATGTCATTATAATCTATATATTATAATTTTGAAATTATAGGTATGTCATTATAATCATCATCATCGTCATCATCGTCAATATATTCTGGATAATCATCATCGCCATATTGTAATATTATACATTGATCATAATCTATATCATATACATCCATATATATGTTATGTATAAAAAAGTTTTAAATACTAAAACGATATTTTTTCTATAAAAATATAACCATATATAATAGGTTTCGCGCCTAAATTTACAAAAATTAATAAACAAAGCAAGAAAAAAATATTGAAGAACATTTTGACAACTTTCACGAACAGTTATTTATAAATATTTTTTTCATCTAATAAATAAATGCACAAGATTCTAAATCATTGTAGAACCCATCCACAAATAATTGTGTTAAATACAATCTTGCGGCCTTCTGAAGTATATACAACATATTTCTTCTCGTTTGCGTCCCATGAAAGTACCCACTGTGCATTGTTTGCGTCATAATAATGCAACCCATTTTGCGCAAGTTTTGTTCTGACATTAAAAATCTGGATTTCTGTAATATTGGATATCCATTGCGGTTCTTCTTGATGGTTCATTTTTGTTTGCGGAACAGTGGTTGATGTTCGAATGTTTGTAATAACATATAATATGTTAATAATATATGTATACAATCATTTTTTTTGGTTTATGTATAATATACTCATTGGAAAAGCAATAATTTTAATTATAATTAATTTATAAATAAAATATGTGTATATATGAATAATGAATTCATAAATAAATTTTATCCAACGATACGGACTAAATCTGAAAAATTAGATAATCGCATTCTGCAACAGATGCGATCTCTATCTGTATATTTATTTAATATTGCTATACGTTCATTATCAAATTGTTTTCCGAGTGTTCCTTTCGATAGTGTATCAGGGTCAATGTTATATTTATCACATAAATCTCGTATATCTTTTTGGTATGCTAATTGAATATTTGATAATAACGAACCACAAGTGGGGCAAATAGGATACAACATTATATAATTATTATATATAATATATTATATATTTAAATTTCATTTTTTATTCACATAATTTTGATAATGCTTCGAAACGTTCATTATTTTCTGTATGTGTTATGATTGAAAATCGTTCAATCGGTTTGGTTTGTTCTTTGCAAGCTTGTGTTATTCTATCATTAATCGTATGTAATTGCTGTTCGATTTTATTGAATTCTGTCAATTTTGACGGCGTTGTTTCATAATAATATAATATTCTGTTTATTAATCGTTCATATCCCGAAAAATAATTATCTCTATCTTCTCGCGGAACAGTTGTACTCAGTATTAAATTAATTACTTTGTTCATACA
>Ga0247722_10002108_pt1 | contig 10485 bp, 10 predicted proteins | sample MSEWelMarce3H_FC_FD_189094 | JGI IMG/M metagenome (GOLD analysis project Ga0247722, IMG submission 189094) | Subsurface sediment microbial communities from gas well in West Virginia, United States - MSEEL Well Study Marcellus 3H_FC | ecosystem: Environmental > Terrestrial > Deep subsurface >...
GTGTGATTCAAGCTCAGAATATGCAACTTCAACATCTAAGCGAACGCGAGTTGGAGATAGAACCTCGACTGAACTTTTCACCAATTACTCCTCATGGGTTCCATTTAAAAAAATTCTGGTCGGGGCGGGGAGATTCGAACTCCCGATCTCCTGCTCCCAAAGCAGGCGCGCTAGCCACTACGCTACGCCCCGAGGCGCAAAGCGAGAGTCTAAACCAGATTTCCTACTCTGATTACCGACCCAGTACCTTTAGCCCTAACACCTGCGGGTGTAGCTCAATGGTAGAGCCCCAGCCTTCCAAGCTGGCCATGCCGGTTCGATCCCGGTCACCCGCTCCACGTTTGTTTATCCGATTGCGCCGACCTGGATTTTTGTAAAACTTCCACTCGCCGCAATGCTCGCACCGACCGTGGCACCCGAAGTTAAAGTTGCAACGATTGAGTACGGTGTTGTTACTGAAGTCCCATCTAAAACAATGTCAGCAACTATAGAAATTGTAATTCTGTTAGAACCTGAATAGACCGAGCCTGTACTAACTATGTAACTCAAAGAAATTCCCGGTGACCCTGTTCCTGCCGCAACGGATAATCCAATTCCATAACTTGCTGCAACTTCATTCGCATCAAAAGTACTGATTAGAAGTCTCACAACATATGACTTCCCTGCTTCAAAACTTCCAAAGACTCCAGAATTTGTTGTGCTTCCAGCAGCGCCTGAAAGACGGCTTGCAAATGTAATTGATGATTGAGAACCTAAAACTGTTCCTGAACTACCTGGCGCACCTGGTGCACCAGCTGTTCCTGGAGTTCCAGCAGTACCTGGTGTACCTGGCAAACCATTGGTTCCAGCTGTTCCTGGCAAGCCATTGGTTCCTGCAGCACCGGTTGCACCCTTTTCACCAGTTGGGCCTGGTAAACCACGAGGTCCAATTACTCCCGCAGCTCCAGTTGTACCTGTAGCACCTGGAACAGTTGGATTTACCTTTGTAGGCAATGGACGCAGGGAAGTGGTTAGTTTCCAAACACCATTTATTTTTGGGCCATAAAGATTTGCATTCTTTGTATCAATGTAAAAGTCTCCATTTATTCCAATGTTTTTTGACGGAATTCCGGAGCCACTAAGAATTGTGTTAACTACTGTTGCACCTGTTCGACCTGCTGCTTTGTTTGAAAGATTTGGTGCAGCAATAGCTGCTGGTGCTAGCGCCAGAACAAGCACTACGGATAGAGCCATTAGCCCTTTGTTGGTTTTCATAAACCACCGAATTTCTATGAGGAAACCCAGTCTCGACCTCTATTTTCTTCAAGCGAATAAGGAGTTCCTAAGCGCAATCACGCATGCGCAAGGGCTGCCCCTATCAATTCTGATTTCAAGACTCATCGGATTTTAAGGTCCACCTGTCAGTTTCCACAGTGAACTGCTGTTTATTAGGCACTAGTCCATGACACCTAGTTGATGTTCATAGATCACTTCCTCCTAAAGGTAAGAGTAAAGACCCGCCACGTGGGAAATCACAGGGCGGGTTTTTCTTTGCCCATGGCAAGATATCCATATGCGAATTCACATCGGCAGTGACCATGCCGGGCTTGAATTAAAGGCCGCACTTGTTGAGTACTTAACTAGCAAAGGTCACGATGTTAAAGACCACGGACCACATGTTTATGACGCAGTAGATGACTATCCAGATTTTTGCATCCCTGCGGCAATTGCAACTGTTGCAGATCCTGCCTCATTAGGAATCGTCTTAGGCGGTTCTGGAAATGGTGAACAGATTGCGGCAAACAAAGTAAAGGGTGTTCGCGCCGTACTTGCTTGGAGTATTGAGACTGCAAAGCTTGGGCGCGATCACAACAATGCAAATGTCATTGGTATTGGTGGCCGCATGCACAGTATCGATGAGTGCAAAGCGATTATTGATGCCTTTATTGAGACGCCTTTTTCAAATGATGAGCGACATGTGCGACGAATTAATAAGATCGCGAAATACGAAAATGAAGGAAAGCTCTAACGCCATTTATTGCGCTGTGTAATACATATCGTTGACAGCGTGATCCTTATTAATGCCCTGATCTTCAAAGCGTGTGACAGGTCGCCACTCTGGCTTTGGGATCACTCCCCCAGCAAATAAATCCGATTTGGAAAAAACCTCTTGAATCGCAATCGCATAAGGCACCCAGTCGGTAGCAATATGAATGAAGCCACCTTTTTTTAGTTTTGGATGAATGAGCTGTAAAAATCCATCATTTACTATGCGGCGCTTATTATGTTTTTTCTTTGGCCATGGATCAGGAAAATACAGATGTATTCCATCTAATGTCTGGTCAGCAAACATGTGCTCTAAAACAACGTGCACATCGTCTTCAATAACTTTCACATTGGTCAGTTTCTCTTCATCTATTCTAGAAAGCAGTTTGCCGATCCCTGGTGGGTGAACATCAACTGCGATGTAGGCATTTTCTGGATGGTTTTTTGCAATGATGGCTGTTGCCTCACCCATTCCAAAACCAATCTCCATAATTACTTTGTTGGCCTTTGGAAATATCGCCTTTAAATCGATGATCTCTTGCTTAAATTCAATTCCATGAACCATCTGAAGCGCCGTCTTTGCTTGGCGCTGTGCAACGGTAATTCGAGAGCCTCGAATGCTGTAGCTGCGAACCGTTGGGCGTTCCATGGGCTAACTCTGTCATGGTTGGATTAGAACCTACAAAGCCTCGAAGGAGTCACAAGTGCCTGGACTGAATTTAAGCCGTGCCGAAGCAAAAGAGCGCGCTGACCATTTATATGTCCATAGCTATGTCGTGACCCTTGATGTAACCAAAGATGAAGAGGTTTTCTACTCAAAGTCTGAAGTTAAGTTCTCATGCAATAAAAAGGGCTATGCCACATTTATTGACGCAGTTGGCAGATCAGTAATTAGTGCGACATTAAATGATCACCCAGTTGATACTTCTAACTTTGATGGTGACAGCATCTTTCTCACTAACTTAGAGGCAGAAAATCACTTGGTTATCGAACTGCAGGCTGAGTACTCAAAGTCTGGTGAAGGCTTGCAACGCTCTGTTGATCCATCAGATGGAGAGGTCTATCTCTACTCACAAGGTGAGACTGCACATATTCGAAACATGTTTGCCTGCTTTGATCAACCAGCATTAAAAGCCACCTTTACATTAAATGTAACAACACCTGGGCACTGGGAGGCTGTTTCAAATAATCCTGTTGAGTCAAAGACCGTTAAAGGTGAATTTGTTGAGTGGAAGTTTTCAACCACACCCCGAATTTCAACATACTTAGATGCACTGATCGCCGGGCCTTACTCATCTGTTCATGATGTTTATAAAGGCGTAAAAGAGATTCCTATGGGGATCTACTGCCGCAAATCGATGATGCAGTACTTAGATCCTGATGATATTTTCTTGATTACCAAGCAAGGTTTTGAATACTTTGAAAAGACTTTCGGTCTTGCATATCCATTCGAAAAATATGACCAAATCGCAGTTGTAGATTTCAACTTTGGCGCAATGGAAAATGCAGGAGCTGTTACTTTCCGCGAAGATGTTTTAGTTTTCCGCAGCCATGTTCCCGAAAAGGCATACCTTGCACGGGCAAACACGATCTTGCACGAGATGGCCCACATGTGGTTTGGAGACATGGTCACCATGTCTTGGTGGGATGACTTATGGCTTAACGAATCATTTGCTGAATGGTCTTCTTATTTAGCTTTATCTGAGGGCACTAGATTTAAAGGTGCTTGGTCGGAGTTTAACTGCGCCAGAAAAAACTGGGCCTACCGTCAAGATCAACTCTCATCAACGCATCCAATCATCGCCGACATGGTTGATATGGAAGCGGTTAATGCAAACTTTGATGGAATTACATATGCAAAGGGTGCATCTGTCCTGCATCAACTTGTCGCACACGTTGGTCGCCCGCAGTTTATTGCCGCGCTGCAAACCTATTTTGCAAAGCATGCTTGGGCCAATACAACTCTTGATGATCTGCTTGTAGAGCTTGAAGCATCAAGTGGTCGCACATTAGATGCATGGGTAAAAACCTGGCTACAAACTGCCGGAGTAAATACTCTCCGCCCTGTTTTAGATATCCAAAATGGTGCCTATGCAAGTATTGCTATTGCCCAAGAAGCACCACTTATCCCAGAAGGATCAAAAGAACTTCGTCCTCATCGCTTAGCAGTTGGCCTTTATGACATAACCGGTGATGCATTGAAACTTCGCAAATCTGTAGAGCTAGATGTAAACGGGGCGCTGACTAAGGTTGCAGATTTATCCGGTGAAAAAACTGCCGATCTTTTACTGATCAATGATCGAGATCTTTCTTACGCCAAACTGCGCTTTGATGATCGATCGATTGCAACTCTTAAATCACACCTTGGTGTACTCAGAGATGACCTTGCTAGAGCTCTATGTTGGGCTGCAGTGTGGGACATGCACCGCGATGCAGAAATCTCAACAAAAGATTTTATGCAGATAGCTTTTTCTGGCCTAAAGGGTGAAACCGATGATGCAATCGTCTCTATTGTCTTAAGCCAGCTGACTACATCTGTTGAGGCTTTTGCAACTGATGCAAACCGTGATGCATACAGAGAGAAGCTAGCTGATGCGCTGTGGCAACTAGCTAGCGGTGCAAAACCTGCAAGTGATCTGCAGTTGATTTATACCCGTGCCTTTGCAGCAAATGCTTTCACGCCAGATCAAATCTCTAACCTTCGCCAAGTTCTCTCTGGCTCTATTTCTGGGTTAAAGGTTGATACTGATCTGCGCTGGTACTTACTGATTGCACTGACAGAACGTGGCGCAACAACTAAAAGCGAGCTGGAAGCAGAACTTGCAAAGGACAACACAACGACAGGCAACATTGCATTTGAAACCGCTCTAGCTGCTTTTCCAAACTCTGATGCCAAGGCATATGCATTTAACAAAGTCCGTGATGAGTCTGCTGCTACCTCTATCCGCTCTGCGCTGGTTTCGGGATTCCAGCGACCATCACATCGCCATCTTTTAACCCCTTTTGTGGATCTTTACTTTGACAGTTTGTTAACTGAATGGGATTCAAAGTCCTACGAAGGTGCGGCAAAGTTTGTGACTGGTATGTATCCAAGTTGGGTTGTCAGTGATTTAACTGTTGAAAAGACAAATGCTTGGCTAAATGGCGCCGGCAAAGATGCACCAGCTGTTTTGCGCAAACTTGTTAAGGAATCCCAAGATGGCTTAATACGTGCGTTAAAGGTTCAAAACCTAGATAAGTAGCAGACTAATTATTCAATGTGAGTAACGACAGATTGACCAGCTTTTCTTTTCTTGCGTGGCATCACTGCAACGTAGGAAAGAAATGAAATCACGACAAACATAACTGTCGGAATAACTAAAAATGTTACAACGGTTTCAAAAACGCTGATTCCTGGGCCAGGCAAAGAGCCATCTTCAATTCTGTACATAGGATTAAGTGTAATTTACTTATGCAGTCGCTGCAGCCACACCAAATGGTTCTAGATACTGCAACCATCTGTGATCTGTGCGACCTGTTCCCAGAATTCTCCATGCTGCGCCAACTGGTTCGCGTGGCAAAGTACGCAGGCGCCAACCCATCTCTTTCAACTGTTTATCAGCCTTTAAGTGATTGCACTTATGGCAAGCAGAGACAACATTTTCCCAGTTGTGGCCACCACCGCGACTGCGCGGAATAACGTGGTCAATCGATGTTGCAGGAGCAGAGCAATAAACGCAGCGATTGTTATCACGGGCAAAGATTGCACGGCGAGAAAGTGGAACTGCGTGACGATATGGAATGCGAACAAATTTATTGAGGCGCACAACCGATGGAAGTGCGACTTGGCCACCAGAAAAACGGAGCACATCACCTGAATCTTCAACCATTGTTGCGCGGTGATTTAAAACAAGAATTAGCGCACGGCGATCTGTAACAACACCTAATGGTTCATAAGTGGCGTTTAAAACCAAAGTACGCGACATGACTGCTCCTGATCTAGCGCGTGGCTCGCGCCGATTGGTTTATCTTGCACCAAAACACCCGAGCACGCATGCATTTAATCGCAGTATTTTGGTAAATGTTTGGATAAAGTCTCGTCATTATGAATGACTCCTTGCGTAGCTTCCTGGAATGGATGGCCGGGACTCCCCTTCGAGTCCTTATCATCCTTGTATCAGCCGGTTTGGCCCAGGCCTTTGGCTCTAGAACTATTACACGAGCAATGAACAAATTGGCTGCAGCCGATTTAGTACCGGGGCCTCGCAATATTGTTGCTCGACAAAAAGAGCGAGCAAGCACCATCGGGGGAGTTCTAACTGCAACACTAAAAGTTGCAATCTGGATTATTGCAATTGCAATGGCGCTCGGTGAATTTGGATTTGATTTAGGACCACTGATTGCATCTGCAGGAATCGTGGGTGTTGCTCTGGGTCTTGGCGCACAGACTCTCGTCCGCGATATTTTGTCTGGAATCTTTATGCTTATTGAAGATCAATATGGTGTTGGCGACAAAGTTGATGTTCTAGAAGTTCAGGGTGTTGTTGAAAAAGTTGGCTTGCGGGTAACCACTGTTAGAGATGGTTCAGGCACGCTTTGGTATCTGCGTAATGGCGAAATTCTAAAGGTTGGAAATCAATCTCAATCTGGTTGATTAACCATGGCATCTGCTGCCAACTCTAGGTAGTCCCACAGTTGTTCTTTTAGCTCTTCTTTAATCTCAACCCCATCTACTGCAGTTTTCATTGCGCGCAACCATGCATCTCTTGCTGCTGTATCGATTGTAAATTGGCTATGACGCATTCGTAGTCGTGGATGGCCGCGATTTTCTTGATACGTTGTTGGTCCGCCCCAATACTGGGCAAGAAACCACTGCAATCTCTGCGCGGCGCCCTTCATGTCTTCATCTGGATACATAGGACGTAAAATTGGATCAGTTGCAACAACTGCATAAAACTGGGAAGTTAAATCTGCAAAGAATGCATCTCCGCCAACTTGTTCGTAAAAGCTACTCATCTTTACTCATCACCATACTTATTACGCAGATTTGCGTGCTGCTCGGTTCATTTTGATGGAATACATGGCAAGAATTGAAATAGGAATGGATGAGAGAAAGCAGAGCCATCCATAACTTAAAGTTCCGATAATGACACCTGCTAGCGCTCCGCCTCCTGCGCCAGATAGATTCATTACTAGATCACTTGCACCCTGTGAAGATGCACGGGTTTGAATATCTACGCTCTCAGACAAATACGCAGAGCCTGCAATTAATGTGCAAGACCAACCTAAGCCCAATAAGAAAAGCCCAATTCCTAATGTGATTGCATCATCTGCTCTAGCTGTTCCTGCAATCAGGGCGGCTGCTAGCAAAATCATGAACCCAATCTGAATTACTCGTACTCGCCCAATCCGATCGCTAAGTGCGCCGACTACAGGTGAAAATACATACATTCCAAGCACGTGAACGCTGATGACTAATCCAATAACAGAAAGCGTCACATCTACGTGGGTCATATGCACTGGTGTCATCACCATTACAGAGACCATGGCAACGTGGCCAAAGGCAATGGAGAGAATAGAAAACAATGCTTTTGGATTTTGGCGAATATGGGCAAGTGCTGCCTTTGTTGACTTCTTTTTTGTCTCGACTGAGTCATTTCTGTGAGCAACTAAATATGGATCAGGTTTTAAGAAAATAAGAATGACAAGTGATGCTAAAGCTAGCGTGGTCATAGAAACTATGTAGGGTCCAACTAATCTGGGCATTCCAAAAGCTTCTGCAATATTTCCCGAAGGCTGCATCAAATTAGGACCAGATACAGCCCCAATTGTGGATCCCCAAACAACAATAGAAAGTTGCTTGGCCCTTGTTGTATCTGTTGCAAGATCAATTGCTGCAAAGCGTGCTTGATAACCGGCCGCAGATGCAGAGCCAACTAAAAATGCACCCATCAAAAGCAGCACAACGTTATTGAGCGTTCCCCCAGTGATTGCAATAATCGAACCGATAGCACCTGTTGTGTAGCCAGTAGAAAGAGCTAAACGTCGTCCACCTTTTGCAGTCAATCTGGCTAATGGAAGCGCCATTGCTGCTGCCCCTAAAACCGCACTTGTTCCGGCTAAACCTGCAAGGGTTTCTGAATCAGTAATTGATGCAACTAATAAAGATCCCGCTGCAATTGTGCCTGCAATACCGACGCCATTTAAAACCTGTGAGAGAGCAAGTGTCTTTACAACTTTGCGTTGAATTTCGGATTCACTTGCTTCTAGGTGAGGCATTAGTAAATCCTACTGCTAGCAGCATGATTTCTTTACTAGCACGTTGGCTAAATGGCCTTACGCGCCGCTTGTACTACTTCTCTAGATACTTAGTCAGGAATGTGCGCTCGTTGTCGGTTAGTGGTCGTGATTTCTTAGTCTCTAAAGAAACAGCAACTTGAACGCTCTTTACGCGAGCAACTAGTACGCCTTTATCAAAGATCTCACATGTCATTACAAATGAAGAGTTGCTAATTGAATCTACCCAAAGGACTACATCAACAAAATGTCCACCAACATAGATTGGTGCGATGAAATCTACTTCTGCTCTAGCCACAACCATTGCAATAATTGAAGGTGGCTCATCTTTGCCATCGAATTGAACAGTAGACCACTGAAATCTTGCTTCTTGTGCATAGACCAAATACTTAGCGTTATTTACATGGCCAAATGCATCAACATCATCCCAGCGGACAAACTGCTTACATTCATACTTCATTTTCTGTTCAACTTTCTGTGTTCAATGACTAACGGGTTAGTTTTCTATATGTCATGCGATGTGGACGAGATGCTTCGGCGCCCAATCGGTCGATCTTATTTGCTTCATAACTTTCAAAGTTACCTTCAAACCAGAACCACTTTGCATCTCCTTCGTAGGCCAAGATGTGAGTGGCAACACGGTCCAAGAACCAACGATCGTGAGAGATCACAACGGCGCATCCAGGAAATTCCAACAGAGCATTTTCAAGTGAACCTAAGGTTTCAACATCAAGGTCATTCGTTGGCTCATCAAGTAATAAGAGATTGCCACCTTGTTTTAACGTAAGTGCCAAGTTCAAACGATTGCGCTCACCACCAGATAAAATTCCAGCAGCTTTTTGTTGATCTGGACCTTTGAAACCAAAACAAGAAACATATGCACGAGATGGCATCTCAACTTGGCCAACTTTAATAAAGTCTTGTCCATCAGAGACGACTTCCCACAATGATTTCTTTGGATCGATTCCACCACGGCTCTGATCCACATATGAGATTTTTACCGTCTCACCGATCTTTACTGTTCCAGAATCTGGCTGTTCCATTCCCATCAAAGTTTTAAACAATGTTGTTTTACCAGCACCGTTTGGACCGATGATTCCAACGATTCCGTTGCGTGGCAAAGTAAAAGATAAGTCATCTATTAAAACACGATCGCCAAAGCCCTTTGTTAAATTGTTTACTTCGATAACAACATTTCCAAGACGCGGTCCAGGTGGAATCTGAATCTCTTCAAAGTCTAGTTTGCGAAGCTTGTCAGCCTCTGATGCCATCTCTTCATATCTTGCAAGACGGGCTTTTGATTTTGCTTGGCGGCCCTTTGCATTTTGGCGAACCCATTCCAGCTCTTCAGTTAAACGCTTGGCACGCTTTGCATCTTTTTGTCCCTCAACTTTAAGACGGGCTGCTTTTGTTTCAAGATATGTTGTGTAGTTACCTTCATATGGATATGCGCGACCGCGGTCTAACTCCAAAATCCACTGGGCAACGTTGTCCAAGAAATATCTATCGTGCGTAATGGCCACAACGGCGCCTGCATATTTGTTCAGGTGTTGTTCTAACCATAAAACAGATTCTGCGTCCAAGTGGTTTGTTGGCTCATCTAGCAGCAACAAATCTGGGGCCTGTAAAAGAAGTTTGCAGAGTGCAACGCGGCGCTTTTCACCTCCGGATAAAACTGAGACATCAGAATCTGCCGGTGGGCAACGAAGTGCATCCATTGCCTGCTCTAACTGTGAATCAAGCTCCCATGCATTGCGATGATCAAGCTGTTCTTGCAGCTCGCCCATTTCGGCCAGCAATTTGTCATAGTCGGCATCTGGGTTTGCCATCTCTGCACTGATTTCATCAAAGCGCGCAAGCATTGCAACAGTTTCTGCAACGCCTTCTTTAACGTTATCAATTACATTTTTTGATTCATTAAGAACTGGCTCTTGCATCAAGATTCCAACTGTGTATCCGGGAGTTAGATAAGCCTCACCATTTGATGGTTGCTGTAGTCCAGCCATGATCTGCAAAACTGTTGATTTACCCGCACCGTTGGGACCAACCACACCAATCTTGGCGCCGGGATAAAACATAATCGTGACGTCATCAAGGATGACCTTGTCACCGTGCGCTTTACGCGCCTTCTTCATCGTGTAAATGAACTCAGCCATGGAATGAAACCTTAGTGGAAGTGGCGGG
>Ga0247722_10002109_pt1 | contig 10481 bp, 7 predicted proteins | sample MSEWelMarce3H_FC_FD_189094 | JGI IMG/M metagenome (GOLD analysis project Ga0247722, IMG submission 189094) | Subsurface sediment microbial communities from gas well in West Virginia, United States - MSEEL Well Study Marcellus 3H_FC | ecosystem: Environmental > Terrestrial > Deep subsurface >...
GTATAACATTTGGGAAAAAAACAGAAACAATCCGCAAGCCTGTTCCAGATTGGATAATGTCCGGTTCAAAGATGATTCAACGTGAGTTTATCAGTGGATTTCAAGGAGGAGATGGATGTAAAATCAGATGGAATAAACTTGATAAAAAGGGGTATAATTTTGTGTGTGCGGAAACTTCTCAACAAATCCATCCATCAAAGCAAGGTTCACTGGTTGTATTTATGAAACAAATTATAACATTATTGGAAGGGTTTGGTATATTAATAACACATTTAAATCAGGCAAAGGTTGAGGATAATCGTATTAAGATTGCTTTTAAAATAAAAGATAGCCAAACTAATCTTATACGATATTACGATGAAATTGGTTATCGATATGCTTCGACCAAGAATATCGCGTCATTTCAAGTGATTGAATATTTAAAATATAAAGCGAGTTTGTTTGTTGAACATGAGAAAACCATATTACAAATCCGTAAATATCATAATGACGATAAAAAATCAAACTCCGAAATTGGTAAAATCATGGGTATAAAAACAAATTATGTATCTGATATTGTAAGAAGTTTTAAAAATAATCGCAAAATATCAATGCGAAATCTAAATAATGATACAATTGAAACGTGGTTTAACCAAATACAAGAAATTAATGGAATGTTATTTATGCCTGTTATTAATATTGAAGAAATTGAGAATCGTATGATTTCAGATATAACAGTCGAATCTGACAATCATAGTTTTATCGCAGGAAATAATTTCCTATCAAGTAATTGTGCTCAAAGTAAACAGGCGATGGGCGTCTACGCGACCAACTACGACAAGCGTTATGACAAGACCGCGTACATATTATCGTATCCCTCGCGTCCGCTCGTCGACACTCGTTTGATGAATTGGCTCGACCTCGTGAAAATCCCATCAGGCCAAGTCATCCACGTCGCCATTATGTCGTACACTGGGTATAACCAGGAAGACAGTGTTTTGGTGAACAAGGGCTCGATTGACCGCGGGATGTTTGCGACCACGATTTACCACACGGAGAAGGACGAGGACAAGACCATTACCCGACTCGTGAGTCGATGTAAGCCGGACCCCACCAAAACCAAGGGAATCAAATATGGCAATTACGACAAAATCGACGCCACCGGGTTCGTGCCGAAAAACACATTGTTGGAAGACCACACAATCATCATTTCGAAAGTGGTGAATATCAAGGAGAACCGCAATGACCCGACAAAACAGATTAAATACGAAGACCAGAGCAAGAGTGTGCGCACTGGCGGGGAGGAAATCTACGTGGACAGCAACGTCCAGTGCCGAAATGGCGACGGCTATAATTGCGCCAAGGTCCGAATGCGCACATTCCGAAAGCCGTGTATAGGCGATAAATTCTCATCTAGACACGGTCAGAAGGGCACTTGCGGACTCATCATTCCCGAGTGCGATATGCCCTATACCAAAGACGGTCTCCGCCCCGACATCATCATCAATCCTCATGCAATTCCTTCGCGTATGACCATCGGACAGCTCAAAGAAACGCTGCTTGGCAAGGTGCTCGTCCATCTCGGCCTGTTTGGCGACGGCACCAGTTTCGGCAACCTCGATGTAAAGACAATCGCCGAGAAACTCCAGAATCAGGGGTACGAGAGTTATGGCAACGAGGTGATGTATGACGGCCTAAGTGGCGAGCAGTTCCAGACAAGTGTATTTATCGGACCCGTCTTCTACCAGCGCCTGAAACACATGGTGAATGACAAGCAGCACAGTCGGTCGATTGGACCGATGGTCAATTTGACCAGGCAGCCGGCCGAAGGCCGGAGTCGTGATGGTGGTTTCCGTATTGGTGAGATGGAGCGTGATGTCATGTTGGCGCATGGAATCAGCCGGTTCTGCCGCGAGCGTTTGTACGATGTGTCAGACAAGTACAGCGTTCATGTATGTAAGAAATGCGGCATGATAGCGCAATACAACGACGAAGGCAACTCGATGTTGGGCAAGTTCAATTTCAGTGTTCACAAGTGTAGTATATGCGACAATATGACGGATTTCGCTTATACGGAGATACCGTATGCGTTCAAGTTGTTATCGCAGGAACTACAGACGATTAATTGCGTGCCGCGATTGCTTACCGAGTAATAGTGAGGACTCCGGTTCCTGTAAGAAAAGCTCTATATAGTGTAGGGGGTGTCCATGTTTTTTATTTTTTGATAAGCGCCACCATAACACAGGTTGAAAGACTGGCTACGTAAATAAAAAATTGAAGTATGAACGAGTCTTTTTGTCTGTTTTCAATCCTTTGTAACTGTTGGGTTATATCGCTATTATCGTGCTTACATGAGGAAAACATGCGGCGACTTGCCATAAAGATTGGTTTTCGGAAGAACATGATACAATATCTTTGGACACCATTTTATGTAGTTTTACAATAAATAATATACACCTTTGAAGATTTAAGTTCGCACAAAACAACTTAAAGACGCATTGATATAATATGTAATGACGAGAGGTTTTTATAATTGTTCCTTACCGACTCATTCGTGGTATGGTCGCTTACTTGCTTTAAGAGCAATAATGTAGGTAGCCATAATAACATCACTCAAAAACCCACGAACCCAGTTCGTAATCAGTGGCAGTTATCGCTGTCGGTTTAACCAACCCATACATTTATTGTATGACCAACCTAACTTTACATAGACTTGGTTATGTCTAACTTTGAAACGCTTTTTTTGTTCCAATTAAAATGTTCAAAGGTGTAAAGACGAATCCGATAATAGTATATACACCCGGGTGGTGATATCAGTGCCTCTTTAGCTCAGCGGTAGAGCATTTCACTTGTAATGAAAAGGTCTTGGGTTCAATCCCCAAAGGAGGCTTCAAGCTACCATGAAATGGTAGCGACTTAGAAAGCGACCGTAGGGCGCGACCGTAGGGCGCGACCATAGGGTGCGACTTAATACAGTCATTATATAAAAACACGATTTTATATAATTTATGGTATAAAATTGAAATAGTAACAAAGTAATAATAGCTCCATACAATACTATGGCATCATCATCCAGCACAATTTTAACACAGGTTCTTAACACGGAGACGGCCGAATGGCGAGAAACCATCGACGCATTTATGGAGCAAAAAACGGCGGAGTTTCAAGTCGCAATGAAAGCCAGCATAGAAAAGACCATGACGGATAAGCTCAACCACTTTTACAACCGGTCATTCGACGATCATGACGCAGTACTCTTTGATAAGGACGGAACCGATATTATCAAAAAAACAATTGTATCCATGGAAACGAATCGGCACAATGGGTACCTGTCTGCGGAAGGTCGAAAAATGGCACAACAAGAATTGAATGAACTTGGGCAGATCGTAAAAACGAGCGGCGACAAATGTTTTCAATTAGCGTGTTCGCGTTATACTGGAAACGGCAATGACACAAACGCAATATACATATTCAAACATTTCATGATATCAAACTCAAAGCAGTCATATGATAACGTAGACCGACCTGTGTATATTAAACATAATTTGGCCAATGACATATTGTTCACAATCAAACATTTCCAGATGCCTCAGTCGGGCGGATTCGAAGCTCCGTTAAAACTATACAGAGACCATCCCGAATATTTCAAGCGGAATTGTAGCGAGTTCGAAAGCATTTGTAAGCGCGAATATGACGCAATCCAGGTCAAAAAGGATGAGCTCCAATGCCTCATAGATGAAAACCAGGCAAAAATCGACCATTATCGCGGACTCGAAGAAGAAATCCAGGCGGTCAAAGTGGAAAAACTAGCAATCGAAGAAGAAAAAGCCAAACTGAAAGACGGCAAAGAACAACTTTTGCTGGCCAAACAGAAAATCGCGGTGATGAAAGCAGATATCGAAAAGGAACGCCAGCAGTTGGAAGAGGAAAAAAACAAACACCGTGCCGACAATTTTGACATGGATGGTTTCCTCAACGCATAACCCCCTAAGACTGCAACCCCCCTAAGACCGCAACACAGCATTCTATGCCAGCAACACCGCAATCTTCTTTACAGCATTCGCATGTAGAATCGCGGATTCCCAGCTCGCATACTCTGACAAGAACAGCCCATCGCTGCGGTATTTGAGCACCCGGACATCAAACAACTCGATCGCGATGCGCAGGGCTTCATCATAATCCGCATCACGCGTATACATCGAGTACATAATACATCGGTCAATGTCGTAGGCCGCCAACAAATCTGCCTCTCTCACGATGTGGTAGGCCATCTGGTAAGTGCCAAGGTCGGGGTATCCGTTTTTCTTCACCGTGGAATACGACATCGTGGTGATAATCTGGATAACCATCTCGAATCCGGGTTCGTCGGCGAATCGCTGGCTCATGATGACAATCCCGTCGGTGGCCATCGTGTATTTATGGTCGCACATGTCGTGGAGAATTGCCGCCAAGTAGATGACGTTTTCTTGTTCGGCGAGCCATGGATGAGCAGCCAGTTCAGTTTTCATTATTTTTTTCGCATAGCCATAGACCTCCATGCTGTGTTTGAGGGCGTGGGATTCGTCGATGTTGTATTGGCGACTCAGTTCCATCACGAGACGGAAGGCGGTGTTTATGTAGGACATTTTGTTTTAACGCGACGAAGCAATTTTGGTTTATTTTTGTTGTCCAAGAAATGGTAAAAAGGATTTCAATTTTTCATGTCCCCATTTAGGGGACATGAAAACTACTCCGGATATGAAACTAGCGTTTCATATCCAAACAATTTTTTAACACGCACTCTACAAGTGCGTGTGTTAAACAACACTTTAAAACCGAAACTTGGCGTTTCGATTTTAAACAATTTTTTAACACGCACTCCAGACATGAAACTAGCATTTCATATCCAAACAATTTTTCACGTGGCACGCGTCTACCGTATGAGAAATTGAAAAACTTTATTCTACATTTTTAAAAGCATAAAATGATAAACCTTATAAAATGAAAACCCGCTCCCAAACTTCCGTGGCCCAAGCTCCTGTGGCTGTTGAACCTCCTGTGGCCGTGCCACAAGAAGATGACGTCGAGATATGCTCGATTTGTTACGAGCCCCTGGCTTCTCAAAAATCCGTAATCATCCACAAAGGCGCCCAATGGCACCACACTTTACACGTCGATTGTCGCGACAAATGGGTAAAGACCTGCAAACAAAACAACACTTCAGCAACATGTCCTCTATGCCCCAGTTTCAAAATAATGGAACAATCCAGATACATCAAGCGCGCGCTCAAGCATCTTGAAACGATTAACCGTCACAACGGAAATCTACCATTCATGGGAATCATGATTTATATGGGCGGCAATTGTGTGCTCAAGCTGACAAATCTTGACTTTTGCGACCGAACCACCGATATGCCATTTACCCCCAATATACCATTAAGTGTAATCTACGAAGCCACACGTGATATGGGCCCAAATGTTTGCCGAGAGATGGGAATATTCTCCACCCAAAATCTGTCGCATAATATAAACCCATTGAACTGGCTCGATTGGAAATACCCGAAAATAAAATTGAAAAACACATATTTTGCTGTGCCACCAAGAGGAATCGCTACAAACATCAACAAATATATTCAGACGTACCGAACATTGGGTGAAATATACGTTGAATACATAGCATCTATTTATGCCATACATGACATAAATAGATGGGATGATGACGCCTGCGAGAACGTCAAAAATATATGTAAACAAATTACACGGACAAACATGGGCGGGGATATACATACCGAAGGGTACGAGAATCCTGAAAACCCAGCCTTTCCGGTACAATATTGGGCACTTGCCGACAGACCCAAATCGACCCATGTACCGATGGCCTGGATTGCCATTGATGCCGAGTATCAATAATGTTGAGGCGGCCCTAACGGGAGCCGTCTCTAATCCGCAGTTGTAAACAAATAAAAAACCATTGTTTTTTTATTTATTATTATTATTTGATTCGAAGCTCCATAATCGTATAAATCTTGGATTCATCGCATTTCTCGAAACTGGCCAAGTATGGGTAATTCTTCAGTTCACAGTCAACCGCTTCGAATCCATATTTTTGGTAATAAGATACGACTTCATCGAGAGCACTGAGTACAATTTTCACGGGTCTCGACGAGTCCACCGTATCGGCACGCACCTTTTCGACGAATCCATTGAGCAGGGTCGTCGCGTAGCCCAGGTTTTTGAATCGACGCTGAGTACAAATCATCATGATGTAATACACGATTTCGCCGCCAGTTCTTCGTGTTTGTTTCGAGTAAATCATGGCAGTCGGGCAGTTGCGGATGTCGAACTCGTCGTCCATACAGTAAAACGCGACCCGGTTTGCGGGATATTTGAGAAGGTTCTGGATATAGTCGTATCCGATGATCGAAAATGTGAAGTAGGTGAATAACATGTCGATGTCGCGCTTGAACTCGTCGACCTTGTCGGCAACAACATCCAGCTCGTTGTTGTCGATAATGTCTGCCTCTATTTTTTCCGAATAAAATATCATTTTATGAAATTGTGTGTCATTTTGTAAAGTTGAATATTTTACAAGAAAATATTCAATTTTTTGAAATACATCAAAGATGTATTCTCAAAAAGCACCAAAACGCACACGTTTTTAGTTTTTACAATTTTTTGAAAACCCCAAAGGATTTCTCAAAAACCAAAACGCAGTTATTTGCTCTTGCTATTTTTTCGAGTCCGACTTCGGGTCTTACTTTTTCGCCGCGTCTGGCTCCTCAACTTCCCATTGTAGAGTTCAATGATTTTTCGAAAATTGGCAATTGACAATGAACCCACATCCGCGCCCATATGTTTGGTCAGCACATTACACGACCCCGATTCCATCTGTGACTTCAATCCTTGGTCCTCCATATCATACACATGAAGCGACAACAACTTTTGAAAATTACGTACTTCAATCAACACAACATTATCATTTAAATCCATCTTGTTGGAATAGTCGTCGATTTTCTTGTACTCCAGCCAATCGTATTCTTTGATTTCCCCGGTTCCCTCTACAACATTCGTTTCATTATCAACCGGTCGCTCAAAGAAATCAAAATAACTCATCAACGAATAGGTCGGGTCGCCATAATGTTTGTTCGACTTATCAAGAACATTCGTTTTCGAAAATGCCCCTGTCCGCAGCTTTACACCAGTCACAATTCCGGCCATCAAAATCTCCGGAACAAATACGATGTCTTTAATAATCGAAATCACGATTTCTTCGTCCAACATCCCAAACTGGATTTCGAGTTGCCGCTTAAGACAGTTGTACAAAGCATAATTGCTATGGCGCGAATTGATGTACAAAATGTTTTTGAAATATTTGGCGCCCGACTTTACACCTTTGAACTTAATATATTGCGCAAGCTTGAATAAGATTAGAAACAAATAGGTCTTCACGGACTGCGTAAAGTGTTTGGAACCCAAGACTTTATATGACCCCGTATGTGCAACATTATAATTGCGAATCAGTTCATCTACGCACCCCTCTATGCGCCGCACCTCATCCAACCTTTCGCGAATATTTTCACTGAATGTGGGTATATTGCTCGAGTTGTTGTCAAATAAAGACACCAACACTTCCACAATATGTTCTGCCTTTGCGGAAAATGTCATTTGAACGACAGAACACGCGTCATCAACCGTCATCGGCGATTCAGACGCCTGCGTTTGTAAATAATACAATGTGCTATTGGGTTTGTGAAATAGCATTCGTTTGTTGGGCTTTTCCACCACAAACTCTTCTACTGCGTCTTCGGCGTTTTTATATTTGACAATGTAATTCCCCTCAATCGGAACAAACTCGTCCAAATGCCGCACCAAATTGGTTATCATATTCACAAAGGTTTCCATAATAACGTGTCTACTCCGCCTGGGTCTATAATAGGTCATAATCCATTCGACCGATGAGTGGAATGCGCACCCTTGTTCCGACTTCATCATAAAATGTATATTGTAATTGGTGCCCTGTATATCACGAAAAACATACATCGAGTTTTTTTCATCAACCGCATTTTCCGATTCTTCGTCATAATAGCAGACTTTATCGAGCAACCGGATAAATGGCGTCATTGCGTTATCCGACGTAATGTTGAACACCGCATTTTTATTGGGGTGCCCATGTTTATCCAAAACAACGTCCTCCATCACCTCTTCTTGTCTTTCAAAAATATAATCCTCAAATTGTTCATCCGACCCCGATTCTGCTTTCTGGAAGTCTTCGATGTCTTTGCGCGCCGTATCCGAATTAAACAACACAATCTCTTGAGAATCAGTATCCAAAACGGTTTGCGTCAATTTTGCTAAAACGCCGCATTCGACTTCGTATCCAATACTCAAAATATGTCGGAGTCCATCAGCGTTTGAAAGACCGCCGCCACGAAGCATAATATATATATTTACTTGTTAAATATTATGTGGTATAATCAGAAACTTATTGGTACGAGCGCGGAATAGCATACGGGTTCTGTTGTAACACACTGTACAAATCCGCGCTATTGCGTTCTACCTGAGGCAGACTCTCGCGGCCTCTCGATTGTAGCTCGCCCATACTCTGGACCGACTGCGATTGATACGGCATCTTGGGCATAGCCTCGCGACTATTAATCATATCAATGTCTTTCGGCTTGCCCTGGTAGTTCACCGAATTATTGAACAAATTGGTATTCGAGTTTCCAAATCGCCCATTAATGGTAGACGCCTTGATATCGCTCGGTTCATAGGACAACTCCGCGTCGTAGGTGCGCATCGCCGCGTTCTTGTATCCGGCCCCGCCGACGTGCGACTTGGTGGTGGTGTCACGGTGTTGGGGAATCACCTCATGGTTCGCCGATATATAGGCATCACTCTTCTGGCCTCGATTGACATTCCAATGATTCACTGACTTCTCCGTGGTTTCACGCATGGTGTGCGCCGGCGCATCTGCCGGGTTATACAAATAGGATTGTCCAACACGCGACTTCGCATCTCCATATACGCGCATGTTTCCGGTCGTATTCTCCTTGCGCGAAGGGCGCATAATCTCCAAAAGAGGCGCAATCACCGCACCAATCCCGCTTCCAACAGCACCAAAATAATCGACATTCTCGTTGATGCTGCGGTTATTGGCGTAGGCATGTTTCGACTTGATACCATAGTCACCTTCACTGGCGAACCCGCGGCCGTTGGCATTGGCCACACCGAGCTGTGTGGGTCCCAACTCGACACGATGACTCGGAAGCACCTCTCCTACATCCGAACGAACATGGTGGATGCTCTGCGCGGCGCCGCCATAGGACACGGTGGTCTCCGGACGAGCAACATCACGCTCAATCTGGATGGCTTGTGCGGTGGGTCCTTTGGCACCCGCTCCGGTGGTGGTGAAGAGGCGGTCCTGGCCCCATTCAAATGCGGTCTCGGGGCGGTTCTTCTGAAAAGCGCCTAAAATACCGACATTGGTGATGCGACTCTTGGCGGGACCCTCGTGGCCAAGCTGCATGACCTCGGAGGCTTTCTGTTTATTGGCCGTGCGCAAATCATCGACGCCTTTGGGCAACCAGGACTCACGCATCATCGTGCCCGAGTTGTATCCACCGGCACCTTCGGTGCCGTATCCGAGACCCAGTCCGGGACCCACCTTCACCTCTTCAAACGGCTTCACATTCGCCATGCGCATACTGGGATTCACACGGGATTGGTAGAAGTCGTTCATGTTGGGGGCTCCATTTGCCCACTGGTATTTTTCATTGGGGGCAAAGAGAGGCGCCTGTTCCGACTTGGTAATCGCCTGACTTCCAGTGCCTAAATAATTGTCCATGATCGACTCATTCGATTTGGGGTCGACGGCAGACCGGATTTTTCCGCCAAAAAAAGGCACCATGTTGTTGTGGTTGAAATAGGAATTGTTTACTTTGTCGCCGGTCATCGAATAATGTTGAGATGCCTCTCCTTCGTCGGCTTTTTTGACTAAACTATTTTGGGCATACGGATTGAAATATTTGTCAGTATATACAGAACGACCATCGTATTGATTCACCGTGGCCAACTTGGAACTGACGTCGAGTTCGGGATTGTTGGCAGTATCATCGGGAAAGTTTTTGTCGGGTATGTCTGTGTTTGGCAGACTGTTGAAGCCCTCTCTTTTCTTATCTTCCGGTTTGGGTTGATTGGATATTATATACATACTACCAAGTGCTATGAGAGGGATTGCGATTTCCATTATAGATAACTATATATACCGGTGAAGATTTAATGTAGCCTATGTTCCCAAAGGGAGCATAGGCTAATCCGCTTAGGAAAAGCTTATGCTTTTCCGCCAGCAAAATGACACCCCACCCGAAGGGAGGGGTGTCATTTCAAAACGTTACCGGTACCGCTCTATTAAAGAATTAAAATGTCCAATTTTGCTGGCGGAAAAGCATAAGCTTTTCCTAAGCGGATTAGCTTATGCTCCCTTTGGGAGCATAGGCTACATTAATTATTCAATGGTGTATACT
>Ga0247722_10002111_pt1 | contig 10480 bp, 12 predicted proteins | sample MSEWelMarce3H_FC_FD_189094 | JGI IMG/M metagenome (GOLD analysis project Ga0247722, IMG submission 189094) | Subsurface sediment microbial communities from gas well in West Virginia, United States - MSEEL Well Study Marcellus 3H_FC | ecosystem: Environmental > Terrestrial > Deep subsurface >...
CCCCCTACCCGGTGTAGTGTGTATCCGTCACTCTCATAACAAGGTCAATTTTTTAGACCCCTTTATCTCCACGACATGTCCATAGTTTAATTTCCAAAAATTTTCCAGCTATCTATTTCATTCAAACACATGTACAATATCCCGGCTGGTTAAGCGCACAGGGTTCGGAGACACTTTCGAGCACCGCGTAGGGTCGGGGGTTCCCAGCCGCCAGCATTCATGCTACATTCCGCCCATGAACAATTCAATCAACGCCGATCAGGTGTTGCGCGAACTTGCACTTGCCATAGCTAGGAATAATGTGGGGGCCATGCGCCCGATCGCTGAGATTCTTGCAGGTGAAGGCTTGACGCAACAGGAATATGACGCTATCTCTGTAAACCCCCAGTTTACGAGGTACGTGGACAGCTATACGAAGGAAATGCAGGAGAATGGCTTCTCATTTGCTGCAAAAGCCCGTGTTCTTGCTGAAGATTTGCTGCCCACAGCCTACCATATGGTGCGAGACCCTGACATTCCTGCTGCAGTTAGGGCCAAAATCATCGAAAACTTCGTCGAATGGGGCGAATTGAAGCCTAAAAACAACGCAATTTCGACTGCTGGCCCCGGTTTTTCGATCACAATTAACATCCCAAGCACTGCAAATACGAGCCCAAAAACCATCGTTTTGGAGGCTGAAACCCCCGAAAAAGCCCCTCAAATTGCAGAAAATGTGCAAAAACCGGCTTTATTTTTGGCTGAAGACGAAAATTACGAATACGCAGGGGATGACTACCTATGAGTGTGAATTACACCCCAGTTCAGTCCGTAACCCCATACCTCCTCTCTGATAAATTCCAGTCCTTCATTGTTGGGCCAGTAGGCTCGACCAAGACCACCGCATCCTTGATGAAGATTCCCATCGAGGCTCGCAAAGTCGCAGCATGCGCAGATGGTATTCGCCGCTCCCGTTGTGCAGTGGTTCGTAACACCAGACAGATGTTGCTGGACTCGACAATCAAGGACTTCCTTGGGCTGTTTCCCGAGGGGCAGGCGGGTGTGTACCACCGCACGGAACTTAGATTTACCTTACGCTTCGATGACGTCGAGTGCGACGTGCTGTTCAGGGGTTTGGATGACGCCAACGACGTGCGTCGCTTGCTCTCGCTGCAGCTTTCGTTTGCCATGGTGGACGAGGTTCGTGAGATTAACTCAGACGTGTTCGACGCGCTGACTGGTCGTCTGGGCAGGTATCCCAACGGCATGATGGTGCCGCACCGCCCGCAGTGGGGCGTGGATGACAAAGGCAACCCCGTGCAGGGTTGCGTGGACGACAACGGCAACCAAGTGAAAAAAGTCTGGGGCGCGACCAACCCGCCGGACATGGACGCACACTGGGAGCAGTACCTCACCAACGCTGACCCTGAGAAAGTTCATGTGACCATACAGCCCTCGGGTCTGTCCGACGAGGCGGACTGGGTGCAACACTTGCCCTCTGGTTATTACGAGGACTTGTGCGAAGGTAAGAGCGAGGACTGGATCGACGTGTACGTCCACGGTAAGTGGGGGCGCAGCCTGTCAGGAACTCCGGTGTACCAGAGGACGTTCACACAAGACTTTCACGTGGCCAAGGAAAATCTTAAGCCCATACAGAGTGCGGACTACCCCATCACCATCGGGATTGACTTCGGACGCACGCCTGCGGCAGTGTTCATGCAGCGTGACCCGCGTGGTCGGGTACTGGTGCTCTCAGAGCTAACCAGTGAGAACATGGGCATCGAGACGTTTATCACTACGCGCTTACAGCCGCATATCGGCAACACATACCCCGGGTATCAGTTCGTGACAGCGCCTGACCCAGCGGGATTTATGAAGCAGCAGCTCAACGAGATGACGCTCGTGGACGCGCTGAAGAACGCAGGGTTTAAGTGCGTTAAGCCGCCGACTAACAAGCCAGACCTGCGCATTGAGGCAGTGGAGCGACTGCTGTCTAAGCAGTTAGAAGGTAAGGCCATGTTCCTCATCGACCCACGTTGTACATCGCTCATCAAAGGGTTTCGCTCGGGCTACCGGTACAAGGTTAAGAAAAACGGGGAGTCGGAGGACAGCCCTGACAAGAACGAGTCGAGCCACATACACGATGCGTTGCAGTACGGAGCGTCGGTCATCGACATGAACATCAGAGGGTTTGGTTTGGAAGCTAAACGTCGTGAAGTTAAGAAAATGAGGTACGCATACACTTGACCGCTTGACATGACGGCGTACAATGCGGTAACTATTTAAGGACGACTGATGGCTACAGGTATTGCTCTCATTCCAGTTGCCCGCGCAAGTGACCTTGAGGCGGAGTCAAGAAAGCGTAGCGACGCTATGCAGAATCAACCCGTTATTCAGGGTTTGGCTGCGCACGTCCGCACTCGTTGGGACAGCTCACGCACGGCGAAACGTGACCTCGAGGAGCGCATGCTCCAGTGTCTGCGCCAGCGCAACGGTGAGTATGACCCAGACAAATTGCAAGAGATCAAGGAGCAGGGCGGCTCAGATATCTACATAAATCTAACCTCAGTTAAGTGCCGTGCGGCGACAAGCTGGTTGCGGGACACGTTGTTAGGTTCTGGCTCCGACAAACCTTGGGCAATCGCAGCGACGCCAAACCCAGATATGCCTCCCGAGATCATGCAGGAATTGCAGGCACGACTGGCTAACGAGTTGGCGATTCATTTGCAGCAAGGCGGCATGCAGCCTAGTCCCTCAGAGCTGCGCACGATGGCCGTGCAGATGAAAGACGAAGCTGAGCGCGAGATGCGCGAGATGTCCGCAGACCGCATAGCCCGCATGGAACGTAAGATGGAAGACCAGTTGCATGAAGGCGGCTGGCATAAAGCGTTCAACGAATTCTTGGATGACATCGTCACGTTCCCATACGCTGTACTGAAGGGCCCGATCAAGCGTAAACGCAAGACCCTGAAGTGGCAGAACAACGCACTGGTTCCTGTCGAAGAGATTCGCAACGAGTGGGAGCGTGTTGATCCGTTCATGTTGTACTGGGCTCCATGGTCATGGAACTTGGGCGATGGTTATGTGATCGAGCGTCACCGCATGACAGCGGATGACTTGCAGGCACTGATCGATGTGCCCGGTTACAACAACGACGCTATTCGTACAGTGCTCAACGACTTCTCGACATCGGGCATGAAAGAGTGGCTGTGGTCTGACGCATCTAAAGCGCAAGCTGAAGGTAAGTACGTCACTGAGGCAATTATTTCCGGTGACTTGATCGACGCCCTGCAGTTGTGGGACTCTGTCAAAGGTAGCTTGCTGCTCGAGTGGGGCCTGACTCCAAAAGAGATTCCTGACCCAGCACTGAACTACCCATGCGAAGTGTGGCTCATCGGTAGCACCGTCATTCGTGCTGTGCTCAACTACGACCCACTGGGTCGTAAGCCTTACTACCTCACAAGCTATGAGAACCTGCCCGGTTCCGTAGATGGTAAAGGCGTGACTGACTTGTGCCGTGACGCACAAGCGATGGTGAACGCATCAGGCCGCGCGCTTGCGAACAACATGGGTATCAGCTCTGGCCCACAGGTTGGTATCAACATCTCTCGCTTGCCATCAGGCGAAGACATCACAGACATGCACCCATGGAAGATTTGGCAGTTCTCATCTTCTGACTACGGTGACAATTCACCTCCTATCACGTTCTTCCAGCCACAGAGCAATGCCAACGAGTTGATGGCTGTGTTTGAGAAATTCTCTGCACGCGCTGACGAAGACACGATGATCCCCCGCTACATGACTGGCGAGAACACCCCCGGCGCAGGACGCACATCATCTGGCTTGTCCATGTTGATCTCCAACGCTGGCAAGGGTATCAAGCAGGTTATTAGCAACATCGACAAGAACGTCATCACGCCAGCCATCGAGCGCTTGTACCAAGACAACTTGCGCTACAGCAAAGACCCTGACCTGATCGGCGACGTAAACGTTGTTGCGACTGGTGCGTCTAGCCTTGTGATTAAAGAAGCCGAAGCGGTTCGCCGTAACGAGTTCTTGCAGGTTGTTCTCAACAGCCCAGTGGCTCAGCAGATCGTTGGTATGGACGGCACTGCTGAGTTGCTGCGCGACCAAGCTAAACACCTGAGCGGCAATATTGACCGCATCGTTCCTGACCGTCAGCAGCTAAGTGTTGTACAACAGCAACAGCAGACCATCGCTCAGTTGCAAGAACAGTTGGCAGCGATCATGGGCGAGTTGCAGAATGCAGGCATGGCTCCCGGAATGCCCGGTGGCGGTATGACTTCAGGCCCAGCGCCAAAGAACATGCTCCCAGATGGTAGCCAAGTAGGTGGACGTGAAGGCAATATGATGTCGCCACGCCCTAACGGAATTTAAATATTGTTGACTGTTAAAAAAGTCAGTGGTATAAATACGACATATGAAGATTTTTATAGGCCAAAAGCCTGACCGCCAGCACATGTTTGCGCTACAGCGCTGCAAGCTGGACGAAAACGGAGCCTTGCTGGACTTGTTCCGCAAGAAACTTGAGCAGACGAAAGACGCCCTTGTCCTAGCCGAAGACTCAGTTTTGATCCACCGTTTACAAGGTCGCGCAGAGGTCTTAGCAGATTTTCTCGAGTCGGTTGAAAAATCGACCGGGATTCTCGACCGGGTCAAATGACCCGATTTTTGTAGTCCTAGCAAACCATTATGTGTAAGGCAGACCGAAGTAGGAGCCCTAAGCAGAGTTGGAGCTTTTAGGAGAATTGAATGGCATTGCCAAAACAAGTAGAAGCGCAGTTAAGAGAACTGGAAGCACTGGAAAAGCAGCTCGCAGAGGGCAACAATCCTGCACCCGCAGAACCCGACCCAACGCCAGCAGAGCCTCCCCAAGACCCACAGCCTCAGCCAGCTGAGCCAAAACCTGTTGAGCCAACGCCAAAGCCAACTGAACCGGAAGTACCGGAAGAGACATGGCAGCAGAAATATAAGACCCTCAAGGGTATGTATGACGCTGAAGTGCCTCGATTGCACGCCGACCTGCGTGATCTTAAAGGCCAAGTGGATAACCTCCGCAAAGCCGCAGAGACCAAGCCAGCCGAGCCTGTAAAGCCCGCGAAGCCAGAGAAGTTGGTAACGGATGCTGATGTTCAAGCATTTGGTGAGGACTTGATTGAAGTCCAACGCAAGGTTGCCCGCGAAGTGGCAGCAGAGTTTCGAGGTGAACTCGACGCTATGAAGGCTGAGAATGAGAAGTTGCGCGAGCAGCTGAACACGACCGGCTCTCAAGTATCAGAGGCATCCTTCGAGCAACGTCTGTACCGTTTGGTACCAGACTTTCAGAAAGTTAACGCCGACGAACGTTGGATTGGCTGGCTGAACGAGGTTGACCCTCTGCTCCGAGCACCACGAAAATCTGTCGCACAAGAAGCGTTCAACCAAGGCGATGCCGAAGCCGTTGCACACTACATTGGGATGTTCAAAGCGAGCATTGCCCCTGCAGAGCAACCAAGCGATAAAGCCGCTGAGCTTGAAAAACAAATCCAGCCACAACGTTCTGCAGCTAATGCACCAGTTTCACCAGCCGCTAAGACATACACGGACGCACAAGTCCAGAAGATGTTCCAGAAGTCTGTTGAACTGAGCTCTAGAGGGCAGCGCGAAGAGGCAATGAAACTTGAAGCTGAAATTGATGCCGCTTACAGAGAAGGTCGCGTTCGAGCGTAATTTCTGAAGGCAGCGTTTACCCAACCTGTTTTTATTTAGGAGGCCAAAATGGCTGCTGTTTTCCCCGTCACGGGCTCTGGTGCATTTGACACCAACCCTTCTTACTCTGGTGCCTTTATCCCCACCCTGTGGTCAGGCAAACTCTTGGCTAAGTTCTACCAGAACACCATGTTGTCTGAAGTCACTAACACTGACTACGAAGGCGAATTGAAGAACCAAGGCGATACCGTCCGTATTCGTTTGGCTCCTTCCATCAGCATCTCTGACTACACTGTTGGTCAGTCTTTGTCGTACGAAGTCCCCACTCCTATATTCCAAGATATGCAAGTGAACAAGGGCAAGTACTTCGGCGTGCAAGTCAATGACGTGTTGGCCTATCAGTCCGACATGAACTTGATGAACATGTTCACAGAAGACGCTGCCAAGCAGTTGAAAATCTCCATCGAAAACGAAGTGTTCTTCAACAGCTTCGTGACCGAAGGCCCTGCTGCTCAAAACGAAGGCGCTACTGCCGGTAAGATTTCTGCTGCCTACAACTTGGGTACAGACGTTGCTCCTATCGACCAAGCCACTCCTGAAAACGTGTTGAAGTGTATTCTTCGCATGTCTACAGTCTTGGACGAGCAGAACGTTCCTGAAGATGGCCGTTTCTTGGTTCTCAGCCCATTCGATCGTCACCTGTTGATGCAATCTAACATCGCTCAGGCGTACTTCACTGGCGACCAGTCAAGCACCATCCGTACCGGCAAGATCGGTATGTTGGATCGCTTCAACGTCTATGTGTCTAACTTGTTGCCACGCGGCGAAGCAGGTAAGGCATTGGTCGCTGGCTTGTCCGCTACTTCTACTGGTGGCGCTGTCACCAACGCTAAGGCTCGTCGTTTGATGGTTGCTGGTACTAAGCATGCCACTTCCTTCGCGATGACCATTAACAAGACAGAACCCCTGCGTAACCAGACTGACTTCGGCGACATCGTCCGCGGTTTGGCTGTTTATGGCCGCAAGGTTGTTAAGCCTGAAGCCATGGTAACTGCTGTTGTTGGCTCAGCCACCTGATAGTGGTATAAAGAGGGGGCCTTCGGGCCCCTTTTTTGTTTTAACCTTGGAGATACTATGACCGCTCTTGAACTGATGGAACGCCTCGGTGGCGAAATCCTGAACAACAAAATCCGCGTTTACATTGAAGGCGAGATCGTCATTGTTGCCCGTCTGGAAGACCAAGAATGGGTTTTGACCGATCGTGGTGTTTTGTTGACTAACGAGCATTCCAATTTGGCTGCTGCTGAAGCTACAACAAAAACTCGCAAAAGTAAAACACAACTGTTAGAATCTGTTGAAGTTACCGGTGAGCCAGAAGTTGGCCTCACACAAGCTACCGAATAAGGTACATCATGCAACCTCTGAGCGTTTTTTATTCCAGAATCTTGCCGTATTTACCCGGCTGCTCGGAGCCTTTGGTGAATCAGGTTTTGGTCAGTTCTGCGATTGACTTTGCTGAGTCTTCGTTAGTTCTGCGCCAGAACCTCGATTCATTCAAAACTGTCGCTGGTGTAACCCAGTATGACCTAGACCCGCCTACAGCAAACCACGAGATCGATCGTGTAATGAGTGTTGCGGTTGACGGTAGAGAACTCTCTGCTGGTCTGTTCGAAGCCATTCGCAACGACCTACCCACAGCACAAGCGAAGCCACGCGGTTTTTACACTGACCGCACTGACAACGTCTTTACGCTGAAGCTGTCCCCTCCACCTGATGGCAAGTACACCGTTGTGGTGGCCGTCACTTTACGTCCTGCGATCACTGCGACTCAGCTGGACGACGACCTGTTTAACACATGGAGTGATGCAGTTGCCTCTGGCGCTATCGCCCGTGCGATGCAGATTCCAGATCAACCTTTTACAAACTTTGCTCGAGCCCAGCAACTCATGGACTCTGTAGCACGCCAAATTAATTCTGCTCGCATTGAAGGAAACTACGGATCAGTTCGTGGCTCAATGCGCGTTCGCTATCGTCCTTTCGCTTGAGGTAAATCATGACCATTGCAGCACAATCAATCATCCGTCGTGTCGTTGAGACAATGCAGGACAACACGTCTGTGCGTTGGCCAGTGGCTGAACTTGTTCGTTACCTCAATGATGGTCAGCGTGAAGTGGTCTTGTACCGCCCTGACTCGATGGTGACTAACGCCACAGTGGCTCTAGTTGCTGGGGCGAAACAAGCTGTTCCTACTAACGGCTCCAAACTCATCGACGTGATTCGTAATACCGCTGGTACAAAGCGTTCTGTTCGCATGACCGTGCGCAACATCTTGGACACACAGAGCCCCAACTGGTACAACCTGACAGGCGTGACTGAGATTCTGCACTACATGTACGATGCTCGTGACCCCAAGGTGTTCTACGTATACCCACCAGCAGCCTCTACAGGCGCTTCCGTGGAGATTGTGTACTCTGCCTATCCAACTGACATCACGGAGCCCGCTGACGGCGCTCTATACACGGCTGTGACGGGTAATATCAGCTTGCCTGACATCTACGGTAACGTCTTGGCCGACTACATCCTGTACCGCGCCTACACCAAGGACAGCGAGTACGCTGGTAACGCACAACGCGCACAGGCTCACTACGCAGCATTCCAAGCTGCACTGACAACTGAGATGGCTGGTACAACAGGCGTAGCGCCTAAAATCTGAGGTGACACATGGCCGAGAAAATTAAACTCGTACAGGGCGACACCAAACCTGCGCTAGTCTGCAACATTACCGATGAGATTACTGGTTTGCCAATTGCGTTGACCGGCGCTACCGTGCTGCTTAAATTTCGAGCAGTTGGCTCAGAGACATTGACAGCAACCGTGACCGGTTCTGTGACTGACGGCGCTAACGGCCAAGTCGCGTTCTACCCTGCTTCTGCCCCTGAGATGCTTGCTGGTGAGGCCGGCGACTACGAGGGCGAAATCCAAATCACATTTGCTGACACGACGATCCAAACTGTTTACGACTTGTTGAAGTTTAAGCTGCGCGAGGACTTCTAATGGGCGTGACGGTTGTCAGAACTGCTCTAACGGCTTCAACGGCTGTTACAAGAGCAAGGGCAAGCGTCGTCATCGTAGCGCCTGTAGCCGAGACTTCGGCTGCACTTTTAGCTGCTGCTACTTCTGTCGTTGTTGCTGGTGCATCGGTGACGGTGATAGTACCCGCGGCTAACCTGAACTACATACTGCTAGCGTCTGCCGCGTACCTTGATACGTCTGGTCGGTTCCAGTTTTTCCCTGAAGAAGTTTTTGTAGCTGACGCATCGTTTAGATCGACGCAGAAAGCGCTTACCGACACGTTTGCGCCGACAGACTATATTACAAGCATTGACACGCAGCTTGCCTACACTGACAGTGTGTCTTTGCCGGACTTTATCATCCGCACGCTTGAGTACATTCGTAATTTTACAGACACGATCGATTTCGCCCACCAAGTTTCGTTTACCTTTAGCCGCCCTCTTGCAGATAATTTTGCACTGAATGATTCTGCAGCTAAGGGGTTTACCAAACCTCTGTCCAGCTCGTTCTCTCTGTCTGACACCGCTCCAACATTTCTGTACCAACTGGCGTACACACACTCGGTTAGCCTTCAAGAAACCTTCCGTACCGTATTTAGTAAAGCACTAGTTGACAGCGCTGGCACGGTGGATGCGACTCAATTTAATCTGGGAAAACACTCCGCGGATGTGTTCTATGTGCCGGACAGCATATCTCGGGACACTTCTAAGGCGCTTTTTGATAGCTTTACACACACTGATTTGGTAGCCAAAGACGCTGGTAAGTCACTGGTGGATTCGTTCCCGCTATCTGATTTTGCGGTCAGAAACACGTTTAAAGTTTTCTCAGACGCCTTTAGTCACTCCGATTCTTTGGCTAGAGTTGTTGACAAAGGCGTGTTTGATAGCCTTGTGCTTTCTGATTTCTCTAGCCGCATCATCGGGCGAGTAATCAACGACGGCGTTGCGATGAATGATAGCGCCGATCTTGCAGACAATATCACTTACCAAGCTGTAAAATACGTAACCAACTTGGTTTTTGTTGCTGACACCAGCACGAGGGCTTGGAATGCGAACAAAGCCGACTCGGTATCTTTGGCCAGCAGTGGTAGTTTGTCTTCCCAAAACTACTGCGATCTGTCATACTTCGCAGAAGACTACGTCGGTGAATCCCGAACATTTTCATAGGAGCCCCCATGTTAAACGACCAACTCAAAGTTACTGGCGACGTAGTCGTCGAAATCACTGGCCCCGATGGCCAGATCAAAGATCGCCGCGAGATTAAAAACCTTGTCGTTGCGACAGGTAAAACCTTCATTGCATCACGCATTGTTGGCACACCGACTGCTATGTCTCACATGGCTATTGGTTCTAACAATACAGCAGCTGCGACTAACGACGTTGCTTTAGGCGCTGAATTGGGCCGTGTTGCGTTGTCATCTTCTACATCCTCCGGCGCTGTTGTTACTTATGTAGCTAGCTTCCCTGCTGGTACAGGTACTGGTGCTGTTGTTGAGGCTGGCGTTTTCAACGCTTCTTCCTCCGGTACTATGTTGTGCCGTACCGTGTTCGCTGTTGTTAACAAAGGCGCAGATGACGCCATGAGCATCACATGGGCGATCACAGTTAGCTAAATTTTGGAGTAGTGTTGTATGGTTGATATTGTTACCCGAGCGGGTAAGGGCTCGCCTCTTACAAATAACGAAGTCGACGCAAACTTCACCAATCTAGCGGAAGTATCCGGT
>Ga0247722_10002112_pt1 | contig 10479 bp, 6 predicted proteins | sample MSEWelMarce3H_FC_FD_189094 | JGI IMG/M metagenome (GOLD analysis project Ga0247722, IMG submission 189094) | Subsurface sediment microbial communities from gas well in West Virginia, United States - MSEEL Well Study Marcellus 3H_FC | ecosystem: Environmental > Terrestrial > Deep subsurface >...
GTGGATAAACTGTAACCCCCTCCCCCCTATCTTTTGATGAACGCAATGTGATGTGTAATTCTTGTTTCAAAGCATCGTAACACGTGAAATGACACGTTGCTGATCAACCTGATAGGATACATTTGGAACTGTAGGTTGACTACCAGTCGTCAACCTCTCTCCTTTTAATCATTACCTCTTCCCATCATACGTTCTTGTCCACGAGTTTCTCTCTCTTTATTGATGTCAAATGTCGCGCGGTTGAGCTCCCAAAAACACAAGAGAACAGAGAAAAGAACCGGCTGGCCGACGATATTATTGTACATATAGAAAAGTTTATACAGAATTGTCACAAGAAGGAAAATAAATAGTTCGTTTAGTCGTCTTTGATTGTTGACTCTTGACTTTTTATTTCGTATTTTAAAACTTAATGTGTCGTTTCCATTTTGAAATATATGTGTGAAAACATGGGGTTTTGGAAAATGCTGTGAAAAGAAAGTGGCCGCAGAGTCAAAGAGAAGAGGCCCAACTTCTTTGGTAGTCAGCGACTCAGGAGCGGAGATATATGTGACTCCTCCCCTTTCTTTGAGTACGGCCCCTCGCCCTTGTTGACACGCCAAAAGCTCGCGTGCAAGACCGACGTATTCACACCTGCGTGCTGCTTCGACGCCCGCCTCTTCCTCCTCCCTGCTCGTCCCACTATCATACCACCACCACAAAAACCTAAAAGTAATCCCACAGAAGATGGCTTAGTAAACGATAATGAAGGTTCATTTTCGCCGCGCCACCAAAGAGTCGTGTTATAACCAACCACCTTGATGTTGTTTTCCCCTCGTCTTCCATATATGATTTACCCTCTCATTCGTTCGCTTTTCTCGGGCGTTTCGAAACACCGAAATTCCATCCCTTTCGACGGAGTTACATACAGATGGTCGGATGGACGGGAGGAAGAAGGCGGAATATTACACGAAGATTTGTGGAGTAGAACCGAACGCAACCAAGGGGGAGAAAAATAAAAGCCACGCTGAATTAAAGGCCACCTTTTTCTCTGTCGGCCTACACCACACACAGACCCTTGGAGTAAAAAAAAATAAATAAATAAATAAAGAACAAAAAAACGGTACCTGTCTGCGTCTATACGTAAAGTAGGATAAGTAAAGTCTAGGCGAGAAAAGAGGAATGAAGAAAGACATGCCGGATTTGTGTGAAGACCAACATGATGGGACCTAACCTAATTAATGGACGTCGCTCTCCCACCAAAAAGCAAACTCGCTGGCTGCTGTTATCCTCCCATTTCAGAAGACCAAGCGCACGAAGAAGAAGAAGGAAAAGGTACTATACTTTGTGGCCAATTAGACATCATAAAGAATCAACTGACCCCCGTTCTAGAAAATGTCAGTGAATCAGTGATCCATTGCTTCCTTGCCCACCATTCATTTTCGAGACTGGAAATTAGAAGTATAGACAAGAAAATGCCTTTGAACTGTTATACGCAGTAAATGGTACGCCTAACTCTATGGAACAAAGATCGACGTAATCATTCACGAACATGTTCGTTATCCTCGCCGGTTCCTTCTGGTGATGTGGCGCAGTGCAACGTAAGTTTTAGTGATGAAAATAAAATCACAGACCGCCTCGAAATCAAACATGGAGATCAGTGATCAGGTAATCGTCATAGATATGCGTGCGTAGTGAACCGCTGGCGGTTGCCTTCCGTTATAGTTCCCTTTTTTTGCGTTTTCTCAGTTTTAAATAGAACTGGGTGACGTGCGAGACGCTGCTGACGGTGGAGCCCGACTCGCTCTCGTGCTACACAGCTCTCGTCTGCCACCGCTGATCAATACACAAATATTGCGTGTGTTCCCCGCTGCATCCTGAATGTTGTTTTTTTTTTGTCCTTTTTCATTTGCATATCATTTCACGATCGGTAGACCCTCCACCACACACACAAAAAAAAGTTTTCCAAGTCTTTTCTTTCGTTCTTTTTCCACACTGCGGGGGCAGCTCGGGGGTTTGGGGTGGTAGAGAGGGGATAGTTCCAATCTGGCCGGAAAATGCATTGGGGAGACCGAGGCTAAAGGGAAAAAAAAGAAAAGGGAGAGAGGTTTAAGCGCGCACGACTCAAAACGTTGATAGATGGGACTTGAAGATATCGGGCTTGTCGGTGGAACAAAGGGTTCTCCAAAGAAACGCATTACCCAAGAGGAAGATAGGGTATACACACCATCAGGAAGACCAGAGGGAAAAGGGGGTGGGAGTGAGGGGTGGCTATTCCGAGGGGTTGTCGAGTTCTTTTTTTTTTCACGCATACAGTTGACATACGGCACCGAAAAATACTGCTAGACTTTTCCTCTATAGTGTGCAATGTGTACAGACAAAGTTGGAGTCGGGAAAAGGGTTCCAAGTTGGTTAGCAAACCCAATTGGGCAGAGGTGCTGAAGCCGAACTTGGAGATAGTGGAAGAGGGGGGTGTTCCACCATACACTACGCACGTTAGACGAGTGGAGTCGTGGGGATGCTGGTGATGTGTCCTTGTTGTCTATCAGTCAAACAATACTTTGGGGGGCTGTCACCAACTAGAGGTCGAATGGCTCCGCTTATTGCCCCAGCAGTCGAAGGCAAGCAAGCGACAAATGTTCTCATTTTGCCGCCTCGACGGGGTGCCCTTTTTGGACAGACTTGCTCGCGCGCCGGCCTCTTTTTTCCCCTTTTTCCTTTTTTGAGCTCAGACCCTTTGGTCCTCTCGAATGTTGAAGAACTGACGACGGCCGACATGGCGTTATTTCAAATCATCGTCCAACAAGTGTTACCCTTTTGTAGATCTTAAACGCATTTGTCGATTGTCAGTTTTTGTCCCCTCCGAAGTGCAGTCGCTCCTTTCATGGAATATGCTCGCCGAGTTTGCGCAACAGAAGGTTTTTTAATTCGTCGTTGATTCAATACTGCCACCAAATTGGTTTTTCTTTCTTTCATTCTCTCTCCCCCCATTTGCACTTGTGCCCCGTTGCTGTACCTGCTGGAAACTGCGGAGCGGCACAGACTTTAAGTTTGACTAGAATCACTTTGAAGTGGCCGTCGCGATTGAAAAGGCACCGAGAGAGAAACAGAGCTTAAATGTGTCATTGAAAACAAATTTTCGTCTAGGTATTCATTGGTCCCTCGCTCGACGAGCATTAAATTAATCATGAAACGATCCGCTCCCTGATCTGCGGTTCACCAAACCTCTCACGAACCAGAAATGAAACAGACAGTCTGGACTGCTCCCGGACTTCACGAACCATTACTCTTTACGGGGACCGACACTCCCACTTTGTGTACGTATAGTCAAGTTCCTAAAAACAAACGTTCTCCAACGTACCGGTGTACATGTCAGGGCAAGATGCTTTAAAGAGACGTTGTTCCAAAATAATATAAATATAAAATTTAAAACTGGTTGATCGGATGACGCCAACACAACATATATAAATAGTGTAGTTTCAATGCCACATCTTTGTGGTTTGGGGTGTTCCTCATTCCACCTTTTCTGCGTGCGCTTGATGCGCACAACATATAGTATTTATGCGGCGCATTTATGTAGCTGCAGACCCGCGTACACGCGATAAAGATCTAGCACGCTGGATAAATATCGATCTCGAGTCCCGTATAAAATGTATTTACACTACATATACTCTTGTTTCTTGTATCTCCTTGTATATATACCGTATATATATATATATATGTGTGTGTGTATGTCGAGAAACACTGTTTATCTGAGTGGAATCAAATTGTTGGATATATAGTGGAGAGACCGAGGGAGGAGAGAGGCGCTCTCTCAGGAACGAGAGAAGAAGATGAGATGGGGTGTAGGGAGACGCACACAAATCCCCACTACATGTATACGTTGCTCTCATGCAATCTTAGCCACGTCCGATTCGATTTAGTTGGGGAAATGAGGTAGGTAACCCCCGGGGAGGAGGACTAGCCATTGACGTGACATGATCTGTCACCACCAAAACTCCATCATCCAGCCCTCCTCCGAAGTATTACGACAAGATCCATCGTCGGCCGGTGGGAGTATACCCGAGTACGTTCGCTTCTTTTCTCCGCTTAATACTTGAGATCACCATGGATACAAAACCTTGGCCTCACACTAGACTGGCTCTCCAGTCAACTTGCCTACATCTCTTTGTGTGATTCATTTCGATCAACTTTCAGTCGAGACTTGAGAGTTGACTAGTTGAAAACCAACACATCAACCATTCTATCAATCCACAGCCGAACTGCCAACTGTCCAATGGATATTGCTCAGGCTCTGGAGTCATTTACGAAAAATAACAGGAAATAGAGTGGATCCTGTACAATTCTGACAATTTTGACAGACAAACTAAACGTCAGTTCGACCTTCATAAAACTCGAAGCTATAAAAAGATCATGATTTTCTGTAATCAGCTATTGGAGGATTTTTGCATAACTGCCAGGTTGCTGAGGCGCACAAAAAATAACGTTTCGCAATCTTATTATTTATTTTTAATTGCGCCCGCAGGTCCACTCCATGTTTTGACTATTTGGCAATCGAAATATATTCAGTCATATCGTGTCAGTTGAGTATTTGTTAAATAAACAAATAATTAGATGGAGATATATATATTCCCGACATTCATTCTGACTGAAATGTAAAGAATCCCAAAACGTTAAAAAAGCTATTTGAGTTCAGAATATCAGATTAGATTATTAGAACACGTTTTACATTAGGAACCTGGAACTGCTGGAAATGTTGGCAAATACAGTATAGCACAAGTAGAGGTTATTTTCGTTCATACTTATTGTTCTTTAACGGAATTAGCCTTCTGTGAATTCAGTCAAGTTGAACGGTAAGTTGTAACATAACTCATCTGTCAGGGTGTTCCGTCTATTACATAAAGCGGGGAATGAGATATGGGATCTTTTTGTCTCGGAACTGAACATTTTTAGTACGATAGAGAGTGTTGAACTGAACTGACGATGACCAAACGAAATTATCCAACACATGGGCTTAAGTATTCGTCTGACTACTATATAGCTTTTATATAGGACCTTAATTTTAAAGCCACCAAGAATCCAAGAGGCAAAAAGCACGTAGCTGGCTGGCGATATTGCGTCTGTATTTTTGAAAAACCATTTATTTTTCATTCTTATTTTCTCCGTCCAAAAAGAGTTGGCTGCCAGCCTTCCGTTTCACATAATTTGCTTATGCCGGTTTTACGAATAGCCAATGGTAACGCGCTATTGGATTTTCAAGCCGAGTTGATGAGTGCAAGGGTAAGTGGGCTGCATGTGCAGTCAACGCGTATAGGGACGTTGGTTCGCTGGTGCGTTGGGCACGTGATTTATACGAAAAAATGGGGCGCGACTAAGTTTAGTCGTATTGTAGAATCAACTAGAGAGATATCAACTTATAGGGAGGAGTATTTAACAAGAATATTACAAACCTAAAAGAAAAAGGCTCGGGAAGGAGAAGGCGAATAAAATAAAATAAAAGGCAAGAGGAGTCGAAAGAAAAAGAAAAAGAAAGAAAACGGAAAAATAATACAAGCGGCCCGAAAACTAAACGAATTGGACAGAACGCGTTGTAAGTTGTAACCTACAGCGTTCAAAATGAAAATGAAGAAGAAAAAAAAAAGACGGAAAAAGGGCAAAAGAACACTTTGCCGTCTTGGCTGTATTACCTTCCTTCTCCTCTTCTCTCCGTTCTAAAAATAAAAAGAATGAAAAATGTTTTATGAAGCAGCAAAGTTTGGAGAGAACCCTGAAACCGGTTTTTTTGTCGGAGGGTGTAAAAAAGAACATAAATTGTGTCCTTATGGTCCCGACCAAAGCTGACGGTGATGGCCTCCCATAATGAGACGCTTCGCACCAACTCATTTACTCCTCCTCAGAGTTTCAGACCCTCAGCCCCATCAGATCCCAAAGCCTCAGCACTTTCCTTCTTTTTTTTTTTTTTTTTTTTTTTTTTTTTTTTTTTTTTTTTTTTCACTTTGGTTTTTTTTTTTTTTCCTTCCCTCTCCCATAATCTTACGCCATTCTTTTATTATCACTTTGTTCTCTTTAACCAAGACTCTGAAACAAAAAATAAAGACCTATTTCCCACCTACCCGTCTAAACTTTCTTGATTGATCAAATTTACATAACGATTCAGATTGCACGTTTGTCGTTTTAACCTCGAAAGGATGGTCTTGGAAACATCTACCCGCATCTGCCAAGCAGACTGTGATGTTTTTCGATTTGTTTTTGGGATTGGGCGACAACTTAGGTGGCCATAAGTCGGTAGTTCATGGGTGGTTCACGCGGAACTGCGGAAGAGGGCGAAATAAGATTGTCTATAAGAAAATCGTTGCGTCGCTGCGTCAAGCGAGGGGTGGCGTAACGACGTTACCGTTCTATGTTCTACCTCCCCTTTTTTTCATATTACTGATGTGGAGGCCGAATAGGAAATAGCCATTAACGATAGAGTATGTCGACGCTACCCTCGCTAGTACCAGTGTGTTGTTAGGGGAAATTGGCATTTACGTGTCGCTGATGAACTAAACCTCATCTTAAAGGGAATAAATCGACCAATAACATTATGGTTGATGGCTGAAACAACAGTCCCTCCGCATAGTATATATATTTACTTGTCTATTTATCTACATAGATCTACTATTTGCGACGAAGTTGGATACGGACTAAGGAGTTGCTGATCAATTTGAGGTGGAAGCGCAGCGATGCAGTATGAAATATTTGTTTTTGGTACCGTAATATACCTCACCAAATTTTATTGCGTGATTTTCGATCCGTCTGCCTAAAAAATGTTATTAAATTTTGTAGAATATTCGAATTCAGGAGCAAAATATTCGTTATTTACTTATAGCGTGGAACATTCTGAAATTTCTATACAACACGAAATATTAAAGGATCTAGTTTACTTGCGGGCTCTATTTTAATTTGAAAACTAATAAAACTGCTGCTATCGCTCTCTGTTTTGATAGAAGGAGAAATTTCTGAAAGAATAAAGTTTTAGAAAATTTTTTAAAGAAAAACCAAGCCATGACCTTTCCTAGCACTGTATATTTCCCTTGGAACCCTTGATCCGTTGTTACTTTTTTATGACTACCAACCCACTCATATATATATATATATACATGGTGTAACAAACAAATCGTCGTGTTTGGGGGAGAAACCGAGAAATACTTACCACCGCTCCCCTCAACCACCAACCCCCTCGTCCCATCCCGCCTCCCTTACAGCGATTCAGCAGGGCAGTGATACAGAAGATGTGGAGACATGAAAAAGATCAATCAACATGAACAAGAGGAATAGTCCCTGGAGTGCAGTGAACAAGTGCTCTCATATCAAATGCCACCAACTGTTACGAATTTTAGATCGGAAAATCACCAAGCGATTGTTCAATGCTGTCCTGGTCCACATGTGCATTTTGTGCTTGTTCCATGAGCTCGTTGTTATAGACGGACCAGCTTCCCTCATCACCATATTGCAATAACTAACACTTTTTTTTTGTACGGAACGTTTTATTTGTCTCCATCATCAGAAAGAATAATTCCCTGCATGAAGAGAAAAGTTTTCGCTGCTTCATGTATTTCATTTCAAATGATTTGGCGGGAAATTAGTGTTTCTACAATATATTTTATTTTAATGCGCACTTTCTGTAATAATTGTACGTCATGTTAAGGAAACAATACTTTTGTATGATGTATTTATTAATAAAGGTCGTAATTCACAGAAACACTGAATGCCACATTTATAAGTATCAAAATGCTGAAATAGTAGGACATTTCGTTGATTTCTTATGGGCAGAATCCTTTGAGTAAAGTTAATAAAAGTACATTATTCTACTTGGAAATTGTCGTTAGATTGTAGGCTGCCGATTCCATCTCAGTAAGATGGGATGTGGAAGCGGAAAAATCACGTATGTAATAGGGTTCCAAAACTCAATCTACGGAGGAAGGCAACCGCAAAACGCGATTTGGGCAAGTTTTTCGTTTGATATCGATTGGGAAGGAGGCACAGCCAGGGGGAGGGGGGATTTAAGTTTGACCTTCACGATTTGGTAAAATATATATTTTGGTGGGTATTCTTACAAAATATGTAGTGTGATGCAGTAGAACAGAGACCATTTACAGCCTTTTTTTTTATCGCCAGCGATAATTGCATACTTATTAGCTCACGAGCCGTGAGAATGTATCGACGTACAACGAGAACGAAAGTCTAGAAAGTCTCCATTTTAACCGTAGAGCTTGTCAATGTGAACGAAGTAAAACGCTACAAAATGTCTGCGCGATTTATTGTAGGGTTCGAGAAATGTATCACCGTAGAGCCGAGTTTACATCTCCTTTCTTATGCGGAGCCAAAGGAGAGTGTTGGAAGAAGAAAAAAAAGTTGCGCGATATACTCTGAAGATCTAGTAAATCAAAGGAAGAGATCGGGCGTGTAGATAGTGTCTAGTGAAACAGCAGTCAAGTCGAAAAAGTTGATGTGTGTGTGCGCTGCGTGATGCGTGCTGTTGTATAGCAAAGGGAAGGGTGGCACCCTGAGCGATTTGTAGAGACCGATAACGATTTTCCAACCCGGCGATTCGTAATAAGCTCACCCACAATCTCTCTCCTCCCATGTTATGACTGCAATCCTCTCTTCCACTCTCGTAGAGACCGGAGCAGCAGCCATTGCGCGGCTCTGAGGGAGAGAGAGAGAGAGAGAGAGAGAGACGAATTCGTTTCGATTGCCAGAGAGAGGGTGATTAGCTTCGCCAACGATCTTCTACAGAATCGTGCAACCAAGTTGATATATTTTTCAGACTTAAGAGCACAATGCTGAAAGATACAGTTTATATATGAGATTTAAGGCGAACGACGAAAAGACTCTTTATTGTATACCCACGGACGTGCAATCCTTTTTACTCCGGGATTCCTCTCGTTGATGGATCGCCTACGTGTCTGACATATTAAAGCGTTTCCAGTTGTTTTTAGAAATATGAACTATATAACCAAGAGTACATTTATTATTGAATGTTGAGACTTCTGACCAACATTGAGGTTTCATTATTTAAGTGTGGGCATGAATAAGGCAATCGTGCCACCAGTCCAGGTTATTTTCCTTTTCTTGTGTTTCACTGCCATCACAGGGTGATGTCGGGTGAACGTAAAGAAGGGTAAAATGGGAAAAGGAAAAAAGGTATAAAATCAACTTTTTTTCCCCCTCTCTCCCAGTCGGGTAAGGTGGTCAAGAAATGTTTCCCACTGAGTGCCGACTAGCCCCGGTCGCTATGGTCTCAAAGACCATCGCTGCCTGTGATTAATGGACCCTTGGCTCACTTTTTATGTTCTACAACGTTGTGTTTTCCCTCTGATACACAGCAACGTTTCACCATTCTTCCTAACCGTTGAAGGTTCCTCGATGTTAACCACCTTTATGTTCCTTTCAATAACGACAACCGTCACCTATGTCATTTTCGTAGAGGACGGACGGAGCAAGTTAACCCGTCTACTTGCGTCATCAAAAGAAAAGACAACATTTAAGAAAAAGAAAAGCAGCACGAGAATGTAATTTAGTTTTAAGGATCAAAAGTAATGCGTTAAATTCATATATATCTACTATATTTGTATCGCAATTAATCTTTAAATTACTGATAAGATCTTTTATTTTGACTTCTCGTGAAAACCGATCGGAATTGAGAGCCTGGTTTGCGTATTTGGTCGTATTGAAAATTGGCATATGTCGAATTGTCGATAGATCTTACAATTCGGTAAGCATCTGTTGATGGTCAGCAGATGGGAAGCGACTCCTTTTTTCTAACCTCTGACCCGCAATCACCTCTAACCAATATATCTTTCAGGAACTGAACTCGCCAGTTTTTTTTTCTGACTTACAAACTAGGACACGTTTCCCTTCTTTAGGGAAAAGACCGACCGTCACGGACTCATTGTCTTTCTCACTCCCTCTTCCTTTACTTGTAAAGTGCCGAAAATAACAGTTATATAAATCTTAGAAACGGAACCCCGAGCACTGGAAAAACGGAAAACTATCAAGACAGTTCAGAAAACAAAAAGACCCGGCAAGCCCTCATGAACACCGAACAAAGTTCACTACGTGGAAGATGATGGCTGTTATTTTCGACGAGCAAATTCACTTTAATTCTTGACCTATGGAATAAGAATCTAAGTAAAAACTAACAAATAAAAAAAAATATTCGTTTTCCTGTTATTTAAAGTGTGTACCCATATAGGACCCATGTCCTAGGGTCCTATGCGCGCTTTTCTCCTTAATGCAAACGATGATTGAAAGGTGTTTTCTTTTTAATTACTCCCTATTTTCCTTCGCAGGCGGCAGATATGGAAAAGAGACTGGAGAAATTCAATCGTAGGTCTAACGAAGTTGGAAAATGTGTTGATGGAGAAAGACACAATCTCGCGAAAATGTCCAGATGATTGCGATTGCCAACCATCACAACTGTTTCCTCTTCTGTACACTCCTTCATGCAAATATTATTAT
>Ga0247722_10002113_pt1 | contig 10475 bp, 8 predicted proteins | sample MSEWelMarce3H_FC_FD_189094 | JGI IMG/M metagenome (GOLD analysis project Ga0247722, IMG submission 189094) | Subsurface sediment microbial communities from gas well in West Virginia, United States - MSEEL Well Study Marcellus 3H_FC | ecosystem: Environmental > Terrestrial > Deep subsurface >...
CCCTAGCACTAATGGTATTGGCATGCATTTGGTCAAAATTCACAGTGCCTGTTAACACCAACTCGTCACCAATACGTCCATTATGAATACTGTCAATTTGAATATTACCCAGTTTTATCTGTTGATCACTGAGTTCTAAAAAGCCGCCAGATTCACTGTTTTGTTTTTTAACCTTGGTTAGATCCATTTTGCAAATAGGACATTTGCCTGGTTTGTCACTAACCACTTGTGGATCCATGGAACAGGTATAATAAAACCCAGTTTCAGTAATGGGTTGTTCTTTTTCCAATCCTTTACAAGAGCAGAACAGTAGTATCAATAGACCAAATATTAGTTGTTTCATACTTATTGCTTAGTATTAATAAAGCTTTCACTATCAATCAGGTATTGCCCATTACTGGCAACACTATCTGTTACTTTTAAACCAGATCTTACTTGAATCAGGTTACCTTGTTCCATACCGGTTTGCACTTTCCAAGCCCTAAAACCAGCAGATTCTTTCTTAAAAACCATTTTGTCAATCCCTAATGAAAGTATCGCGTCTTTGGGAAGCCAATTTGCGTTACCCGTAGACACATGAATTTTTGCAGTTACTTGTGAGCCAATGGGAATTTTCAAAGATTGGTTGTTGAAAAACACCCTTACGGTTTGGGTCTTGCTGTCTTTTCTATAAAAAGGTTCTACAAAATCAATCCTAGCTTCAAAATGTTTGTCGGGTGCTGTTTCTGGAAAAATTTCTACCAAATTGCCTTTTTTTACCATTGCTACTTGGTTGGCATACAAATTTAAAATGGCCCATGCCTTATTAGGGTTCAAAACCTGAAATACGGTTCTTTCTTTTTGAACATACATACCTTCTTTCAATTCCAATTCTTCTGTTAGCTGTGAAAGATCTTTCATAGCTCCTGGTTCCTTTTGCATCTGGGAACCATTCCCTGCTTCGTGTATATGACCACTATAATTACTGTAAACAGAAATGTTGGCTTTGGGATGTTGGGTATTGATTAATTCTTGTAAGGCGCGTTCATCTAAACCTAGTAACAGTAACTTATTTTTTGCTGCTGCTATAAATGCGGTATTGGTTGGGTCATTTTTTAATAAGAACAAGAGGTTCTGTTGTGCAGTCATGATTTCAGGACTATAGATGTCCATGATTTTTTCTCCCTTTTCAACATGTTGGTATCTATACCTTACATAGAGTTTTTCAATTCTTCCGGAAATTCTGGCAGCAATACTTCCTTCATACCTTGTATCATAAGCAATACTGCCAAGTGATTCAAGCAAGATTTCTTGATTCTTTGTTTGATAGACTGTAACTGGAATATTGGAAACTACAAATTGGTTAGTGGGTTTGAGTAGATCATCTAAGTTGACTTCCGGATTTACAAATGTCGCCTTGATTTTTACCAAGGCCATACCGCATTTTGGACAATCCCCCGGATGGTCAGCCCATACTGAGTCTTGGGGCATGGGGCAGTAATAGGTCATGACTTTTTCTGTAGCCAATTTCTGCCCTTTTTTCTTATTGATCCATTGGCAACTAGTTAATGCCAAAGCCAAAATTATTAAGCTGATAAATTGTTTCATTTCTTTTCCATTAAGCGTTCAAGAGCCACCTGTGTTTTGAATACACCAGATAATAGGTCTAGGTATTGTAGTTGTGTCATATAAAGGGTCTCCCAAGCATCATAGAGCATATATAATTCCTCTGTATTTTGTTCATAAGCCAACTGCATTGATTTGTAATTGTTGTTAAGGGCTGGAATAATTTCCTTTTCATACAATTGCATTTGTTTTTGCTTTAACAACCATTCATTGCGCATACCGCTTGCCATGCCACTATATTCATTGGCCAACATTTCTTTCTGACTTTGGAGCGCACTAGCCTTCCATTTTAAACTTTCTATATTGGCCTTATTCATCTTGGAAGACCAGTTGGTCAATGGCAGTTTTAGCATGCCCATTAAAGTGAATTGCATAGGGAGACCACCAAATCCAAACATATGTTCATAGCGCACACCAAATTGTGGTTTTAATGCTAACTTCTCTTGCTCCTGCTTTAAATAACTCAACTGAATGTCTCTGTCAATGGCACGCAAATCACTACGCTGTTGAAAAAACAAGCTACTATCAAATACTACTGATCCATAATTGGCCAATTGGTAGCTAGTGTCAATATTAAAAACCGTTTGAGGGTTTCTGCCCATTAAACTGTTGATTCTAATTCTTTTTTCCACTATGTCAGATTCATACATCAATTGCATGTTCTTTAAATTACCAATAGCCGCTTTTGCTTTATAATAAGCACTGATTTTATCTAATCCATTCTTGTATCTAATCTCAGCGTTGCTAATCATAAAGCCAAGCAATTGTTGGTTCTGCTTTAGTACAGCCAATTTTTTTTGAAGAATGATCCAGTCAAAATAATTGGATTTGGCATCTTGTACCAGTTCATTTACAGTAGCATTTTTCTTTTCTTTCTCTACACTAGACATGGCAGACATATAAGCTTGATCTGCTTCCTGCTTTTTTTTATTGGGCAACATCTGTTGCCCCCCAATCATGTATTGCCCCATACCATTGGTGACCGTGGGAGGCATTCCTGCCATTGCGGTTTCGGTTTTCTTCCACATATTGGGATTATAAGGCGTCATGAAAAAGCCCGTACTAAATTCAGGTGCCATCCAAGACTTGGCCCCTTTTGAAGCCTCGTCTATAGACCTAATTTCATGCTCATACATTTTAACCACGGGGTGTTTGGTTTGAATGCTGTCAATGATTTGCTCCAGTCCCAAGGTTTGGGCAAATAAACTGTTACTTGATACAAGTAACAGACAAAGTAGTGTTTGCTTAATGTTTTGCATGGATCAATTCAATTTTACCTTTGCGTTTTAATTCAGCTTCCTTGATCATTTCAAAAACAATCGGGGTAATCAGTAATACATAAATGGTAGAACTGATCACGCCTCCAATTAGTGGAATGGTAATGGGTCGCATAATATCACTTCCCACTCCAGTTGACCAAAGAATGGGAATGAGGCCAAATAGTCCTACTAGTACTGTCATGAGTTTAGGTCTTAGCCTTTTTACAGAACCTTCCATGACATATTTTCGAATAATATGGGCGTTTAAGTTTTTTGCATCATTACCGTGTTCGGCTACCATTTTTTCCATGGCTTCATTGAGGTAAATGGTCATGAGCATGGCAGTTTCAATAGCAATGCCAAATAGTGCTATAAAGCCTACTGCAACCGCCACAGAGAGATTAACCTGATAAGCATAAACCATAAATATGCCACCCACCAATGCAAATGGTACGGTAACCATGGTTACCAATGCTTCTTTTAATGAATCATAGGTAAAGTACAAGACTAGAAAAATGATACCAATCACAAAGGGCAGGATCAGCATCAAACTTTTTTTGGCCCTGATTTGATTTTCCCATTGACCACTCCATTCAAGAAAATATCCCTTAGGAAGTTTAAGCATCATCTGATTCAGTTTGTTTTGCGCATCTTGAACAGTGCTTCCAAGATCACGTTCTCTCACATTGAATAAAACGGTTCCGCGTAATAAAGCATTCTCAGAATTAATCATGGGTGGGCCGTCAGAAAGGGAAATCTCTGCTACGGCTTCTAATGGTATAGGACCAAAGTTCATAGTGGGTACCTGGATCCGCTTAAGCGATTGTAAGTTGTTTCTAAAGTCTTGTCCATAACGGGCATTCACACTAAAGCGTTGACGCCCCTCAATGGTGGTGGTCAATTTCATACCACCCAAAGCACTTTCAATCACTGTGTTTACTTCGTCAATACTCAAACCATAACGGCCAATTTCATCGCGTTTAATGCGAATGTCAATATATCGCCCACCGGTAATGGGTTCTACATACAAGTCTTTTACACCATCAATGCCTTCTAATTGCTGTTTAATGGTTTGTGCAAATGCATAAATGCTATCTAGGTTCTGTCCATATACTTTTAACCCTACATCGGTTCTAATACCGGTAGAAAGCATGTTGATTCTATTGATTATGGGTTGGGTCCAACCATTGGTCACACCCGGAATTTGTAGTTTGGCATTTAATTCATTGATGATACTATCCTTGGTCATTCCCTTGCGCCATTCCTGTCTGGGTTTTAACAGAATAATGGTTTCAATCATGCTAATGGGAGAATTGTCTGTTGCGGTATTGGCTCTGCCCGCTTTTCCCAACACATGTGCTACTTCTGGCACAGAACCAATTAATTTGTCTTGTACTTGTAAAATGCGTTTGGCTTCTGAATTGGCTACATCAGGAAGTGTCACCGGCATAAAAAGCAAGCTGCCTTCATCTAAAGGGGGCATGAATTCAGATCCCATTTTGGTCAGTAGGAATAAGCCAAAAGCCAGTGCCATCAAGTTTAGAAACAAGGTTGTTTTCCTAAATTTTAAACAGAGACTTAGTAAAGGCGTATATATTTTTTCTAATACACTTGTAATGGGATTGGCCGATTCTGGTTGCAGTTTTCCTTTTAAGAAAAAAGAAATTAAGACGGGTGCTAGGGTAATAGCCAATACCGCGTCTACTAATAAAATAAAGGTTTTTGTCCACGCTAAGGGGTGAAACAATTTTCCTTCCATGCCCGTTAATAAGAATACTGGTAGGAATGAAGTAACCACAATAATGGTTGAATAAAAAACACCAGGGCCTACTTGCTTGGATGACTTCTCAATAATGGCCATCCTTTCTTCAGGGGTCAAAGGATCTTTTTGTCTGTTGAACCAATTGCTCATAGCGCTGATTTTTTGGATGATTGAATCTTTGCTGTCTGTGCCTCACTCAAATGCCGATAAGCATTTTCTACCATCACTATTCCATCGTCTACAACAACACCAATGGCAAGGGCAATACCTGTTAGTGACATAATATTGGAAGAGATTCCAAACGCCTGTAAAAGAATAAATCCTAATGCAACTGAAATGGGTAATTGAATTAGGATAATTAGAGCACTGCGCCAATGAAATAAGAAGATCAATACAATAATGGATACTGCAATCATTTCTTCTATGAGGGTTCCCTTGACAGATTCAATAGCTTCTTGAATCAAAGTACTTCGGTCATACGAAGTTTTAAAATGAACGCCTTCTGGTAAGCCCTTTTCTACTTCTTTCATTTTTGCTTTTACCGCATCAATGACTTTATTCGCATTTTCGTTGTAACGCATGACCACAATACCTCCAACTACTTCTCCCTTCCCGTCCAAATCAAATATGCCCAGTCTGAGCTCTCCACCCATTTGTACTGAGCCAATATCTTTAACCCTTACGGGGATGCCGTTATAATTAGCCAATGCTATATTTTCTACGTCTTCCTTACTCTTGATATAGCCCAATCCACGGATGATATATGCCATATCGGCCATTTCAAATTTTCTACCACCTACGTCATTGTTGTTGGCCTTTACCTTGTTCATCACATCCATCAAGGAAACATTGTAGTACTGCAATTTTACTGGATCAATGACCAGTTGGTACTGTTTTTCAAACCCACCAAATGAAGCAACTTCAGCAACACCTGGAACGGTTTGCAGGGCTAATTTTACATACCAGTCCTGCAGAGCCCGTTGTTCTCCCAGGTCCATTTTAGGCGCATCCAAATGATACCAGAAAACATGACCTACACCAGTGCCATCGGGACCCAAGCTAGGGCTTACACCTTGGGGTAATAAGCGTTGCGCAAAATTCAAACGCTCCATCACTCGGGTTCTTGCCCAGTAGATATCGGTATTGTCTTCAAAAATCAAATACACAAAACTCATCCCAAACATGGAAGAGCCCCTGATGTTTTTAATTTTTGGGATCCCTTGTAAATTACTCACCAAGGGATAGGTGACTTGGTCTTCTATTACCTGTGGGCTTCTTCCCATCCACTCTGTGAAAACAATTACTTGGTTTTCACTTAAGTCTGGAATAGCGTCAATGGGGTTCTGCTTTACAGCATAAATACCCCATGCAAAAAGTAGACCCGATATAAGGAGCACAATGAGTCTATTGCGCAGTGCTAGTTCAATCAGTTTCTGAACCATAAGGTTTGCTTATTTGGCCTAGGCCGATTAACGATTGGCTTTTACTTCTTTCAAAGCCATGCCACACTTACTACATTTACCTGCTTTGTCTGAGGTAATATCTGCGTGCATGGGGCAAACAAAAGCTGCTTTTGTAGCTTTCACTTCTTTGAGTGCCATACCACACTTGCTGCACTTGCCAGCTTTAGTAGCAGTAACATCTGCATGCATAGGGCATACATAACTGGCGGCAGGTGCTTGTTTGGTTTCTTGTGGAGCTTTTTTGTCTTGAGCCATAATACTAGTGGCCAACAAACTGGTTGCAATAACCAGCATCAATCTGAACTGTTTCATGTTGTAGAAATTTATAATGAAAAATAAAAGACAGGAAATGCCAATAGCCCAACTAATTTGTTAGGCTGTCAATAAGTGGTAAATACTAAATTAAGAAACTGCAAACACGCAGGTAAACTGGGGGAGCGTGTAAATCAGGTGGGGCGTTAGGCGCGTATGTAATCAGAAATTGATTACTAAGTTTTGCCTCCGGTACCATGCAAATAGAAGAAGGCAAAATAGCTATTGCCTGATGTTGAAATTCAAAATGGGTGAGACTTGCTTTTTGGTCCTGTTCGTTTTTGACAAACTTGCTTTCGTCTTTACAACAGCCCCCTTTTTTCTGAGAGGCTTTCATCCCACATTTTCCGCAGGTTGGATTGTTGTTTTTGCTAAAACTGGTTTCCGCTAATTTACCCATGCAATAGTGCAAATGCATCATAGCTCCCGTAGAAGAGCCAAGATAGACAAGGGCTAATATGGTGACCAATAGCTTTTTCACGCCAGCACAAAAATATTCTTATTCCTTGAAAATGACACTAAATCTTAAAAAACAGGCTAAAATGGCTTATTTACGCTCGTTTTCGCCCAATTCGTGTACATATAAGGTAAGTTTTCGGGTAAATGCATCCAAGGATTCGGCTGATTGTTTGATAAAATAGAGCAGTTTAATCAGTTCTTCCGGTTGATCAAGGTATTTTTCAAAGATTTTGCTAATGCCTAGAATATTTGCCACAGGCTGCCGCACTTCATGAGATAGCATATGCAAGAGTTCTTCTAATTCATGAATCCGTTGGTTCTTAGCCTCTTCTGCAGCTTTTTTATCACTGATCAAAGTACGTAAAGAAAAATACTGATGAATGATGCCATCGGCATCTTTAATAGGAATAATCACAGAGTCTAACCAATAATAAGAACCGTCCTTGGCCCTATTCTTTACTTCGCCCTTCCAAACACTGCCAGATTCAATGGTCTCCCACATTTCTTTGAAAAAGGAATCAGGATGGTAGCCAGCATTGACAAGGTTATGGGTTTGCCCCAATAATTCAACCATGCTATACCTAGAAATCTCACAAAATTTCTGGTTGGCGTAAATAATCTTGCCAGCCTTGTCAGTGATGGAACAAAAGATATTTTCATCAGTGGCTTTCTGATAGGCATTGAGCATGAGTATCAAATCCTCACGGCTATGACCCTCAATATGGTAATGATCGTTCATGTGGGGAACAATTTTAAATCATTAGTAACCGGGGGCAGGTTCTATTGTAAAATTTGCAACAGAATATAAGTTAATTAAAAAATGTTCAAATAGCAAGAGCAGGCAAGGAGTAATTTGTAAAAGGTTGTTTTGGGTTTGTGAAAGGCATTTTTTATGCCCATTTTTCTGTCAAATCTCTAGGGGAGGAGCTTATAAATTATGGATCATTACCCAAAGAATGGTTGCAATCACCATGATAATGGCATATAGATGCAAAGAATTAGCATGGAATTGTTCCTTTTTCCAAGCCAAATAGGAGATAGCCGGAATAATGATTAAAGAAAGACACATGGGCATCCAAAGCAGTTCTAGAATTACCCCAACTAAAACCAGTTCATAGGTTGGGACTTTGTTGACCAATACCCAAAATAAAAATACAACCACACTAAAAATAAAAGTGTTTTTAGCCCTAAGGCTATTCCTAAACCGGGTTTTTACGGAAGCTTCATCCATAGACTGGTAAGTTTACGGAAATTCTAACGCAAAACCTAACGATTTTATTACATTTTAAGGAGAAATTGTTTTATTAAAAAGCATACCGCAGATCCGTGTCTCGGTCTGCTCTAATGGTCATTTTTTTGGTATAGGAACGAACCAGTTCTGGTTGGCGCTTCTTCAAATAGCTTCCTGGATCCCAAACCCCATTTTGGTTCTGGTCCAATAAAATTCGGAGTTCATAATCTCCTGGGCGAAACCGTTTCCTACTATAATCTGGACTGGTTAGGACAATTGATTCCACAATCTTATTTTCTTGAACCAATTGTAAGACGGGGTGTTTTGAAAGATCCAAATTGGTAAAACGCAGTCTAAAACTACCGTATTCAGCTTCTCGCTTGGTCACAAATCGGGCACTATCGGCCTTTGGTAAGTTCACCCCAGCCGTATCGCTGAAAGCATCTTTGGCAATGATGACTCTAAAACTGGTTTTCTCCTTCCAAGGATATAGGATACTAAACTTGGTTTGGGTACTATCCATACTGATCTTGTAGCCAGTGATGGGTTGGTAGAGCGTATCCAATAAACGAATCTTGCTACTATCCCATTGCTTGATTTTTCTATTAAAAGTCAGGACCAAAGGATTTAGTAAGTCTTGTTGTCCATTGTCTAAACTAGCCGTGTATTTTAAGCGCTTGTCTTCTGATTTTCGCTCATTCAATTTGGCTGTGTTGTTATTAGAACTAGTATTAGATTTATCAATCTTCTTGTATTCCTGATAAGCATAAAGGGTATCCGTTCTTGAACTGCCGCTGATGAGTATAGGTGCATCTAAGAAAGCAAAAATCTTGGTGCTATCTTCATATTTTTTGGTGAAATCATTGGGCAATACAAACACATTGAAACGTCCATCTGGCAAGTATTTGAAACGGAAATTACCCTTGCCATCTAGCTTGGTCATATACCTAGGTCTATTCTTTTTGATAGAACTGTCTTCCAAAATATTATGCAATAAAACAATTAAAGTAGTATCTGTTTTACCGCTTTCAGCTAATATCACCGATCCCTGATATTGATTGCCGTCTATTTGATTGCCAGTAGAAAAAACATAGGTCAATTCTTTGGCCAAATTACCCTCATTTACGTCTTTGATACTATTGCCAAAATTGATGGCATAAGTAGTATTTTTTTCTAAGCTGTCTTTTAGTTTAACTGTTACGTTGCGCAGTTTGTAATCTACCAATGGTGTGTTCTTGGGATAGGGTTGTATTACCAAGTTCTCATTCACACCTTGCAATTCAACATACTCATCAAACGTGAGGGTAATATTTTGAGAGATTACATTTTTAGATGAGTCTTTTGGATTGGCCATGATTAGCCTTGGGGCGATGGTATCTCTGGGTCCACCACCCGGGGGAATGATATTGGCGCAGGAAAAAAGCAGCATTTGGCCAACTAAGATCAGTAGGGCTATTCCCGTATTTTTCAAGTTCCATGTTATCATAGCTGCAAATATAACAACCATCGGGCCTTTTCAGACCGATGGTCATAGAGTAAAAAGTTAATTATTCGGTTGTTTCATCATCTGGTTCGGTCAATTCATGGAGTGCTATGGCCATATCATTCTCCTTAACAAAATTGCACCAATGGCAGTCTGATTTGCCACAACCAGTATATAATTCCCGATCCTGGATTTTTTTCCAAACAGTTTTAATCTGTTGGGAAACGGTGGTAATATCTGCAGGACTAATGACAATTTTCTCTTTTTTAAATTGCTTTTTCTTATCGGGTTCAATAAAGTCAAATTCCGTACTCACTACTTTCCAGTTCTTCTGGTCATAATGGTCTACTAAGATTTTATAAAACACCGCCTGACGCCAATAGTCCCCGCCATTGGGTTCTTTGTCATCGGGAGGCATCAATTTTTTACGTGCTTTTTCTACATCGCCAGTTTTATAATCTACTACGTTTACATTGCTGCCATCAAATTCAAGTTTGTCCAATTTTCCTTTTAAGGGTACGCCCTCTACTACCACATTGCGGATGCTTCTTTCAACGGCTACTACTTTATTCCAGCTATTCAAATATTGTTGGTAATAGTCAGTCAAAACTATTTGCCCCTGTTCCATTCTTCTATTGAATTCTTCCTTGGTAAAGTTTTCTCTATGCCTGTGCATATACCATTCAAAATCATCTATGAATACTCGGAGTTCAGGAAATTTTTCTTGCTCCTGCATTTTGCTAAATAGTTTCTCCAAAGCATAGTGAACCGCAGAACCAAATTCAGTGGCTTCTGATTTTCCAGAAGGAACACGCACCAGGTTTTGGTAATAGAATTGTAAAGGACATTTTAAATAGTTATTTAATGCCGTTACGTTCATCACAAATTTCTCTAGCATCCG
>Ga0247722_10002115_pt1 | contig 10465 bp, 7 predicted proteins | sample MSEWelMarce3H_FC_FD_189094 | JGI IMG/M metagenome (GOLD analysis project Ga0247722, IMG submission 189094) | Subsurface sediment microbial communities from gas well in West Virginia, United States - MSEEL Well Study Marcellus 3H_FC | ecosystem: Environmental > Terrestrial > Deep subsurface >...
CTATTATATATAATAGGCTGTTATATAGGCTGTTATATAATAGTGGAGGGTTTTTTGGATTAAAAAATATATTAAATTTTTTATTTCATTTTTATTGTGGCATACAAAAGAGAATAACAGTTGTTAACAAAATAACTCAAGGATTATATATATATATTAACAAAACATGATGTCCTCTGCTTATTAAATTTTCATATTAAAGGTGTGGGATTCTAGAAATGTTTTTAATCAAGTTGGAGATGTTATTTTAAATTTTTTTTTAAATTTATTATTTACAAAAATATACATCGTTAACAAAATTCAACAATTTTTCGACGGATGCTGATTCAAACATGATTTCTTTTATTATTTGTCGACCTTTGTTAAGGTTGGCAGAAGTTATGTTATGATTGGTAAAGAGATTGGAACTGTTTAAGTATCTGTTCTCTTTGATATTTTGAGAAGTGCGAACCATGTTCATAATAGTATAAACACCGCAATTATCACCATCCGGCTGTATTGGGCATTGTATTTGCTTGATTGCCCATTTAACAAAATCTTTTCTTCTAATAGCATTACTAGAGCTTTGCTTCGTATTATATTCAGACTCGATGAATTCATTAAGCTTCCCCCCAACGAATGCTCCATTTTTAGTATTGGATAAAGAGTCCATGTAGTATATAGTTTTTTTTTGAACATGGAGAAGTATATATATCCAATGTTTACGGCTTGGATAATTAACTGGAATATGAACAACTGTGTTCAAAGAAGAGTCATTAATATCAATTGTTGGACCAAATTTTTTGATACTTGTTTCATTGTTTGCGAGTAACCAAGTTATGAATTCACATGATAGCACGATTTGACTGGTTGAAGCATCTTTGCTAGTTTCGTTATAACTTCTACATACAAGTCCAAAAATTGAATTAATGATACTGTCATTTAGCCACACTTCAGAACTTGAAAGAATACCCATAGCTTCCTTGCCATATCTAGCAAAATCATTTATTCTATATAGCTCCCTAGTAAGACAATATTGATTTTTCTTTGCGGAATTTATCTGTGATAAGGTTTGCCCATAAACTAAGCCGGATAACGAATATCCTCCAGGAAGAACTGTCAATATTCGAGAATCTGAACACCTTGATGGGGAATTTACCCTCTCCAGACGTGCAGTATTGCTGTTGTCATTTGGAATATCGTACTCGTATATGAAATAATCGGAATCTAATACGGAAGTAAAAACTGATCTAGTCACTAGAACAACTTTCAATCTTCCTGTGATGGTTGAATATACCGCCGCAAATAATTGCAAACAAGTTTCCGTTTTCTTAGTTTTAATGATAAAAGCATGTGAAAGTGCCTTTAAGGATAATTCTTCGGACCCATGATTTCGATTTACGCTCACGAAAGTAAGAGCTTTATCTTTGCTAGTCGGGTCATTTATTAAAGACTGTTGATAGAGGGCCTCTAGTTTTGCATGAAAAGAGTTTAAGTCTTTGCATGAAACCAAATCTATAGTTCCGACACATCTCAAACCTTTACTACATAAACTATTCGACGATATGAAACTATCTGAGCACTTTCCGAAGTCAAATGAAGAACCGGAAAAGTTTTGATGCGAAAAGCTCACTGGATTAAGTGAAAGTTTTTGAAGCACGATATCATATGCCCAAGGGGTAGTACCGAAGTCAGTATCTAGTTCTTTAATGATTTTCATTAACCAACGAAAAGATTTCCAGTCTGTTACCTTCTCCTCAGCTAAGCGAAGGAGACGTATACTGTGCATGAACATAGTCAAGATGGCAGATATTAGATACGAAGACTCACGTTTTAAATTATCAAGTCCGTCATCACCACAAGTAACATTTATAATCCGTACACCACCATTTTCATTGACAAGACTGTAATAGAAATAATCGCTTAGCCCATAGTCGACTCTATCGTCTCCTTCCAGAGTGAGTATTCCGTTTTTGTCAAGCTCTTCATCATCTAATGTACGTTTTTTTCCATCCAAATCGTTCGGAGAATGAAAAGATAAGAAATCTAACGATGATGTTCCTGATTCCATTGATGTGTTCATGTCCGAATACGCTGTGCAAGTTTTATCCTTCTTCGCAGCTAAATGATCTTCAGACGCCATAACGGAAGTGTATTGATCTTTCGGAGATCGAGAAGGTGAGAAACCTAACGACGATGTTCCTGATTCTATTGATGTGTTCAAGTCCGAATCCGCTGTGCAAGTTTTATCCGATGTCGCGGATAATGATTCAGAAAAGTCTTTAGATGTCGCAACCTTATCGGACATAGAACAAATTGGAAGTTCAACCTCTTCGTTTAAGAATACCGATTGGTAAGAAACATTGGATTCAATATTACGAATGGCCGTTTGTAAGTCCGAAATTGAAAAAAACTTATTTAAGCATTGCAGGGTTCCGCATAAGAATTTGTTCTCAGAATGCAGCACAGAGGGATTTGATATTATAAACTGTTCAACTGAACTTATTATAGTGTTAATTTGCTGATGCATGAAAACTTCTTGTTGGCTATAACACATCTCATTATCCGTAACCTTTGACGATTCGATTTTCATGCTAGAAGGTGTCTCTTTTGAAGATCCGGTAGTTTTTTGCTTTTGGTTATCATTAGCTTTTACTGTATCTGTAATGTTCAGACTACTATCCTCATATTTGTATGAAGGAAAAGGATTTTCTTCACTGGTAAGTTCTCGTAGTATCCGATGAATGTGGGCTTTTTTTTTCTCTGGTAAAGAAAAAGAACTTCCGTGCGATTGTACTTGCGTTTGAATCAAATTATGCATCTTTTCATATTGTCCAGCTTTAAAGTATGACTTGACTTCCTCATTTTGTAAAACTGATCCAAGTACTCCATTTTGCGCTATAGATAATAAGCCAGATCTCTTTTGTGCTTCAATAAGAATGAAGTCCTCCTTATAGACTTTGTCGATCACTAATTTTATCATATCTGCGCTTAGAATGCTGGTATTTGTAGTCATGAAACTATACTGACAAAAAAAGAAATCGAATTTGTTCTTTTTACTGGCGATGTAGTAATCTTTCAGAAAACTGTAAAGCTGTGTACCAATCTTTCCAATAAAACTTCTTGCACGATTATAATAATCCGCAACTAGTTTCTCTTGTTTTGTTACTGATAGTTGTTTGAAGTGTGGTTCTCTCTTAATTTTCTCGAGAAGTTTATCTTTGAACGATATAGCATTACTTTCGACCAATTTAATAAACGAAGCAAAACTGGCGTTGCTATTTATATAGTGCAGAACCATTTCAAATGTTATTGACAACGTAGATTCAGAATTTTCGTATTCCGCTTTAAGCTGCGACTGAATGAATTCATGAAGAATGTTTTCATTTCCTTTCAACGAGTCTGCAGTTAAAAGCTTGAACGTGTATTTCGATAAATCAGAAATGGTACTCGGTTGTTGGTGTACAGAAAGTTTCGATAAACTGGATGTTTCGGGATCCAAGAACATATTCGCGTCATCTTGTATATCATTGGTCTTTTTTCGTACTTTTAACTTTCGAAGTAATGCCGCGGATGCTTTTTTTTTCGGTGACAAGTTTTTCAAAGCTGCATTGCAAACAAAAAAAAAAAGAAATATTATTAAGTCCAAATTAGAAACGTATTCAAATAATATTTTATACCTTCTCCATTATCATCGTTTTTGTCATCTTCATCACCGTCGCTATCGAAGACAACATGGGTTCGCTTTGTGGACATAAAAGCTTTGCCTGCTATTAATCAAATAAATAAAATAAGAATTAAAAAAAAACATTTTTTAAAATAACAATTAATACCTTCCCCATTCTCATCACTATCTCTAACAACTTTGTTCTGCTTTAAAGAGTTTTTTGAAGAAATAACCATTGATTCCTTGGTTGTAAACTTCGATTCGTCGCCTGTTATAAGAAAGCTAAATCTTTAAAACACAGAACCATTTTTAAATAATTCTTTATACCTTCTCCATTCTCATCGTCATCGTCATCTCCATCACCGTCGATATCGTTGACAATTTTGGTTTTTTGCTGTGTTGGGATTTTCATGGATTCTTCAAATGTAGAGTTCTTCTCGTCTCCTGCTATTCAAACAATAAGAAAAGTTAATCTTTATAACTTAGAACCATTTTTACATAACACTTTATACCTATCCTATTCTCTTTATCACCATCACCGTCGATATTGTTAATTTTTGATCGCTTTTTAGAGTTTTTTGAAAACATAAAGTTCGACTCGTTGCCTGTTATTGAAATAATTAAAAAAGTACATTTAAAAAAACCAAAATCCATTTTTAAACAATATTTATTATACCTTCAGTGAAATCGCGCTTCTTTGGCATCTGAGTGGTTATGGTATTTGATAGATTTTTAGGCATGCCAATTGAGATCGTCGTTTTTGAAGTATGTACGATATTTCTAGTATCGTCAAATAACAACTTCGAAAGAAAGGATTTAAAATCTACTCTCCTTGGAAATTTCAAACGACTGTGTTCTACTTTCATTTCGATTTCTTTATCTAGTTGAAAAGAGACAATGAACACTTTTTCGAATGCATCCAAAGAATCTGACTTACTCGAGATTACTATGCCTTGACAACTTGAGATAAGTAACTCTTTAATTTCGATAAGCTTATCCAAAATTTCTTCCATTGAAAAAGCATTCAATTCTAATTCCATAATTTCAATTCTAGATGAAGTAGCTCCTTCAATTTTAGAGGATTTCCCAGCGATATTTGTAAGACATCGAAGAAGTTGGTGTTGTGAATTAAGATTTGAATTATCAGTTTCCGAAGTTTCTTGCAAATGAAATTTAAGCCCATTTACATTCCCAGTTAACCAGTAGTCGTAATCTAAAAGGAAAACGTTGAATGAATATGCAAAATTCCGTATAAGTATCCTCCGTTCATCAATCTCCGAAGAATCTTTCATTTTTGAGATCATATACTTCTCAACAAATTTGGAGAAATTCTTAAGTACTGTATCCCGCAACCATTTCACACCATCTTTAAATATTTCGTACCGTTCGAGCAACGATTTAGCTTCGTTATTGGCTTTAAAATTCATCGACATATTATTATTTGAATTTTACTGGTGTGTCATTTAAAAGTTTTACCCTTACACACAAAAGGGTAACAATTAGGGTAAAGATCTGATTTCTTGTGTACATAACATTAAGTTATCATCTACAAATGTAGATGATAACTTATTGTTTTGTACAATATTATTATTATCAAACGTAACTGTTTCACGAAACGTAAAAACATAGTTGGAATCATGTCTGAAAATATTGAAGGGGGGCGAAGGATATGTAGAGCAAAAAGAAACTTTGATTCAATGATGAGCTTTTTGTTAGAGAAAACTTCATCAGACAAAAAGAAAATTACTGAAAACTTAATAATAGACTCATGTGGAAAAACTGCAAATAATAATAGCAATTTCATCGATCACGATGATCCTAATAACGAAATCGTAGAATTCGATTTCGATGTTTCTGATGATTATGACGATAATCCTGATTACACGTACTTTGAGGAAAATACTATTAGCGAATCTACTACAACTCCCGTATTTAATAAGCTGATATTACACTTCAATATCAATAAAATTGTTTTATTTTATGGCGAAAAAATTTCAAGGGGTAATCGCCTTATGCAAGACGATAAAATTCCCTTGATAAACGGAACAGAAAACGTTACAAGTAAAGGCATTTTCGCTAGACGATTATTGCAATGGTTCGAAGAAAATGAAATTACTAAGAAAGGGCAGCTTAATCTTTTGAATTTGATGCATAATGCGTTTGGAAGGACCATTAATTTGCCAGTAAAAACAACCATGAAACATTTGCCAGCTCAAAACGGCGACGAAATTTCAGTTGGCTCGGAGGACATATTTAACAAATCAGCTGTTTTATCAACTATCGATGATTATGATGGATCCATAACCCGATTTTTAGCATTTCATCAATGTGTAAATGATTGTACAGTGTTTGTCGGGAACAATCATCGTAGGTTTGAATGTCCTATATGCCAATATCCCCGTTTCAGAGCATGTGTTCGAATAAACTGTGAAAATAAAGGAAAATCAATTTGTGAGCATCTTTTACGAAACGATGGCGTACCGAATAAACAATTATATTATCGTCCGATTCGTTTATTAATAATGGACCTAGTTAGAACAGAATGGTTTGTTAAAGCTCTAAATTATAAACGCAAAGATTTTCGCCAATATTACAAAAGGGATAACAGTATTTCTGAGAATGGCATTATCGCGGATACAAATTTACAAGAAATGAAAGATCTTTTCGAAGCATGGAAGAAAGAAGATTCAAAACGGTTAGATTATGAGATGGTGAACATACTTCTTTCCGAATTTTACGATGGTGTGCAATTGTTTAAAAGAAGAACAAAAGATTTCAATTGTTTAATAACGGGAATACTAAATCTGCCACCAACCTATCGTGGAAAAGAAGGAATCTCAAATTTCATAACAGCAGTGTATGAGGGAAAACATAAATTTGCCGAACAAGTCTTATTTTCAGATCTGTATGTAGAGGAATTACAATCACTGCTGCAAGGATTTGAGTTTTCATGTAATGGAAAACAATTCTTTATTCAAGCTCGTCTAATTCTACATATAATGGACACAAAGGCAGCAGAAGGAGTTTTCAAATTTCAAAATTGTGGAAATTCTACACAGGGTTGCCCCTCTTGTCATGTGATTTCTGGAATTCACGATGGTGCTAAATGTATTTACCTGGGTCATCGGTATACACTTCCCTTGCATCACTTTTTGAGGCCCATCGGGCAATCGCACAAATGCTGTCCTGCTGAATTCTATTCAGATAATAAATGGTTTTCGATGGAATTATTTCCAGCTGGAAGAGAGAAGGTTAGCTCAATTCATGATGTTTACAAATCAAACAAACAGCGTCAAGACCCTGAGTATTGTTTACCTTGTGACGGTGATACTGACCGAAAGCAATATCTGATGGAAATCTATTCTCCTAATGCTTCGGAATCTCAACTATTATGGTTTCACACGGGCGATTTTAGTTCGGAAAAAATTCGCAATGAAAAAACAGGTTTAAAGAGAATCTTATACTTCAGACATTACGATTTCCGAAATTATCAGCAGTACAATCGTTATTCGTACACTCGATACGTGGCTGATGCTCAAATTGCTGAAGAGCTGAATGCTACTAACGAGAAATCTAGTAAGAGGAAAACAGCAAAACCTATAGGTGTACGTGGTGTGAAAGGTTTATGGCCTTTTGCAAGATATACAATTGCTGATATATCTACACAAAGTGGTCCACCTGGAATTCATGCAATAACAGGATGTGTACGAATGCTACTCGACATTATAATGGGAGAATACACGTTAAAAGACCCGAAAAGTAAAAAAGGGATTCCTCTCAAAGACGCTCAAGAAACTGGACTAGATTTAAGTTCTGACAATGTTGATGTAGCGGCAAGTGATGACGAATACGGTGTAGACGATGAATCCAGCACTGATTCGCATAAGGAAGAAGTTCCAGCACCAGCGAAGAATTTATATATTCCAGAATATAGACCGAAAAAAGCTCCCTATAGTGCCAATAAACACGATACTGAACAAGTAACGTATTGGCTTCGATGTGTCCTTCTCCCTAAAGGCATGGCTGATGATTCTTGGGATATCAAACTCAGTTCTATTGGTAGTTTGAAAATGAATCAAAAGTTAAAAGTTATATCATGTTACTGGGACTTAATTATGCTAGGATGTCCTTCTATTGATGCGTCCTTTAGACTGTTCTATCGAATGTTTGCTGCCGACATTATGCAAATGCAAACACTTAAATTTACACTGGAAGATGTTGACCGTTTACAAAACTGTATTCTAGAATCGATTTCTTCTTGGGAGGGAGCATTACCAGCAAAAACTTTGCATTACAAAGTTCATCAACTAGTTGATATACCGTCATCTTTGAGGAACTTTGGAACACTTTTAAATTCATCTGAATTTTCAGGAGAGAGAATGGTAGGAATAGTGAAAGATCATAAACTTCATAGTAATTCTGGGGGAGGTTCTTTCGGCAACATAGTCATGCGTAAGCAAGTTCGTAGAGAAGGTCGAAAAATGAATGAGTTCTATTCAAAATCTATAAATACCACCAATAGTGATGCACCCAATGGAAAGCATTTACAGTTGGTGAATGGAGAACTTATATTTAACGATTTCCCTTTCAAGCTGCATAAGGACAAATCTGAAATCACTAGTTTAAGGCATTACGAAATCGAGCGTTTGGTTGACCTACTCATATGCGAAGTAAGTAAACGGTTCTCTGCGAACGAAGAAACTTGTAAAACAGAAAGCGTCTTGTACAAGCTCATCAAAACTCATCGGAAAAAAGGGAAATCTAATATTGATGTTCTGATTGATGCTGCTAATCAACGAAAAGATGCGGGAATTTTTGATCATTATGAGATTACCATAGCTAAAAAATTGTTGAAAGGAGAGACTGTTTTTTATCGCGGTGCCTGTATTTATGGTTTAAAGTTTTGCAGCCGAGGAAGCGATAATCGTCAAAATTGTTCTCCTAAAGTTTATAACTATGGAGCTGAACTTATTCCAGGAAACTACGATACTCGTCGTGGTGATGGCGTGCTTGACTGGGTTACAAAGGCTTCTTATAGCAGTTGGTGCATGTTTCATGGAAATGATTCAAAACTAAAATTTGGGCAATTGAACGGATTTTTTGAGATAAATATTGGTGATCCGGGAATAGATGGCCTACTTGTTGCGTCAGTTACCTCAAGGATACATGAAAAAGTAGAGGGAATAAGTTTTGTTAAGGAAATACGATCACTAGATGTAACTCAAATATTTGTTTCTTTGCAAGATATTTGCCCAACATTGATTGGGGTGTGTCCGTTCACTCGCAAAAAGGGCCGATTGATAGCAATTTCAATTAACGTTAATAGAAGCAATGGAGCATGCAAAAACAAAAATCTAATTTGCACCGATAAGAAACTCGTTACCGAATTTGCCATGATAATTTTACATCCTGAAAGATTGTCAGGTCAACCGGATTACCGTCCTTACACAGCTTTTTACGATACCGTAGGATAGTGCGTATTTAAATGGTTGTTTTTCTTAATTTATGCCGTAGGATAGTGCGTATTTCAATGGTTAATTTAATTAAGTCTTCAACTTATTTCAGCCTGTTAATTGATTAAAATTGGTTAAATTAAAATATGATTATAAGATTCCTCTTGATCAAAAACGAAATAAATTATCAATAACAGCTATGATTTTTCTTAAGTACAGTTAAACAATTCAAACTTCGGTTCAAACAATTGGTAGGATTCTTCTGGCAAAAATTTTTTAGAATTGCACGGGAAATAACAAGTATGCGTTAAATTTTTGTGAACAGATTTATACACGTACTCTGGGACGAAAAAACTCATTATTGACAAAACTGTGCTGCTTCCCATTATCACATCTGCAATTGAAACTTTCAAATTTCTTAGTAACTGTTTATTAAATGTATTATCTTTATCACCACTTAGCTCCAACTCCAATTCAAAAGGTGCAACACTAAACAGGCCCTCCAAAAATCCACGCATGAGAAAAACCATACAGTAAACACCACAAGAGACTTTAGGATCTTCTTTGACTTCTTGCTGTGGGACCATAATATCTTTTCTTTGCCATTCCCCTAACAATTTCTTTTTGTTTCGACGCTCATATTCCCAAGTAAAAACAGTGAAAAGATTCTGAAGCTTGGCCTCCTTGGAATCTTCAAAACTATCTACTTCTAATAACGAATCCCAAACACAAATTGTGCGCGTTGAAAACACAACGGTTAAGTAATTCCAGTGCCAGTTATCAACATTCATCACAACATGAAGAATTGTTGATTCATTTAATGACCTATCTCCGATAAGTGAGTTCATAAACTCCCCAACAATATCCTTTTTCTCCGATTCGCTGATGGTACGCGAAAGAAATTCTTCGATATTATTTGTGAACTGAACAGGAAAGACAATACTTGACCTCTGATGTGGATTTTGACTAGAAATCGCTTCGATTTTTTGGAAATCTGCATATACTCTGGAACAGTACGATTGGATAATGTCATCCTCGACCAAACCACTTTCTTGTATGAATTTAGAAAGATTATCGGCGTTCAAGGAAACAGAATGAGATGTAAACAGAACTTCCCCTTTGAGTTTGTAGGCTACATTGAACTCATCTTGAGTGAATGAGTTTCCCTTCACGAAAACAAGATTCTTCACAAAAAATTCATTTTCAACAAAAGGTAATCCAACATCCCCCTTCTTGTCCAGATTCGTTTTCTTTGTTCCATCGGAATTCAACATCATATATCTTCCCCAATTATGAGCACCGTATCTATTAATAAAACGGATGAGAGTAGTTGTTCCTTTTTTTTAACTTTCTCAAAAGTAGCTGC
>Ga0247722_10002116_pt1 | contig 10465 bp, 10 predicted proteins | sample MSEWelMarce3H_FC_FD_189094 | JGI IMG/M metagenome (GOLD analysis project Ga0247722, IMG submission 189094) | Subsurface sediment microbial communities from gas well in West Virginia, United States - MSEEL Well Study Marcellus 3H_FC | ecosystem: Environmental > Terrestrial > Deep subsurface >...
ATGTAAATATAAAACATACAAATTACAAATAGTGAATCAAAATGAAATAAAATATTATTGATAAATGATTTAAACCCAAGAAATAAGATAAATATAGGAATCTCACAGATAGAAGAATCGATAAACGTAATTAATATAAAATGCCATCCATTGTAATTGTTGAAAAAAATGGTGATTTAAAAGCTCAAGAATATAAAAGTTCAAACACAGACGAGCTATATAAAAAGTGTTCTTTTAAAAAGGCGGACGGATTTGGAAAGGTTGCAGAGTGGACGTATTCCAAAAAGGGTGAGAATATGATCACGGTGGAACTATGGGCGCGAAATGACGGACAAGCAAACCAAGAAAACAAGTATGATTTTCCGCCGCCTGTAGATAGCGAACTGTTTTTTGGAAGCTGTGCGCTGTTGGCAAGGGATTCAAACCTGAATATTGTTGATCTCACAGTTGAAAAATGGAATAAAGTTTACGAGCACTTGTTTGGCGGATTTGAAACGCTTGCTGATAACGAAGATGATGATGATGAAGAAGAAGACGAATTGGATAATGTTCCTTCAAGCATGAAAACGAAAGACGGATATTTGAAGGATGGATTTATCATTGAGGATGCATTGGAAGACGGCGGGGAATCCGATAACGACGATGAGGAAGACGGTGAAGATGAGGATGAAAACAGCGAACCTGAAGACAACAACGGTGATGACAAATATGAATCAAGCACGACAGACGATGACGAGGACGGAGGATCTGATGACTCTTCAGAGTTGACATCAGATGAATATGATTATTCTGATTCTGATTCTGATTCTGATTCTGATTCTGATTCTGATTCTGATTCTGATTCTGAGAAAAAGTGATGATGAATGAATGCATGTTTTATCCATCCGTGCATCCCCGTGTCTATTCGCTTGATTTATTAAATTTTATAAATAATGATAAGTAATATTATACCATATAAAGATATATATTGTATAATTGTATAATTGTGTAATTGTATAATTGTATAAAAGCGTAATAATCGCCGTAAAATGAATTATAACCTCGATAAATTAAAATTAGCGAATAAAGCAAATACGCCAATTTTTTCTTTCAACGGGCTGGTAACTTACGGTAAAGCGGTTGATTTTTATGATGGAGACACATTTAATATTATTATTTCTTACTATGACTTGTTGTATCACTTCAAAGCTAGAATGTTTGGTTACGACAGCCCAGAAATGAAACCGTCGCTATCTTTGGAAAATAGAGAAGAAGTAAAAAAAAATGCCCTTGTCGCAAAAAATAGATTGATGGAGCTACTTGGTAGTAAAGATTATTTCAAAGTGCACTGTCATGAATTTGACAAGTATGGCAGGTTATTGGTTTCGGTTTTTGTCAAAGATCACCACGACGACAACGATGAAGAAGAAGATAATGGTGTTTATGATTTCAATAAAACTGTAAATGGTCAAATGGTTCGTGAAGGACACGGTTATTCGTATTACGGCGGAACTAAAAAATAATTATTGTATTATTGTAATAAAAATAAAATACGTGTTGATAAATTATGGTGTAATAATTATATTATTTAATTATATTTTCAAATAATTAAATATTAATAAAATTGATTTTAAAAGATGCTATGAATAGAATGTAGTAACATACGATATCAAGATCAAGATCAAGATCATTTCAAAAAATGATTATTAACGATGCAGAATCGTTTCGCCAGAATATACGCAAAAAACTATCAGAAAAAATAAAGGATGACGGCTCTGGAAAAATCGGACTCAATTTGGAGAAGGGCGTTTATAATCGGACGCTTCAAAGAGCAGACGAGATGAATATCGTGAAAAAATGGGACAATAGTTATTTTGTTCAGCTATATGTTGACTGGTTGAAGTGTATTCTTATCAATCTTGATAATCCAGAAGTAATGAACATGCTTACGTCGAAAAAAATCAAACCGCACGAACTTGCATTTATGACGCACCAAGACATGAATCCGAAAATGTGGACAAAGATCATTGAAGACAAGAAGAATCGCGACAAGAACAAGTATGAGCTTAAAATCGAGGCATCCACCGACTTGTTCACGTGTCGCGCGTGCAAGTCGAACAAGTGCACATACACGCAACTTCAAACGCGTTCGGCGGATGAACCGATGACGACATTTGTCACGTGTCTTGAATGCGGGAAGCGATGGAAATGTTAGTTAAACGCGCGAAATATAAACGATGGAAAGGAATTATTAATACACATAAACGGCTCTAATATGTTTTTCATCTGTATTTTCTGGTAGTATAGTAATGAATTCTTTATAATATTTGATATCACATACATCTTTCACAACTTCTTTTTCGTCAATAAAAGATGCCACTTTCATATTAAGCAAAGAAGTAATACATGGTTTAAAATGATATTTATTTAACATATTCTCTTCCATAGTTTTTCGTGACATTTTTTTTAAATAATGCTGCAAATTGTCATTTTTGTTTATAACTGTTGACATACAAGATAGCATTCCCAGTTGTTCATTGTATTCTGTATGTACTTTTCGCAAATTAATAGTTATATTGTATTCATCAATATTTAATTTGTTCAATATATGTTTAAATAATTCTGAACTAGACAGCGGCGACTGTAATTTTTTTTTTGGAATTTTTATAATTTTTTTTTTATCACACTGGCGAAAATGAAACGCGTCTTTACACATGTGTTTTATATTTTTGAAAATTTGAATGTCATCTTGTATGAATTGAGATAAACTGTGGTTATAGTATGTAAAAGTAAATGTTTTTATTTTGTCATGATAAATGTCGTCTATTTTAGATAGAACAAATTTAATGCTGTACATGTCATAATACAAGTGACTCCAACTCAGAATAAGCGTATCGTCCTTGATAATAAACGAAAGGGTTTTATTTGTTCCAAGTCCGCCAACTTTATCTTCATATTTTATATACTGGTTGTCTTTCTCCAGACGCTTAATAGATTTTATAATTTTTTTTTGATCTGCATCCTTATGTAATGGAAATTTCAGTACAAATCGTTGCAAACTCCAAAACGCATGAATCATGTAATTTTATTTATAATCTTATGTATGCAATGTTGTATATGTATATATATATATATACAAGACAAATTATTTTTTATATATACAAGACAAATTATTAAAAATATAATAAAAATATAATTTTATTATATTAAATTATATTGGTAAAAATAAAAAAAATGAATACAAGGTCATTTTTTTATTCGACATTAATAGCTTCCGTCATTGTTCAAATTATAACGGGTATCATTGAAATTGCAACCGGAATATTTGCATCCGTCTCTCCAGAATTCAATATAATAAGACAGTTGCTTCTTTTAGAAATAGCGGTTCAGGCAATCGAGGGATTATTCTACGTTTGGCTATTGCTCAATTTTACAAGCGTAATAAACGTCACCCCGAAACGTTACATTGACTGGTCGATTACAACGCCGACCATGTTGATAACGCTTATGTTTTATTTAATATTTTTAGAGAGAAGAGAGAAAAATGAAGATACAACGGGGGTCAACTTCATTGACTTGGCGGTTGAAAATGGAAAAACGATTTCAAATGTTTTTATTTTAAACTGGGCAATGTTGTTTTTTGGATACTTGGGAGAGATGAATATTGTGTCTACGCTGACAGGAGTCCTACTCGGATTTGTCCCATTTTTACTCTACTATTACATTATTTATCAAAAATATGCAGTCGAATCATCGACTGGAATTAAAATTTTCTGGTATTTCTTTATTTTTTGGTCTCTTTATGGCGTTGTCGCGCTACTACCCTATTATTTGAAAAATGGATTATATAATATCTTAGACCTATTTGCAAAGAATTTTTTTGGACTTTTTCTGAGTTACATTATACTACTGAAAAAATATTAACCGCGGCTGCGGCTTGACATATTTAACCGCGGCTGCGGCTTGACATATTTAACAGTGAATTGATTCGTCGTATTATTCAACAAATAATTTCAAGATCTTGTAGTTTCCACAATTCTGATCCGCCGTTCGGTATCGGCCTTCGAATAATAAAAGGCAACCGTTTGTGTTCCAGTTCCAGCTGCGCAATAATGTAGCCGTCAATAATTGTGGGATTGACGTCAATATACGGTTTGGCACCTTCATTCAGCTGTTTTGTTCGTATTCCTAAAATGCGCGTTTTCTCGTATTTCGTCAAAAATGGCAGCGTTTTATGATACGGATCAATGATTCTACCATTTTCATCTCGAACGACGCGAGACAGCGTTTCGGTTTCTTCGTGGTTAAACGATAAACATTCGGGATGGTGGCTTGCAATGTATTTTTTTTTTGTTTCGCTATCAAATTTATGAAGAAAATCCCGATCGTCATCTTCGTCTTCATCGTCTTCATCGTCTTCATCGTCTTCATCGTCGCCTTGATCGCTTCCTTTTTCCTCCACGCTTGCATCACCATCGTTAGATATAAGCGACTCCATTTCTTGTACATCATCATCGTCATCATCGCTAAAATGCACACTTTCATTTTGAGAGTCGTCTCCAGCCGACACGGTCTCGGCATCGGAATTAGAACCAGAACCAACAGATTCAACGTCAACGTCGCTTTCACTCATTTTTATAATAAATAATGTGTATTATATGAATTAATGTATTTATATAATATTAAATACATTTCAATTTTTTTAAAATGAAATTACATTCTTATAATAATAAATAAATGAAATAATAAAAATAAAAAATAATTTAAATCTAAATCTAATTACATTACATGTTTCTATTTTTTTGAAGTTGCTCCAATGACACTTGACCCACTTTATCAGGGGTGTAATTATCAGGCGGCGTTTCTATTCTTCCTGCATTTGAATAGTCAATGGTAGAATAATTGTACATTTGGCGCATTCCACCATTTCCTTTTGCGAGCAATTCGTCGCTGGTTTGATCCCAAAAACTATATGTATCGGATGCCACACCGTGTCCCATGAAATCGCTCGTTAGCGAAAACGGCGCCGGTTCGCCATTGTTGTTTGTCGCAACTTGTTTCATTTCATTTTCTACCGGAGTGAGATACTGTAAAATCTGGTCCCCGTATAAAATTTGATTTCCGCGATTGAGCAGAAGCAACGCCGGAACTCGATTCACTTGTGGGGGAAGCAGTATCTTGTCCCCATTTTCTAGAATTAAATGCGTAACACCGTCTTGCGACTTTTCTCTCTTATCGATGCACAAAAAATGTATCTCTTTGCTGCACGCGCTTTTCGCAAGAACTTGTAGTAGTCGTTTTGATTTTTCACAAAAATTACTGTAATAAACAATGCTGCTCATATTTATTTATAATAATATATTAATGTAAAGTAGAATCATTTAAGTTATTTTTTATTTATAAAATTTATGAATCATTTTTTATAAATAAAAAGTTTTTATAAATTATTTATTTATTTATATAATTAAAAATATTATTTAATTAAAAATTGATTTAATAATAGTTGGTATATAAAAATAATAAAAAGAACTTGGATTCTAACGAAGATGACGACCCGAACGCCAATCATTTCTACATATAACAACAACAAGGATGAACAACTCACATTCACGTTGGAAAATTGCAACGTATCGATTGCGAATGCCGTTCGAAGAATTATATTGTCTGATATTAACACCTACGTATTCAAAACATTTCCGCATGCAGAAAATAGGGCAAATTTCACGGTGAATACGACGCGTCTTCATAACGAGCTTTTAAAACAGCGCCTAGGATGCATTCCGATTCATCACGTTCACACAATCGAAGGATTTCAAAACGATTACAAAAATTACCTCGTGGAAGTGGACGTGAAGAATGAATCGGATATTATACGCTATGTTACTACCGAGGATTTCAAAGTAAAAAGGGCGAAAAATATCGAAAAAACGGGCGGATCTCATGACGACGACGATGTCGTCTATGAATATTTGTCTGAATCGACCGTGCGAAAGATATTTCCTCCCGATTCTGTATCTGGCGAATATATTGAATTTGCAAGGTTGCTACCCAAATTGTCTTCAAATGTGCCCTGTGGCGAAGCCCTTGCATTTAGTTGCACGATTGAAATTTCAAATGCCAAATTTGACGGCATGTACAATGTGGCGCACACTTGTTCTTATAGCTGCACGCCTGATGAAAAAGAGATTGAAAAACAATGGAAAGCTAAAGAGAAGGGGGTGCGCGAAGGTTTTGAATCTGGATCTTCTGCATCTGTGGATCAACAGCTAGCTTCTGCAAAGAAGAATTGGGAGCTCCTTGAAGCGCAGCGTATATTTGTCAACGACAGTTTCGACTTTGTCATTGAAACGGTTGGCGTTTATACGAATGTCCAGCTGGTTACCAAGTCATGCGACATTATGATTAAAAAATGTGAAAAATTATTGGCCGATATGGAACACAGTAGTAGTAGCACTGGAAGTGAAAGTAAAATCGGTATTAAAAATATCATCGAGCCGGCGAATGAAGTAACAACCATGAAGAATGCATTTTGTATCAACCTGATTGGAGAGGATTATACGCTCGGAAAGGCGATTGAATATTTGCTATTTTCGAATTATTACGATAAGTCGGATGGCGTTGCATCGTTTTGTGGATTTAAAAAACCGCACCCGCACGCTCTGGACAGTTTTATTGTTGTTGCATTCAAAGAGGAAACGGAGTTATCAAAAGTGCAAGAGTATGTTTCCAAAGTTGTTTCTGAATGCATCTCGATTTTCAAGTCGCTGTTTGAATCATTCAACGATTTTAATTCTAAAAAAAATAAATAAAAAAATTACCGTGAAATAGTGTGAAATATATATATATATATATAAATATCATTGTGATACCCCTTCTCATATTTATATTTATTTTTTTCTATTTTTTTCTATTTTTATACAAAGAAAGAATAAAAAAGAATAAAAATATAAATTGAATTTTTATTTCATGATATAGTAACATGCAGTCAAAAACTAGTCGTAGAGAAATGAAGAATTACAGCGGTAACAAGAACAGCGGCGACAATCACAGCCAAGAAGGATCTCATGAAAATAAAACGTTTCACGGCCCGCATTCGTCCAGCGTGTTCAATGCTCCAATTGTGAATGCCATTACTGGAGTCAAATATCCTTGGAAGGTTGGTTCATACGGTGAAAGTTACTTGTGGAAGGTTGCGAACTCTACCAAGTTTGAACCCAAACTCTACTTTTACGACTCCCCGGAGCAGTATGAGGAGTATAGAAGGGTGAAACTTGACCCTGAAGCAAAATTTGAATGGCATCGTTTGCAGCAGCGACTTGGAAATGCATCTGATTAATGCGCACACATGATTTTGATTTTGATTTTGATTTGTGGTTTACATTGAATAAAAACAAGAAAGAATAAAAAATAAAAAAGAATAAAAAATATTTTTTATTTTTTTTATTGTTTCATATATTGTTAATATAATATTGTGTGTAAGTAATGGTGAAATTACTATTTTTTCTTTAAATTTTTAATTTCGTTTTTATTCATCGTCGACAAGTTCATCAAACTCGGCATCTTCATCATCGTTTGGATAAATGATCTTACAACCGCTCCAACCGCCCTTGGCAACCTTTTTGAACTTCTTGTCCATGTACTCGTGCAACTCTTGGAATCGCGGAACATTCTTGTCATAATTGCTCGTATACCATTCCTTGAATTCTTGATTCAGTTCGTCGCGTTTCACGGCAAATGCTTTACCGGTACTGTCGTTCATGCCAGGAACAACCTTGATCTTATCGCGAATAAACTCCGACAAGTAGTCCTGGCTGTTCCTATACTTGTTGCTGCTGAGACGAACCTTTTCGCAAATTTTCACAATTCCGCCAGTTTGGTATGCTTTCAATACCAACATTGCCATGAATACAGGCGCCCACCCTTCCAGTTTCTCATCCAAATGCTTGTCCACCTTGAACTGATACGGCATATCGGGATCGTCCGTCTTGGGATCCTCGCAAAACTTCGATTCAAAATCCACTTTGCAAATGCGCCTCCATGTGCCGTCGTCGTTGCTCTTCACATCAAACATGACATTCGTGCAAACCACAAGCTTGAACTGAGGGACAAATGTGATCATTTCTTGGTACAGCGCACGACCTTGCACCGGATCTCCACCGGTAATCTCTTTCAAAGGACCTTCGTTGATTCGATCTCCTTTCGACGGCTCATTCATTACCGCATACCGCACACCTTTTAATTGCACGACTTCCGACGCAGTGCCACCGATTTTATTTCGTTTTTCGGTGATGAGCGTAATGGGCACAGTGCCCTTGTATTTTCCGAAACAGTGTGACATGAGCTCAACCAGTTTCGATTTTCCGTTGCTTCCACAACCATTGTAAATATTAAACGTCTGGTCGCGATTCACGCCAATGAGACAAGATGCGAGATGATCCCACATGTATTCGCGCAGTTCAGGCGACGGAAATAATTGCGACATGAAGCTGACAAGTTCTTTTTCAATGCGCGCATATTCGGAACATCCGGGAGCATACGTGTCCAAAAAGTCAATCTCGGTGCATTTTGAAATATAGTCAAACGGCTGACCAGGTCGGAATACTTTTTCGTTAAAATCAACCACGCCGTTGTTGAATCCCATGAGATACGGCTTGGAATCCAAATTCTCAATAAAGTCCTTGTCGTAAAACATTTCACGAACTTCGCGCAATATGTTGTTCTTCACACTCGTGGTTTTTAGTTGGTTGCAAATCTCCGTCATGCGCTTCGAACGGTCTTGGATGCTTTTGAATTGCTCGGATGTGCTGTCATGTTCATTTAAACTGTCCAACAATTTCATGCTTCGTTCGGAATAAATGCTGAGCATTTCAGTCGAGATGAGCCAACGAAGCGAAGTTCCAGAATCGCATTCAGACCACCGGTGGTCTTTGAATTCAAACCACGCATTGTGCTTGATGCTGACACACACGAAACGCCCCTTGAACAAGTGATACAACACATTTGCAAGATCCACATCCGACGCCTCGTTAATCTTTGTTTTTCCAACGTGTGTAATCAGCGTCTGGTCAATGTAATAATCCACCGTTTCCTCGCGAATTTTCTTGTATTCGCCGGGATTATCCTGTTTCGACCAAAACATGATGGAGCGCCTCGAAAGTTCGCTTTTCCCGACCCTGAATTTTTGCCACTGTTTGAACATTTCGGGAATTCTAGAGTAATCGAATTTTTCACTTTGTGCACTGAACAGCATCCATGTCAGAAACAATTTCTCGCCGGTATTCTTTAGCGCCCATCCCACCTGAACCCATTTTTCATACGGCTCGTAAAATTTACTGGAAAGCGACATGGTAAACTTGTGCGTTTCCACGACTTCATATTCTCGCGGCTCAGTTGAACTCATAACTGACCCCACGGCGTGTTCCAGCTGTTCCTTGTTTGTAATCGAACTGTAATCAATAACGGGATTTGATGACGATAGCATAACAATATTCACGCGAGATGAAGACCCAGCTGTCAAAGCAGTCGAACAAGAGGACGACGCCTTTTTTGTTTTAAACATTTGTTCGACTTCGGCTTTACACGAGTCAATCAGCGGGAACGACGCGTGTCCGCGGTAGCGAGCAGTAAGCAACTTGAAATCCTTGTCAAATTTGAACTCGGTTGCTTTTTTCTCAGAAAATCCCCATTCGCAATTCGTGCCGTGCTTTAGCAAAAAGTGGTACTTTAGCAAGTACGCTTTGCATCCCGGTTTTCGTGAATTGTAAAGCTGCCACCCTGTTTTCCCGCTTGTAATTGAATTGTCAATGACATCTTCCCACGAATTTGTGATTGGGAGTTCGCCCCAGATCGCCGGCAGTTCTGTTAGAATTTTGGCTCGAAGAAACATTTGCTGCTTTCTCTCCATTTGAATTCCGATAATCATATGAATGCCGTCTTTTGTCATGTCGCTTTTACAATTCACGGTCTGTTTTTCGAAAATAAATACCGGAATTTCGACGCTACCACTATTACCACTAGCACTAGTAAATTCCACCATCTTTTTCAGCGTGTTCATATACAACAGGACCATGTCGACGACATGATCTTTTGAATGTTTGCGTTCTTCGACGCTCGCATCATACCTGAAATCGAAATCAACAAGGATCGGACCGCCGTCTTCGTGTTGAATTTCTGTAAGATATTCTTGTTTTCCATCTACAAATACATGATTATAATATTTTCTATAAAAATCGTCGAGCTCGGATTCCGGTATCAGATACGCCCCACCCTTGATTCCTAGTTCCACATCTTTTAGTCGCGTGTGAGTGCATTTTTCACCCTGTTTTATATAAAGAGACGACAAGTATGATGCGAAATTATATGTTCCAGTTCCATTCGCCTTCGCCATGCTCATGGTTGTTTGTTGATATAGTATAATGAGATAAGTTTAATTCAATTTTTATTTATTATACTTTTTTAAATAAAAATATGAAATATGAAATATCCC
>Ga0247722_10002117_pt1 | contig 10452 bp, 14 predicted proteins | sample MSEWelMarce3H_FC_FD_189094 | JGI IMG/M metagenome (GOLD analysis project Ga0247722, IMG submission 189094) | Subsurface sediment microbial communities from gas well in West Virginia, United States - MSEEL Well Study Marcellus 3H_FC | ecosystem: Environmental > Terrestrial > Deep subsurface >...
TCATTATGGTTATACCATTCTCCTTCCATCCATCCTTTCTTTAACAACCCCTCCAACACTACTCCTTCCTTGTTCAGGTACTCCCATCCCCAACAGATTCCTATCACATACACTTCTCCGTCCATAATCTTGTCTATTTCCTCATCCTTTCCTTCTCTCAACACCCGCCCGCTGTTTCCTAATATTATCACTATGTCGCCTTCTCTCACTTCTCCTCCCATTTCCCAATTCTCTCGCTTCATCACATCTTCCAATTTGTCTTTACTCTCCCACATATTTCCCACCCGATCCAAAACAATCACTCTTGGTTTACCGCAATTCATTTATTATAGGGTTAGACAATTTATCCACATATGATAAATGGATGAAAAATCGTGTTTAATTTGTTTAGAAGACCCTACCTCCACCAATCCACTTTATTTCACCCAATCCCGCAAATACACAATATCAAATTTCAATTATTCGGTCGTGTGCAAGTGCGACATTCGCGTTCACGATAAATGTATTTTACAATGGATCCGTAATAAACATTGCTGTCCCATATGTTTAACTAAAATGGCGCAAACCCGGATTATCCGACCCATCGACATTTACATATGGGTATGTGTAAATCGCATCGCCATTTTGCTTTTCATTATCAAGGTACAACTCTTCCTACTGTGGATTGGTTGCATTCGACCAAATCGCGTTCTACATAATGTAGAATAAATATATATATATTATACAAAAAGGATATAAACAGCTCCCCCTATATATAGATATAAAATGGAACAGACACCCAAAGAAAAGACTACCCGATTATCCAATGCCGACAAGATCGCATCATCCGTAACTGAGATAAACCAGACCATTGCCGTGTTGAAGGCGTCATTGGCTGCACTTGAAAAGAATGCGAGACGTCTGACCCATACCATCGAGTCGCAGACCAAGAAGGAGCAGAAGATCTTGAACAAGCCCAAGAAGGAGAGAAAGCCTTGTGGATTTGCTTTGCCCGCCGACGTGAGCGAGGAGATGTGCGAGTTCATGGGACGCGAGAAGGGCACCAAGATTTCACGCATTGAGATCACTCAATTCATCAATGACTACATTAAGAAGATGAGTTTGGAGAAGGCGGATAATAAGCAGATGATTGTGCCTGACGAGAAGTTGTGGAAGATCCTCGGCGATGAAGCCAAGGATAAGAAGCTCACACACTTCACTATCCAGAAATTCATCAACCGTCATTTCATCAAGAAATAATTCCAAGGCATTTTTTTACAAATTCTTCTGAAAATCCGGTTTTATTTGAGACGATTTGAATGTCGTGCGTAAGAACCACTGTGTTATTACGGGCGCGCAGTTTATTAAGTGATTTTAATATTACACCATTTATATACTTGGTGCAATATACCGGGTTTTTATAATGTGCCGCGGCAATATACCATAATGTTATCAGTATTGTAAATATCATTTTATTCATATTTTTGATATGAATAAAAAACAAATTAACCCTTTATCTATTTATACCCTTGTATTTATAAATCTTCAATATCAATCCAGCTTTCATCCTCAACTGTGGCCGAGGCCGTTGATATGCCGATGGCTGCCTCCGTATTTCCTTGTTCCAATATCTTCTTGTATTCTTCGCCGAGCACAGATACTGCCTTGAACTCGAACCCAGGCACATCGTCCAAATAATCTTCATCCTCATCATCGTCCAAATTCTTTTCCGTGTTCTTGATCAATATTTTCAAATTGATTCCCGGCAAACTTCGTAGCTCGCTCTTTTCGTCGCGATCATAGACCGCCAATAAATCACAGTTCTTTGCTTCTTTTTCCCAGTCGCGCATCCCGACCAGAATCCATGACCCCACCGTGATGTCGTTTTGTCGCCGATTTTTGCCCGTGAATTTTCCGCGCATATGACAGAATAGTTCTTGTCCAGTGTGTGTAATTATACCAAGACCGTTGCCGTGATTTTTAAGGACACACGCATACTCTTCAAGCGGACTTTCCGATTTACGAAGATCTATGTGCTTTTTGTTGTTAACGAACTTGCGTCCTTGTCTCTTTGCGTTGCCGCCGCCGCCTACGTTTTTTACCATTTTGAATGTCTCTATGTATGTATATTGTTTTGTATATTTAAATCATTTTAATTAGTTCCGTTCAATTTTATGTACGTATAGAATATACAATGGGAAACGCATGGATGGATTTGGTGAAAAAGACTTCTTCTGAACACAAAGGCAAGCCTTTAGGTGAGATTTTGAAAATTGCTAAGGGGCTATACAGGAAACCGAACGACAATACGGTCCAACACAAATATGTTAATAAGACCCGTAAATTTAACAAAAAACAGTTCAGAAAAAGTCGGGGCAGAAGGCAACAATAAATAATATTTTACGATTTGTAAATAAAATATTATAATACATTTGATACTACTACACAACTATATTACGTACTTCCCACGCATCATAATCAAAATCCTCTTCATTCGGCCAACCAGTTACTGCATACCCATCCACATGATACGTATGACTTCCGCTTATAACTAAGTTATAGAGTTGGGTTTCCGGCGCCATTTCATATGTATCTAAAAACGTAACATCGCGAGCTCCATCAACCGTTTTTAACTGCACACCAAGTTCCATCTGCTCCACGCGTCCAGGCTTCAATCCTGCTAAAAACCTCTGATAAGGAATCATGTTTTCATCCAAAACCTCGTGTGATTTTCCGTATGTATCCGACATTACAACTGCTGGTTTGATTGCGTAAAACTTTTTATCAGGCGAAATGTGCGGATGGTGGGATGACGTATGATGCTCATTATTGATATTGGTCATTGTGTTATTTCCCAGTAATGGGCGGTGGAGAGCAAGCACCTGGTTATGTTCGCCGAATGCGCCCAGAACCATATCATCAACGCGAATGTCTTCAATTAGCTTTGTAGATCCGTCCGCCATAGTTACAAGAGCGTCCTTAAAAAAACAGGGTGCTGGTATAGAACCTGAAATATCAGGACATCCATTTACGTGTGCGTATACAACAATCTCATTATAAGACGCGGGCGTTGTATACAATTTTCCACTTGTTGGAGTAAGAAGTTCAAATGACTGATCCGTTATATTTATATCATCTTGAGTAATAAGATAAACCGTTCCATTTGGAATTGGATCCCAATACAATATAGTTCCCTGGTTATATCCTGCATAGTCTCCTTCTGGCGTAAAATAATTAAACGTTAATCCTTCAATACTTGTAGTTTCACATACTTGCGTTATGTTATTACCACAATTATATGTATAGGCTCTTCTATGACTATATAATCCACTTCGTCTTTTACTCATTATATATTAGTAATATACACTTTTTAATTATATATTACTAATTTGTAAAATATAATTTATGCGTTCATCATCACTTACGCGTCTGTCTTTTTTCTGTCGCCACCTACTTTTCTGGGGCGCTGGTTCTCGCACATTAGCTTGCCTCCATTGATGCCGGTGACGTTCTTTGCGTGAAACTCGCGCTTATCATCCCCCTCGACCTTTACCAAATCAAAATGGACAAACTCACCCTGAACGAGGAAGCGGAACTGGTCGCTTCCCACGACGACTGCGCTGTGATGGACAAAAATGTCCTTGTCCTTGTTGTCACCCTCGATGCAGGTAATAAACCCGTATCCGGCCTTGTTGTTGAACCACTTGACTGAACCCATTGTGCGTGTAGAAGACATGATTTTATACTATATACTGGGATGTTTCTTTATATTGATTTTCGATAGTATTTTGTGTGAGTGAATACCGGCGTTTATTATACCTTTACATTATATACGATGTTTTTCTTCGGATTTTCAAACAACAGAATTGTCTCTATTTTTATGCTTTTGGCGATTTTAGTGTTGTCGTTGGCGCTGTCGGTGTATTTGCCGGTTTTAGAAGGTTTGGATGGCGGAGCACCTACAGGCGGAGCACCTACAGGCGGAGCACCTACAGGCGGAGCACCTACAGGCGGAGCACCTACAGGCGGAGCACCTACAGGCGGAGCACCTACAGGCGCGACGGACTTGAATGCAATTATTGCGCACATCAACGCCCAGAGTAAAAAACCAACGGAAACCGCCGAAAAGCAAACGATTAACGGTATCGTGTTAAACGACAAGTTTACCGAACAAACCATTGACGCCGCAGCGCTTACAGAATTACTTAAAAATAATCCACAGATTCAAGCCATTTTAAACCCTACCAAAATTCAGTAAAGTCTTGAGAACAGTCCTTTCAGTGTATAGTAGTCCGGCGTTTCTGCAAATCCAATTTTATACACATTCTCCAAGTATGGTTTCACATAATGTTGGGAAGAATGTATTGATTTCAAATATTTGAATAAATAGTCTGGCGATTTCAAACGTTTTCGTATTATGTTATGCGGGTGCATTATATGATATAATGGGACCAGATGGTCTTCTTCGACTAACTGTGTCGGCTGTTCTATTTTGAAAAGCGTCATCAACATATATCCTACCGAAATCATATCATCTCTACGCGCCGGCGTGTGTCCGTCATGTAGAAAATAGCTCGCATATTTAGGGGAACCAATAAGATGTTCTTTCGGTTCGTCGCGTCGATGTTTTGTCGTGTTCCTGCTTTCCACATAGAGGCTTGCGAGTCCAAAGTCGATTAGAACCACTTTGCCCACATCATTTATCATGAAATTGTCTGGTTTGATATCACAATGGACGATAAATGCCCCATGGACGTATTGAAAAATCTCTATTATTTGATAAGACAGCGCAGCAAGTTCAATCATTATATTCGGTTTGTTGGTTGACCACAAGTCGGCAATGTGTGCTGTGAGGGTTTTCGGATAAAATGTGGTCGCCATGCAAATGTGGTCGCCATAATACCCATACCAAAAAAGGGTTGGTATTATCCAGCGATTGTTTGTTGCAATTTCTTTGTTCAAATACGATAATATTTTGGATTCGCGTTTCAACATATTAAGAGGCGCCGCGTCCGACTCAATTTTTATAGCCACTTCGCGATTGGTTATTTTATGAACCCCTCTGAATACCGACGAGAAACAGCCTTTCCCCAATTTTTCATGTAGAGTGTATTTGTGAATTACAGGTAGTTGAGTAGTCATTACATGTATTATAGAAAAATCTCTATATCTGTTATAGAATGGCTTCTAAACCACCCAACCGAGTTGATCACGTAATGGAAACACATGTAAAGCCGACTTATATGATTTTGATTACTGGATTCTACATTGTGTATATTTTGATTTTTTTAGGAGTAACGTATATCGCGCCTCAATATATCCGCTTAATAAGTAATTTTATATACGTATTTTTGGCTGTTATATTAATAATAAAATTCAATCCATTAAAGTCGACGCATACGATTGCCCCTTACGATGGCTCTCTCATTTTCGGCGCCGCCATTTTCATTTTAATCAACGTCGGTGTGACCGAGTTCGCAATGAGTTTTTTCAACAGTGTAAAAACCCTGTTCAATGTCGATATGAACCCAATTATGTAAATAGATTCCATATAGTAAATAAAAACGTTTTACCTACTATATTATAGTTTGAATCAATGTCTTTTTCAGCCGACGAAGTAAAGAGTATCTATGAATCTGTGCTTTCCGACCGGTCGCTTCTCGCCTCTATTAACGCCAAAGATTACTTGGACGCCGTCGAAAATAAAAACAATACCTATCTAGAAACAAAGACGTCGCGTGCGATCGTGGATGAAATCATCAAATCTTTCGACGAGGACAATGCCGAATTCCAAATTTCACATAACGACAAGGCCAAGTTTATAAAGGCACTTGGCGGATATCGGTATGTCGATGAATTGGACGTGCTTCATCTCGGTAAATACACGCGGTGGATACAGAAATATACGTCCCCCTACAAGATGGCGAATGGAGGTTTTCTGTCTGCGATTGATTTTATGGAAACAGGGATTATGCTCACTATTAAGATTTGGCGCGCGCCATGGGTTATCCGCATATCCTTCGACGACTGTCTGTTGTATCAAAAACTCAGTTACGGCGAATATTTGGTGCTGATGGCGAATGACTATTTAGAGTCAGATGACGCTGCATAAATAAATTATTGTATTTAACAAATACCCATAATACTTATTTTAATTATATATTTAGATCATCGCAATTTAATTATTTATAAGTATATAAAGACATTGTATATATAATATATAAGTATAATGAATCAAGAAACTAGTATAACAGAACAAACACCCGCTGAAAGATTCTACAAGAGTCATTTAAAGCGAGTTAGTGAATACCAGAAAAGCAATCCTGAGAAATGCCGAGAGAAATGTAAGAAATATAACGAAAGATTGAGAGAACAACATCCCGAAAAATACGCGGAAGTCTTACAACAAAAGCGCGAATACTATATAAATGTTCGTAAACCAAAGATAGAGGCCGCAAGAGAAGCAGCCATAAGGGAAAAAACAGCAATGGAAGCGACATCGGTAAGAAAAAATGAAGCAATAGATAAGGTCAAGCTTTTTACTGCAATGGTTGATGCAATGGAATATGCAAAAAATGAAACTGCAAAACTGGAATATATACAAATGCAGCAATCTCAAGTAAGCAATATTACAATGGAGTTTTGTCCTTATTAAAATATAATTTGGTATGCATATTATATTTTTCGGTGTGTATCATTATGTGAAACTATTTTATAGAACGACAAGATGATTGGTTATGCCTTAAAGCAGAACCAAAAAAAGTTCATCAAGACGTATAAAGGAAATCATTATAAAAATGAGCCGAATATGAAAATACGTAACAAAATAAATAAAATCATAGTATTTGATTTAGACGAAACCCTCGGGCATTTTGTGGATCTTCACATTATCTACAAGTGTTTGGTGAAAGTGTTGGGGAGAGAACTCACCCAAACCGAGTTCAACCAGTTGCTCGATTTGTATCCCGAATTCTTGCGTCCCGGTATTTTGACGATTCTGAAATTCCTCTACAATAAAAAGCTGGCTGGTGCGTTTTCGCGGTTGTTCTTGTACACCAACAACCAGTGCGAGGGAAACTGGGTTAAATACATTATCCAATATTTCCATTTGAAAGTGGGGGCTTTTGCGACACCTCTATTCGAAGACCCTATTTGTGCATTCAAAATCCGCAACAAAATCGTGAATATCCGCCGAACATCTCAGGATAAGAACTACAGTGATTTGGTTCAGTGTGCAGTATTTCCGCCGTCATCCACCGAGGTGTGTTTCATAGACAATACATATTACGAACATATGTGTGATGACCGTGTGTATTATATTTTGCCGAAATCATACTATCATTCATTGAAGAAAATAGAGATTCTGCGCAGGTTGCGTGATTTTAATAGTGGTGTATATGATGAATTGGCGGCGTCGTTAAACAATTCCCTCGACAACCATACGCGTGAGCAGACGCCACGTGAGACCGAGATGTATATCACGAAAAAAATCATGTATCATGTGAGGGAGTTCATCTATTTTGGATGCGATGATGTGGCTGTTTATAATATCAAAACGACGGGCAAAACGATTGTGAACCGGTCTAAAGCCGCACGAAAAACGCGCAAAAAAATGGAATTCGCATAAATCGTGACTACAATATATACAGGTCTATTATGAACATATTTAGTTGCTGTTTCAAAAAGAAAGGCGACGACTTCAAATATACGGTGCTTGAAAACCGCGAATGTATATGTAATGAAAATACCATCACGCGATTGGTTGGAGACAATCTCCATGAATGCGCGGTTTGCCGCAAGTTGCATCGATGCTTCTACACATACTACTGTAATTTCTGTACCAGCAAGCAACCGGTTTCGTCCCATGTGGTGTCGTCTTGCTATTTTTGCGGGTACAATAGTCTCACTTTGTCGAAGAAGTTTATTGATGCCACCCGTGACGGGAGATGAATCCAGTACTTTATAAAAGAATTTAAAGACTTGTTCGCAACTAATATAGAAATTTAAAAATGAACACCCCAAATACTTTTATTGTATCTATATACGACCGAGCATATACGTCGTGGGAATTTCATTATGCTGAACATAATGAAATCGTTGACTTTCCTGAAATATTGCCTGCTGTGAGTAAATTATTTTCCGGCGACATCTTCTCTGTAACTGGTGACCAGCCTATAATTGTATCATCGCCTGTTCGGACTGACCGGCTCGCCGGCGTTTTGATACTGGACACCGGACGCACTTACGGCCGCGCGGGGCGACGCCTTCTATATAAATGTATTCCAGACGACACCAGTTTGCCTGCATTCTTGGTGCCGTATCAGATTCCCGCGGCGTTCAGCAAAGCGACGAAAAATAAGTTTATTGTTTTCAAATTTATGGAATGGACTGGGGGACATCCAACCGGCGAAATTATCGAGACACTCGGCGATGTGGACGATTTGTCGGCCTTTTATGAATACCAGGTTTGTCGAAACGGGCTACAAATCAGTTTCGGTGATTTCACGAAAAAAACGTCGCAAATGATTCGAGGTGGCGGCGGCGAAGCCGCCATTATAGAAAGCATTATGACGAACCCCGATTTCGTAATTAAAGACCATCGGCATATAGACAACATTTTTTCAATTGATCCTGCGACCAGCACCGACTATGACGATGCGTTTTCGGTTATACACGAGGGAGGCGGCATCACACGAGTGAATGTATATATAGCCAATGTGTTTGTTTGGTTGGAGGCGCTTGGTTTATGGTCCGCTTTTGCTGGGCGTGTTTCCACAATTTATTTGCCGGACAAGAAGCGCCCTATGTTGCCGGGGCTCCTTTCTGACGGCGCGTGTTCTTTGAAGGCGGGTGCCGACCGGTTTGCGTTTATGATGACGGTGGCGTTTGACGAATACGGCAAGGTTGTAGAGGAACCTTCATTTAAAACCGTGATAATACGTGTTAATAAGAATTATGCTTACGAAGAGGCGTCGCTTAAAAAGATGTTGTCTTACCGTATTTTGTTCCGGCTTACCGAGTTATTGGATAGTAATATTGTGGATAGCCATGATGTGGTTGCGTTTTGGATGATTTATATGAACCATCGGGCGGCGGTGAATTTGTCCCGGTTTGGTGTAGGGGTCTTTCGAGGGACAATGGGTGTAACGGCGCCAAGTCAGTCGACACCAAGTGAGTCGGAAACTTCGCTGCCTTTTAGTGCCGATGTGATGCGTGTGATAAAGTCGTGGTCAAAAGACAGCGCCGGTTCGTATGCTAGTTATTGCGGCGATGTTAGAGCTCACTCCGAGTTGAATTTATCTGCATATACCCATATTACCAGTCCGATTCGCCGAATTGTTGATTTGATAAACCAGATGTTATTTTTCAAGAGCGTCGGATTGGTTAGCCGTTTTTCCGAGGGAGCGACAGCATTTTTGGATAAATGGACCAAGTCTCTAAATCTTATAAATAAAAACGTGAAACTCATTCGACGAACCCAGATGGACTGCGAATTGTTACAGCGATGCAAAGAAGTCGATGTTGTTGGAAAACAGTTCCGTGGTGTAATCATTGATTCATGCGAAATTGACTATGGATTTTATGAATACACGGTGTATTTGGAGGAACTCAAGTTGTTGGCGAAAGTGCGGTCTGCCGATTTGGCGGGCGTCCATTCTATTGCGACATTCTCGATGTTTGTATTTGACGATGAAGACAAGCTGTATAAGAAGGTTCGACTTCAAATGATTTGAAAAGATATCTTTATCGGTTGATATTTAAAAATATCTTTTAAATATCTTTATAAACAATTTAGAAAAATGTATCCTCTATTATATATCTTATAATGTTTCGATTACTCCTGTGCACAACACTATTAACTGCCGCGCTTTCCCAGTCTATTCTCGAGCGATTCCACGAGTGGGCGGCCACTCACAAAATCTCTCTTCCCGATTCCGATGATTCCTTTTTACATATGCTTGAGAACTGGCGCAACAACGATGTTATTATTAAGGAGACCAACGCCAAGAACTTGACCTACACTCTTGGGCACAATCATTTCTCCGGAATGAACTCCGGCGAGTTTGCCGAGCTCATGCGTTTCAGAAACAACCGCGAGCTGTTTGCCGACGGCGCTTCTCCTTTTGGGTTGAGGGGGTCTTCTTCTTCTTCGGTTGAGGTCGGTTCTTTGGTCGGTTCTTTGCCGGCTTCCGTCGATTGGCGCACTGAGGGTGTGGTTTCGCCGGTACAAGACCAAGGTCAGGCAGGGACATGCTACTCATTTAGCACCACCGCTGCAGTGGAAACCGCTCTGGCGATTAAAACTGGAAAATTAACTAAAATGTCTGAACAAGAAATTGTTGATTGCTCTACTATAAAAAATGGAGGTCCCAATATGGGCGTAAATGGTGGTCAAATAGCACCTACATTTACGTGGATCGGAAAAACCGGCGGATTATGTACTGAACAAGCATATCCATATGTTTCCGGGAC
>Ga0247722_10002118_pt1 | contig 10451 bp, 8 predicted proteins | sample MSEWelMarce3H_FC_FD_189094 | JGI IMG/M metagenome (GOLD analysis project Ga0247722, IMG submission 189094) | Subsurface sediment microbial communities from gas well in West Virginia, United States - MSEEL Well Study Marcellus 3H_FC | ecosystem: Environmental > Terrestrial > Deep subsurface >...
GATTATTGACGAAGAACACGACGCGTCTTTAAAGCAACAAGATGGTTTTCGTTATCACGCGCGAGATTTGGCGGTAAAACGGGCTGCGCTGGCAAGCTGCCCGATTGTGCTCGGATCTGCAACTCCAAGTCTTGAGTCGCTGTACAACGTACAGCAAGGCAAGTTTGCTCATCTGCCGCTGCCTGAACGCGCGACCAGTCAGCGTGTGCCAACAATCGAACTATTGGATTTAAAACAGCAAGTACTGAAACATGGTTTGGCGGGCGGCACCCTGAGCCTGATCAAACAACGCCTCACACGCGGTGAGCAGGTGATGTTGTTTCTCAACCGACGCGGGTTTGCCCCTGCGCTGATCTGCCATGAATGTGGCTGGCTCACCGAATGTCAGCACTGTGCTTCATTTACTACCTACCATAAACAAAGCCGCCAGCTGGTGTGTCACCATTGCGGCTCCAGTCGGCCTGTGCCACATCAATGCGGCCATTGCGGCAGCACACAACTTGCACCGGTAGGGCAAGGCACTGAACAATTGGAAGAACAATTGCAACAACTGGTGCCCGATTTCCCGGTTATTCGGTTGGACCGCGACAGTACCCGCCGCAAAGGCAGCTTAGATGCTTTGTTAGATGAAATTAATCGCGGTCAGCCAGCGATGATCGTCGGCACACAAATGCTGGCCAAAGGCCATCATTTTCCGAATGTCAGCTTGGTGGTCATTGTCGATGTAGATAGTGCGTTGTACTCCAGCGACTTTCGCGCATCCGAGCAACTGGCGCAATTGTTAACGCAAGTCGCCGGCCGCGCCGGGCGTGGCGATGTCGCCGGCACCGTGTTATTGCAGACCCATTATCCTGGCCACCCCCTATTACAGGACGTGATCCAAAACGGATATAGTTCCTTTGCCCGCAGTGCACTGCAAGAGCGCAAACAAACACGGCTACCGCCTTATCAGCATTTGGCGCTGTTTCGCACCGAATCGGTCGAGAGTCAGGATGGTCTGACATTGTTAACTGCGCTGCAACAACAGGTCGCCGAGACATGCCCGCAAGTGCAATATCTTGGCCCGTTGAAACCGCCACTGGAGCGCAAAGCCGGTAAATTTCGCTGGCAACTGCAGCTGTTTTGCCATGATCGGCGCTTATTACACCACGCATTGGACTTAGCCTTAGTGCAATGTCGTCAGCATCCGCTCGCGCGCAAAGTGAAATGGCAACTCGATGTCGATGCGTTTGACCTCAACTGACGGCCAACAACACATTTCCAAAGCAAAACCGGTAAATTCGGTCTTACTTATTGGCCGCTAAATCCAGTACAATCAACTCACATCTGTCGCCGCAAGAATTTGGCATGCCTCATCAAGATTATGTAAAAACCGCCCGACCGACCCCTCGGGCTAAGAAAAAAACAAACGAAAAGAAACCGTTGCCGATTGTCCTAGTGGCAGCAGTCGCACTATTGCTGATCGCGTTCTGCGCGTTTTTGTGGCACATCTCTCATCGCCCGGGGGCAGAGCTTGCGGCTGAGCAAGCAAAAGCGGTCACGCAAAAACATAGCGCCCAAGATGAGTTACCGCCCAAACCGGCAAAAGAACCCTATACCTACATCCAAGAACTGCAAACGAAAGAAATTCAGGTCGAAGCAGACGAATTAGCCGCCAAAGCCCCGGCCAATATGTATTGCGGAACATTTAAAGCAATGGAAGGCGCACAGCAATTAAAAGCGAAAATGGCTTTTGCTGGCATCACCGCAGAGGTCCGCGAATCATCTGGAAAATATCGAGTGGTTTCTGGGCCTTATGTCAGCAAGCGTCAAGCACAAACCGATAAAAACAAACTCTTGCAACAGAAAATCGCCAACTGCTGGATCCCATAAATTCAACTCAGGCAGCACGCTTGAAATGTGCTGCCTTGCCCACATATCTGCTTCATCTGTCCTCTTAGAAGTATCAGCATGACTACTATTGTTTCTGTGCGCCGAAATGGCGAAGTTGCGTTAGGCGGTGACGGCCAAGTCACGCTTGGCAACACTGTAATGAAAGGCAACGCGAAAAAGGTTCGCCGGCTTTATCACGGCAAAGTATTGGCCGGTTTTGCCGGCGGTACCGCCGATGCATTTACGCTTTTCGAACGCTTTGAAGCGAAACTCGAACTGCATCAGGGCCATTTAATGCGCGCAGCGGTTGAGCTGGCAAAAGATTGGCGCACCGACCGCATGTTACGTAAATTAGAAGCTTTGCTTGCTGTGGCAGACGCCAATTGCTCGTTAATCATCACCGGCAACGGCGACGTGATCCAGCCTGAACAAGATCTGATCGCCATCGGCTCTGGTGGGCCTTTTGCCCAGGCGGCTGCGACTGCCCTGCTGAATAACACTGATTTACCCGCCAGTGCTATTGTCGAAAAAGCGCTGACCATCGCCGGTGATATCTGCATTTACACCAATCACCACCATACGATTGAAGAATTGAAATAAGGCCTGTTATGTCTGAAATGACTCCCCGCGAAATCGTCCATGAACTGGACCGTCATATTATTGGACAACAAGGTGCAAAACGCGCAGTTGCCATTGCGCTGCGCAATCGTTGGCGCCGCATGCAGCTTGACCCGGCACTGCGTCCGGAAGTCACGCCGAAAAACATTCTGATGATTGGCCCGACTGGCGTTGGTAAAACCGAAATTGCACGGCGTCTGGCGAAACTAGCCAATGCCCCTTTTATAAAAGTCGAAGCGACAAAATTTACCGAAGTCGGTTATGTCGGCAAAGAAGTGGATAGCATCATCCGTGATTTAACTGATAGCGCAGTAAAAATGGTGCGTGAGCAGGAAGTCGTCAGAAATCGCTTTCGCGCCGAAGAAGCCGCCGAAGAACGCATTTTGGATGTGCTATTACCGCGTGCGCGCAATAACTGGGGTGAAGCTGAACCAGACAATGACTCGAACACTCGGCAAATTTTCCGGAAAAAGCTGCGTGAAGGTCAGCTCGACGATAAAGAAATTGAATTAGATCTCGCAGCAGGCCCGATGGGCGTCGAGATTATGTCACCGCCTGGCATGGAAGAGATGACACAACAATTGCAGTCGATGTTTCAAAATTTAGGTCAGGAGCGGACCAAGAAACGCAAACTGAAAATTAAAGATGCATTCAAGCAATTAATCGACGAAGAAGCGGCAAAGTTAATCAATCCGGAAGAGCTCAAAGCAAAAGCGTTAGAAGCGGTTGAACAACACGGCATCGTTTTTATCGACGAAATCGACAAAATCTGTAAGCGCGGCGAAACCAGTGGCCCAGATGTATCACGGGAAGGTGTGCAGCGCGATTTATTGCCGTTAATTGAAGGCTGTAGCGTCAATACCAAACACGGGATCGTGAAAACCGACCATATTCTGTTTATTGCTTCGGGTGCTTTCCAATTAGCAAAACCATCGGATTTGGTGCCTGAGTTGCAAGGTCGCTTACCGATCCGGGTTGAACTGCAGCCACTCAGTGCGGCTGATTTTGAACGGATCCTGACTGAACCCAAAGCCTCACTGACCGAACAAACTGTCGCCATGCTCGCGACCGAAGGCGTGCAACTGAGCTTTACCACTGACGGCATCAAACGGATTGCCAATGCGGCTTGGCAGGTTAATGAACGCACCGAGAACATCGGCGCACGCCGGCTATATACCGTGATGGAGCGACTGCTCGAAGACGTGTCATTTGACGCCGCCGATCATCAGGGCCAGCAAGTTGTCGTTGACGCCGCTTATGTCGATGGCCATTTGGACGCACTGGTGCAAGACGAAGATTTAAGCCGGTTTATTCTCTAACCAAGCCCATTTCATAGGATACACGATGCACCAAGTCAGCAAATTACATTATCACCGCCAGCAAAAACTGCTCGATGTGTTATTTGCCGACGGCGTGCAAGTGCAGTTAAGCGCCGAATTACTGCGTGTGCTGTCGCCGTCCGCCGAGGTTCGCGGTCACGGTACGCCGCAACTGGTGGCAAATAAACGCGACGTCGCCATCAGCCAGATCCGCCCGGTGGGGCAATATGCGGTGCGGCTGGTATTTGATGATGGACACAATACGGGCCTGTACAGCTGGAGCTATTTGCGCCAGCTCCACGAGCAGCACGACGTGCTATGGCAGGAATATTTGGCTCGACTAAAAGCCGCAAATGCCGTCCGCGAACCTCGGTTGGCGGTGCGGGTGCATAGCGGGCTTTAACCCCCTAACGCCAGCCCGCGCTGGTTTTTTTATCTTCTCTCCATTTAGGCCTTAAATCGTTCCACCGTCTGGCGCAGGCGGGCCGATTGCGCCGATATTTCCTCACTGATTTGGGCGTTATGTTCGGCGATTTTTAGCGAATCCAACGAAATATCACGGATCCGTACAACATTTTTATTTACCTCAGCCGCCACATGACTTTGCTCTTCGACTGCCGTAGCGATTTGAGTTGTCATATCCATGATATTCGTGACATCGCCGGTAATGGCCGTTAACAAGCGGCTGGCAACGCCAGCTTGTTCCGCACCACTTTGACCCCGTTCGCGACACTGTTGCATCGAACCGACTATCGCTTTGGTTCGACCTTGCAGGCTGGCAATAATCCGTTCAATTTGTCGCGTGGATTCAGCTGTGCGCTGCGCCAGCGTGCGAACTTCGTCCGCCACAACCGCAAAACCTCGGCCTTGTTCACCGGCTCGGGCCGCTTCGATCGCAGCATTGAGCGCCAGCAAGTTGGTTTGTTCAGCAATGCCCCGGATCACGTCGATCACCGAACCAATGGTGGCACTATCTTGCTCCAACTCGGCAACGACATTCGCAGCTTGTTGCAATTCATCAGACAACGCCCGGATCCGAGTCACGGTTTGTTCAACTTCCTTCATGCCCTCGGCAGCATTTTTACTGGTCGCGTCCGCTTTATTTGCGGTGTTCTCTGTATTGCCGGCGATCTCATCAATGGTCGCCCCCATTTCCGTCACCGCAGTGGCGACCATATCGCTTTCAATTTGTTGTTGTGTCATGCCACGGCTGGTATCTGCAGTTGATTGCGCCAATTCTGCCGATGCCTGATCTAACATCTCCAAGGCCTGATTCATCGTCCGAATCAAGTCCTGACACTCTCCTAGCATGCCATTAAAATCATGCGCCAATATCGTCATCTCATCTTGGCCTTCGACCGGGACACGTTGACGGAAATCACTATCTCTGCGGATCACGCCAATAGTGCGACAGACATTTTCTATCGGTTGTAAAATACTGCGAGAAGTTAATGTAACTAACACCATGACCACAACTAACACAATCAAAAACAACGCGATAGCGAAGTATGTCGCAGCAGTAGAGGCTTTTTCCAAGGCAATATCGGCATTTTCTGCCAGCGTTGTCAGGCTAGTCTCAGTGGCGTGCACCGCTTTGCGCATGTCACCAATAATACCTTGGTCATGCTTTAACCCCATCTGCTGAGTACCACTGACTAGACTGCGATACGCTTCAGCATAACTGTCGGCTGCACTATGCAGTCCTGGACCGGCACTTTGGCCATCAAGCAAGGATTTGAAGCGGCTGAATTCAGCATTAAAACTATCGAGATACTTTAAATCAGACCGCAACATGAAGTCTTTTTCAGCACGGCGCATTTGCAGCAGGCTAACCATCAGTGCATCGTTGTCAACTTGCTTAAATTCAGTTTCAAGTTGGCGCGCAGCAGTTCGCAACGTGCCATACAGCCCGGTCTCAGGCGTCAATCCAACTTTCTCAGCAGTGCTAACCAATAATGCAAATTGGTCTGCGTATTTTTTGGTTTGTTGGCTAAAACTCCGCAGCGCTGCGGTATCAATATCATGCTCAGTTAAGTCCTGTTCCAAAACACTGATGTTTTGATTTAACTGTTGCATGGTTTTATCGAATTTTTCTTTGTAAGACATTTCCTTACGCATCAAAAAATCTTTTTCATGCCGACGTAACACTAGAACATCCTGCTCAACCACGGCAATTTCAACGTTTAGTACCGAAAGCCCAGTAAATTGCATATTTTGAAAGACCAGCAGAGCTAACAGCACCAGCATGCCAGCCCCCACCACTACACTGTTGATCAACAGTCGTTTTTTGATTGTGAAATTACGTAACATTTATGGCATCCCTCAGCATCGATATAAGTCTAAGCATAGGAAAGAAAACGGAAGTTGCTAAGATTTAGGGGGGAAATTGCAGAATTAAACCAAACTGAACGCCGCTAACAGCGTACTGGAGCTACCCAGCGCAATACCCGCGAGAATATCCCCAGGAAAGTGCACACCAAGTAACACCCGCGACATCCCAACTGCCAAGCCCCACAATATTAATAGCGGCAACCAGGCCGGCGCGCAGAGTGCGACCACTGTGACTAACACAAAAGCACCCGCCGTATGACCAGACGGCAGACTGAATTTGTCAGAGGGTTCAATATGGGCACAAATTTGACCTGATAACGCCACTGCCGGTCGCGCGCGGCGAAATAGGTTTTTTAGTACAAGATAGGATGGCAATTCAATACAAAAGGCCAAAGCGAGCAAGGTAAGGAACTGAACAGATGATTCATCACCTTGCCAATACAAAAGTGCGGCTAGCAGCAGATAAAACGGGCCATCCGCTGACTTTGAGATCCAATAACTGACCTGACGCAATCGACCTTGACCAAGGCCAAGAAATAAACTGACAAAATAGCGCTGATCCAGCTCAACCCAACGTTGTCGTTGCATGGCTACCTTCACTCCCTAATTAGTCCTTTTCACAGGCTAAACAGAGCGCGTGACAGCTGCATGACAGTGCTTGTTATTTGCGTTTCAGCTTAAAATGTTAACTTCTGTTGTAACAATGCCAGCGCATCGACTTCGGGTAATGGCTTTGCCACCAAATAGCCCTGCACCGCATCACATGCCATGTGGCGCAACAGTAACAACTGGTTAGCGTCTTCAACCCCTTCCGCCAAAATCCGCTTGCCAAGACCATGTGCCAACGTAATCATCGTTTTTACGATCATCATGTCCGAATCACTGCTGGCCATGTCGATAATAAAACTGCGGTCAATTTTAATTTTATCAATCGCCATTTTGCGCAAATAGCCCAACGATGAATACCCAGTGCCAAAATCGTCAATCGACACGCGGATCCCCATTTGCTGCAGTTCAGTGACGTAGTTACTGCCTTGCTCCATGTCACCCATCGCCGTATTTTCTGTGATCTCTAATTCAAGCATGGTCGGTGGCACGTCATATTGCATCAACAGTTGCTGTATGCGTTGTTTTAAGCCGGCTTGCTCAAAATGAATGGGGGACATATTGACCGCCACTGATAAATGCACTTGCCGTTTACGCCAGCGTCCGAGCGTTTGCACGGCCTGTTCCAGCAGTTGCAGATCGAGCTCCCGCATTAGGCCAATTTGTGTCATCTGCGGTAAAAAGTGGCCTGGCATGACCACACCCCGTACAGGGTGATGCCAGCGCACTAATGCCTCGAAACCATCAATACGCTGTTCACGAATATTCCATTGCGGCTGGTAATACAACACAAATTGTTTCAGCTCTAACGCTTGGATTAATTCCTTTTCCAACAACAGCAAACGAGCGGTTTCCTCCTCCATGCCCTGATGATATTCAATCCAGCGCTGTTGCTGCCGTTTGGCTTGATGAAAAGCGATATTCGCTTTTTGCAGCAGGGATTCAGCGCTCACTGCATGGTCTGGAAACTGCGCGACACCAATGGTTGCCGTCAGCTTTAGCAAGCCGGAATCGAAATTAAATGGTTTTTCAATCAGTTGTTCGATGTGATGCAAACAATACTGGCGCTGTTTATCGGTCAGAATGTCCTGCAGTACCAGCGCAAAAATATCGCCACCTGTGCGTGCAACCAACTTGGGTTTGAGCACACTGGTTTCAAAGCGTCGGGTCACCTCACGTAAAATGCGATCGCCTTGCTTTAAGCCCACGGTCTCATTAATCGTTTTAAACCGATCCAGTCCTAACATTACAAGCAACAACGGTTGCGGCTGCGGTTGCGTCATCAGCCCAGCTAAGCTTACTAACAATGCATCGCGATTGAGTGCGCCTGTCATTTGATCATGGGAATCAAGATAACGAGTCTTCGCGGTCAATTGCTGATTAGTGTTGCGTTCGTCATCTTGGAGCCAAACCACTAAACCAAGGCCCAGAATCATTTGAAAAAACAGTTCCAAATGTTTACTGACTACCGTGACTCGCAGCAGCGTGGGGCCTTCGCCAAGCCAACCGGCAATCAAAGCCAGCATAATCAGCTGCCCGCCCCAAGCCAACATAGAAATCGCGACTAACTTGCCGATAAAAATACGATGGGGTAATGCAAGTAACCAGACTCCGGACACCAATAACGCGGCGCCGATAAACAGTAAGCGCAAATTCAATTGCACTATATTCTTCCATACGGTGTTTGCGCCGTCGGATAAAAATAAAGCCACAGAAATCGCAGCTAGCGCGCCGACCATCAACAGCAGCTGGTTAACCAACCGACTGGAGATCCGTTCCGAAGTGACCACCTCACGGACCCCAACCAAAATAAAAATGGCAAAGGCATAACTACTGAATAGATAAGCAAACTCGAAGCCAACTAACAGCCCAAATAACAGGCCTGTCGCCGGATTTAATGCTACATGACTGGTTAATAGGACGATATAAAGGGCGAAAAACGCGAAGGCAATTGACCAAGACTTCAGGTAGTGGCGCTGATAAATACGATAGAAATACCACAGGATAAAACTCAAAGAGCAAGCCAATCCCGCCTGGATCAATAACAGAGCAATGCGGGCAAGTGATAATTCAAAGCTCAATGGGGCAGACCAGCAACAAGATATGTAAGAAAAAATTACCACAGCTGCAATGATTTTGCACGGCTGATCCCCACATAATTCAACTGATGTAACAGGCTTGAGCTTGAGGACAATCAGTTTATACTGTTGTGCTAACCATTTGATCAAAAGGCGGGAATTTCCATGCAATACAATACTTCTGAGTTATGTGATCTGTATGCAGACATGATTGATGTGGTTGAGCCTATTTTCGCCAATTATGGCGGTCGCCGGTCTTTTGGTGGTGTTATCCACACGGTGAAATGTTTTGAAGATAATGGCCTGATCAGACAAATGCTGGTCGACCCGGGTGTGGGTAAAGTTCTTTTGATTGATGGCGGTGGCTCGGCTCGGCGGGCTTTGATTGATGCTGAACTAGCCGCCCTTGCTTCGGAAAATGGCTGGGAAGGCATCATTTGCTACGGCAGCGTGCGTGATGTCGATACGCTGGAAGACTTTGAACTGGGCATTCAAGCGGTCAACGCCATTCCGGTTCGCGCCGACGATCAAGGCTTTGGCGAAACTGATGTTCCAGTGAACTTTGCCGGCGTTACCTTTTTGCCTGGCGATCACATTTACGCGGATAGCACTGGCATCATCCTTTCTGCGGAGCCGCTGGACTTTGAATAATCGTTTCTCTGTGATGCAAGCAGCTGATTTAGCTGCTTGGCAACAACATCGAGTCGGCGAAACTCGGCTTGGCAGTTCACTGCAATTTCTCAATCCGTTATTGCCACTCGCCGACGGTTTGTTTAGCGCAGCTGCACACGGCTGTCGTTATGTCTTGATTGGCATTCCAGAAGATATTGGACCTCGGGCGAATCTGGGCAATGGCGGCGCAGATTTGGGCTTTCAGGCGTTTTTAAGCCGGTTTGTGAATCTACAAGATAATCAGTTTGCGCGCAGCGGCGAGATTTTGCTGGCGGGGACGATTGATTGTGCCGATCTTCAGCAACAATCACTGACACTCGATGCCAACGATGCGATGCAGTTAGACAAACTGCGCGCCTTGTGCGGCGAACTTGATTTACGAGTCACATCCGTATTAAAGCACTGTTTTGATGCGGGGCTCACTCCAATAGTGATTGGTGGTGGGCATAATAATGCATTACCTATTATTCAAGCCCTTGCCCATCACGCCGGCCAAGCAGTTGATGCCATAAACTTAGATCCGCACTGCGATTTTCGCCTGTTAGAAGGTCGACACAGCGGCAACGGATTTAGTTATGCGCAACATGCAGGCTGGCTGCGCAAGTACTTTGTGCTGGGTTTACATGAACTGAAAAACTCACAAGCAGCGCTAGAGCAGCTGAATCACGCCGGCGCGGCATTTTTTAGTTATCAGCAAATTTGGCAACGTCGGGAATACTCACTGCCTGAAGCCTTGGCGCAAGCGGTAGCATTTGTTGGCGATGACGAAAATAAGCCACTGGGTCTTGAGCTCGATACCGACAGCATCAGTGGCATGCCTGTGAGCGCCTACACCAACTGTGGCGTGTCAGTCGCTGATGCCGAATTTTACGTCTGGCAATTAGCGAAGCTGCCGCGTGTGCGTTATTTGCATCTGGCAGAAGCCGCACCAGCGCAACATCCGGCGGGTTTAAAA